>Ga0123334_1006641_pt1 | contig 10627 bp, 10 predicted proteins | sample BiotimSIPDNA_FD_89706 | JGI IMG/M metagenome (GOLD analysis project Ga0123334, IMG submission 89706) | Anaerobic biogas reactor microbial communites from Washington, USA - Biogas_R1 time_0 SIP DNA | ecosystem: Engineered > Bioreactor > Anaerobic > Unclassified | place: Washington, USA... | reverse complement strand
TTAAGCAGTGTTGACTTCCCGGCACCATTCCGACCGATTATGCCCAGTACATCCCCTTTTTTTACATTAAAGGACACATCTTTCAGAGCCATTAACTGGTTGTTTTGCACATGACAACCAGTTAAGGAAATTTTGGAGTTAGGATCCTCTTTGCCTTGCAGGTTTGCCCACCAGCTCTGTAAATCACGATAAAGCGTACCATGACCGATCGTTCCCAATCGATATTCTTTACTCAGATTTTGCACTTTTATAACGGTATTGCTCATCACTTTAAACGGTATCCATGAATGTTTTCTCAATGCGACTGAAGAGTACAATTCCTGCGCATAGAATAAAGATTGTCATCCCTGCACTAAATGCCAGGTGCGCAAGATTAACAGAACCGGAACCCAGAAATGCATAACGGAAGGTTTCAATCAGGCTGGCCATGGGATTGAGGGCATAGAGCCATTGCCAGCGTTCCGGTATTTGTGACATGGGGTAAACGATTGGCGTGGCATACATCCAGAGTTGGGTTCCAAAGCCGACTACAAAAGTCAGATCACGGTACTTGGTGGTTAGTGATGAAACAAGAATTCCGACCCCGAGTCCGAGTATTCCCATCTGCCCAAGAAGGAGTGGGGTCAGGAGTATCCAGCCGGAGAGATGCACAGGCACCCCCCGCCAGTAAAAATAGAACAGAAACCCCAGAAAGAGCAGGAACTGGATGACAAAGGTCATCAGATTGACAATAACAACCGAAATGGGAACCGCTAATCGGGGAAAATAAACCTTGCCGAAGATATTGGCGTTAGCAATGAACGTATTGGACGTGGTCGTCAGACAGCTTGCAAAATAGTTCCAGGAAACGATTCCCGCCATATAAAAGAGCATCGGAGGAATTCCATCTGTAGGTATGTTGGCTATTCTCCCGAAAATGACCGTAAAAACAATGGTGGAAAACAGAGGCTGGATCAAGAACCAGAGGGGGCCAAGAATGGTCTGTTTGTAAACGGCAACAAAGTCGCGGCGGACAAAAAGAGCAATCAGATCACGGTAGCGCCACAATTCTTTCAGGCTGAAATTGAACCACCCGCTGATCGGACTGATGACCGTTGTCCAACCTTCGTTTTCTTCTCTTATTCCCATATATTGGGTTTCCTTATCGAAAAATTTCATACCGCAATTCAAAAGGTTGCTGTAGACAGACAGTGCCGGGATACGCGTCAAATGCGTTTGAGGGCCTACTCCACGATATTGTTCTTTTTATGTCTCTTATTTTCCGTTAATTTCGTTTCCGCAAAGCAAAAGCAATATCCAACCAGTCCATGATCTATCTAATCTTTCCCAACTATGGTTCTGTTCTATGCTAGATTTTTGCCAATCATATTTCGATTTATTCGCACCCGTAATGCATACCTTTGCCCATAGTAATTAAGGAGGACCCATTTAAAGGTAGGAAATAAACCCTTTCAGCATGGTACTCCCAAACTTTTGCACCATCTTTGCCACAAAAACTTTGTGAAAAAATTTCGCCATCCCACGTAGAATTAAACACACCATTTCTAGATGCAAAAAATCTTCTTTTGTCATTTTTATCATTATTTTTTTCACCCTTGATTGCAGCTGCAACATCCCAATACGCTCCAAATCCCTCCACCGTTGAACGCCCATTCGTTTCGACTAAATAGGTTCCGCCAACATCATTCGCTAAAGGAGTAAGATTTTTTATGATTATCTTCTCGTTTGCCCATGCAGACTGCCACTCTCCAACTTGCTGATAAGTCAAAAAACCGCTAATAACAATTACCCCACAAAATGCTGCATTACGAAAAGATGTTGCCCCTAATAACTGTGCATGGGCTACAAAAATTGCAACGCCAAAACAAAGCCACAGGGTCATGGCCATGCTTGTCCGAGAAAACAGACCGGTGCCGGTAAAACCGTAACCCGCCATTGCATGTAATAGCACGGTCAATAAAACCCCAGCTACACATGCCAACAATCCTAAGATACGTGTATCCATCCGATTAAGATAAAAGTAAATCGAAATAAAACATGCGCCTATCAATAACCATGTTGAATAAACAAATATAGGGATAGATAGAGGTTTGATAAATATAAACAAGAAAGCTGAACAAACAATAGACCAACAAACAGCAAGCCTTAATGACACCCTTCCTTGTTCACTGCGGATGCAAAGCAACGCAGACACCAACAACGCCATCATAAGCCAAGCCAACTTACCAAATGGCTGCAAAAGGGTAGCGGGAAGATGAACAAATTGATATATAAAAGTATTTACCCAGGCATCGTTAACAGATTTGCTGAGAGCACCATAGCTTGCTGCATAACGATTCATAACAACAGCAACTATCTGGCATAGACCTAGTGCAATAGCCACGTTTACTTTAGTAAATAGAGAATCTTGTTTTTTCTTGGCAACAAGATAAATCAAGTACAGCGGCACACAAGCAAGCCAGAATGCTTCGTAAAGCGCGAAACCCACAAGTTGAGAAATTGAGAGATATATTATTTTTTTCTTAATATACATATTTGACAGTATAATCATAAGTGAAATACAGAAAAAAGCGGCCGATAATTGTGCAATAAACATGACTGGCCATGCATTAAAGCCTAAAGCCCATGGCACTGTTAACCACAGCAGAGTTCCTATTAAACTTGCAAATGAATTGGAAGGTTTTTCAACTTTTGGAAATATTTTAGATATTAGGATTTTGCATGCATAATACACACTAAAAGCAATCAGCAAGGAGATGGTAGCTCCAAGTGCATGCCAGAAAATAGCGGTTGGCGGCATTATTCTTAGAATCAGATACGAAAGTATTACAAGAAGAGGTCTCGCCATACCTTCGATAAATACTTCATCAAAAGATGCGCCACGCAATGACAACATTACCCAATCATCGTGATAAAAACCGAGAACGAAGGGGCGCCACGCAAATAGCAAGCCCCACCAAAAGATGAGCAACGCCAATGCTTTATTATCGGAAAATGATTTCATAACTCAACTTTGTGCATTGTGCATTATAAGTAACTCATTCCGGTTTGGCTAACTGTATGTGCTCAATAATATACTGGGGTTTATGGTTAAGAAACGTGTAGCTACGGCCAAGATACTCACCGATTACACCAAGAAAAATCAATTGCCCACCTCCCAACAACAATGACACTACAATAAGGGAGGTCCATCCCGGTGGTGTTGGCCCGTTAGAGAATAATTGTCCCAAAATCAAATAAAGTGCCAGGAGCACTCCACCGAACGCGAGTATAAATCCGATTAGCCCTGCAATGCGAAGCGGCCAAACCGAATAAAGCGTAGCCATTTTAAGCCAAAGGCTGATGCTTTTATGAACACTATACCCAGATTCTCCCACTGATCGCGGATGATGTTCTACCCTTACAACGCCAATATTTTGGGTTATGGCCATTATTAAACCATCCAAGTAAACGAATGGTCCAGAATATTTTATAAGCTCATCCCGAATCTCACTCCGTAAGCCCTTAAAAGGCGAGAAATATAGATTTTTTGGCTTGTCGAGCAAGTAAACCGCAATAAAATTATTAAGTTTACTCCCTATTATTTTCCACAATGCGTGATGTTTTGTATAAAACTGAGCATAGACAACATCAAACTGTTGATTCAATAATGCAACGATCTTAGGAATATCCATCGGTGAATGTTGCAAGTCATCATCCATCAGAACTATCAGTGATCCATGCGCATGGGTCAAACCGGCCATTATGGCATTGTGTTGCCCGAAATTTCGACGTAACTTAATTCCAACAATCCACGGTTGAACTTTTACAAGGTCAGATATTACAGCCCAACTGTTATCTGGACTGCCATCATCAACTAGAATCAACTCAAGTTTATCCAAGTCGATCCAATCCTTTAGTGCTGATTCAATCCGCCCAACCAAAGCTTGCAGTCCCTGATCATTACGATAAACTGGAATAACTATTGATAATAAATCAGTAGGCATTATTTAATTTCCCATTCGTTCGGAACACAAAAAACCTTAGCAGGATGAATGCGATAATTGCGTTAATTGGTAATGATACCAATCCAGCCATATAAGCAGTGAGTTTGCAGATATCAACAAAGAACCAGAGCATTGGGATACTATAAAAATATAGCATTCCATACAAAACAAAATAATATATGAATGTATTCTTATGACTTGGTTTGCCAAAAACAAAACGTTTTGAAACAAAATAGTTGAAAAATATACCCGTGATAAAAGACATCGTGCCTGCAATTATATAAGGAATTCCTAGACATAAATAGGCCACATAAAAACCGTAGCCAGTGGCAGTATTTACTGCTCCTACTATAACGAACCTTATAAATCGAAGCAATTCAACAGAAAGCAAATTTAAGAGTCGTGCCTTCAAATAAAATTATTTACCTCTCAATAATAATTGTTTACAAGTTGCATTAAATAAGATTAATGAATTATCGTCTGATGTTATCAAGATAAAAGTAAAACAGATATTTTTTATAGACAGTAATTAGATGGTTTATATTCATTTGCAATAGTTCTGTTTTTGATAGTTTTATATTTTGTTTTATTGCCATTCGTTGAAATTCTTTTATGACTTTTAGATAGTTCCTTGCGGTAGCGTTATTACCATGGAATCTTATAGCGAGTAACGATTTAGGCACATAATATATTTGATGCCCCTTACTTATCGATATAGAAAAGTCAACATCTGCCGAATTGTCGAAACCTTCTGAATACCTTAATTCTTTTATTGATTTTGCTCTGATTAGCAACGGGATACCATATAAATTCCTGCAAGCAATTATTGATTTTTTCGCAACGATATCACCTGAAGTCAGCCCGCGATATTTGAATTTGCGCTGTATAATAGGTCTACCACGATCATCCACGAACATCGTGTAACTATATACCGCTGGAATATTTTTGTTTTTCTCAAGAATTTCAATGCCTGCTTCAAGAGCGTTATCACTATAAAAATAATCATCATGTGAAATCATCATGAAATATTCAGTTTTAATTCTATCTAGGCCATCATTACAATTTTTTAGCATTCCTCCATTATTATGTTGTTTAATCAGGGTAATTCGCTCATCATACAAATACTTACTAACAATAGATACAGTTTCATCCGTTGAGCAATTATCTGATATTATGAGTGATATATTTTTGTATGTCTGCCTCAATACAGATTTTATAGCACATTCAATGTAATTAGCACCATTATAAACAGGAATATATATTGTTATCTTTGGTGACATGTTTATGTCTCTATCATTTTCAAAGATGGAGTTACAATTTCTTCCATTCAGGTGGCTCATATCACGCGTTTCAGGTATCCATCCGGGGCAACGGTGATGAGGAGTTTGTTTTCAATCATCTTGTCGATTTCAAAATGGAGCGGCGCGCCGTCAGCAGCCTTGCGTCCTTCTAACTTCAGTCGGCGCAGGTACTCACGAACGGCGGTCCTGGGGTTGTTGCCCTTACCCCAGGGGCGGTCGGGAAACATGTCATCGGGCATGTTTTCGATGATGGTATCGAATACTACACAGTAGCTTTTTTTCGAAACCAAGGGGGCATAAGCCTCCAGTTCGGCAAGTACATGCTCATGGGTATGGTTGGAATCAAGACAAACAAAGATGCGCTCATAGTTTTTGGCGTATTCATGTACCCGAGAGATAATTTCAGGAGCAATGCTGGATCCCTGGATCATCTCGATTTTGTGCGCCAGCGGGTGCGCCTCGATAGCGGCCCGGTTGTGGGCACGGATATCGATATCCAGGCCCAGCACCCTGCGTCGGCTGGCTGCGGGATCAAGTGCCCTGCCTTCCTTCGCCGCTTCGCAGTAGTCGATCATTGCCAGCATCGATGCACTCAAGATCAAAGATCCTCCATGGGCGATGCCGGTTTCAATTATAAGGTCGGGCTGAACCTGCCAGAGCAGTTCCTGCATGGCAATCATGTCTTGGGGGTACTGGATGATTGGGCGGCCAAGACAGGAGAAATTATATGAATAACAGGCCATAATCGATTGATGCATAAATTCTGATCCGGCTTCAAGCAGCAGGGCATTCTTTCCATTATCTCCGATTCTTGACCGGATTTCTTCTTCAAAGCTCATTTTGATCCACCTTGTAATAAATAAATTGATCTCCCGCAGTGACTTTTATTTCATCAAAGTAGTTGGAGTTCATAACAAATATAGCATCGTGACGGACCATGCAAGCCGTGCCATTCTCAGGTGAGAGTACCGGCAAACCAGTCACTGGCATGTACTTTCCCTGTTTGTACGGATTGATGTCAATGACGAAATCCGGAGTGACTCCGGCATGCCGCAGCAACTGCAAAGCAAAAATGACCCCTTTCGATCCGCCGCCCCATATGATGTGCTTCCTGCTCTCCTGGCTTTTCATTCTGGCTGCAGCACGGTCAATGCCCCTCAGGAAATCCGTTGGCATGTCAAATTTATGAACGTCCTCCCTGGGTTTTATGCGCAGTGATGAAAGATCTGCCACAACATAAAGATATTGCCCGCCAAAGAAACTGCCCGAATCAAGCACCTTGTCGAATATACGGAAGAAGTCGGACAGTCGAAAGTAGTTGACGTGTTCATAAAATAGATCAAACCAGGCTCTATGATCTCTTATCCACTCAAGGCAGGGCACTTCAATATAAATCAGCCCCTCGCCACCGTTCGCTTCAGCAATGGAAGTCAGAAAGCCAATCGGCTCCGGTATGTGTTCAAGAACATGGCGGATAATGATGGCCTGTCCGGTCATGCCAAGCGATGCTGAAAACGTTTTTTTGACAACATGCGGATCATCCCCTTCATAGGCAGGATCTATCCCAGTGACAAAGAAGCCCTTATTCCTCATGAGTTTCAGAAATCTGCCCTTACCACAGCCGATTTCGAGTATGGATTTTCCAGTGAAGTGGCGCCGAATGATTTCTACAACCTCATACAGGTGTTGTTCAAAGACGCCGGAGTAACCCTGCTCATTCTGATAATTTTCGTCGTAAGTCATCAACTCCGGCCTGAATGCCTTATTGTGTACGATGCCGGTCAACGGATCTTGAACCAGTATCAGGTCACCGACCTGACACTCAACAGCGTCTTTTCCGGTTGAAAAAAAACGGTTCTGCTGAACAGGCAGACCCTCCATGCGATAGATGATGTTATCCGTCATGATTTCACGATACATATTGCTATTATAACTTGGCTTGATTGCCCTTCCTTTCCTGCCACCAGTCAATTGTTTCTCTTATTCCTTGATTTATATCGTAATCAGGCTGCCAGACAACTTCGTTAAAGAGTCTCCTTGTATTGCCAAATAATACGGGAGGGTCATTTTCTCTTTGCGGCAGAGCACCCAGTTTAACAAGATGATTTTTCCCCAGCATATCAGCAATGGTCAATACAATTTCCTTCAGGGCAATCGGCTTCCCTGACGCGATATTGACAGGCCCATCGACATTGCTCATCAACAGTGAAACAAACGCTGAAGCTGCATCTTTAACATGCAAAAAATCTCGGATTTGATTTCCGTGCGAACAGGGCGCCACTCTGTTATGGATCAAATTTGAGATGACCGATGAAACAAGACGGTTGGGATTCTCATGAGGGCCATATAGGAAGAAAATTCTTCCCCAGGCGCTGCTCAGATGCGTTTCCCGGGAAAAGTCTTTCAATAAATGCTGCATCGCGTTCTTGCAATGACCGTATAAAGATGAAGGAACAAGTGGCGTAACAAATTCGGAACAATAACCAAAATTCCAGTCATATTCGGCACAGGTGCCAGCCATAACAAATCTTACGCCACCAGTTTTTTGAAAAGCCTGAAGCAAATGCAAGCTGGCTTCCAGCCACCGAATGTTCTCAATAGAATGCCAGTATTCACCCGCCTTAGCATACCATGCAAAATGAAGGAGATGGGTTGGATGAATAGTTTCAATCAATTCAAGCGCCCTCTCCTTGTTTAACAAATTGACATCATGCCATTGGACTCCGCAGAAATTATTTTCCGGAATGATAATGTCCACTGCATGCACATCGAAGCCCCTGGCCAGTAAAATCGGCAGACAGTGCCTCCCGATAAAACCTGACGCACCAGTTACTAAAACCCGTTTTGGTACATCATTATTTTTTATTTTCATGTCATTACGGTGATTTCAGGCACTGCAGTCAAAAATTTCCCTCCCCACTCGTGAACATATGCGTGCTGCTGCATTATTTCTTCGGCTATGTTCCAGGGCAGAATCAGTACGAAATCCGGTTTGTCTTCCTTCAATATGGCAGGTGACAACACAGGAATATGGCTGCCGGGCAGGAATTTTCCCTGCTTGGAGGGTGCGGCATCACATACATAGGGCAACAGGTCCGGTTTGATCCCCGCATAGTTGAGCAGGGTGTTCCCCTTGGCGGCGGCTCCGTAGGCAGCTACCTTCCTGCCGGAACGCTTTTGTGCGATCAGAAATGCCAGGAGATTATCCTTTACCCGATCAGCATGACGTTGAAAATACCTGTAAGTGGTCAGCATCCGCAGCCCCTTCGTCTCTTCTTCAGCAAGGATTGCCGTCATGGCTGTCGCACAGGGGCGTGGATCATGTTCATGGCAACCATATACACGCAGACTGCCGCCGTGGGTGGACAGTTCTTCCACGTCGAACAGCCGAAGCCCTGCTGCTTCGAAGACACGGTTAACCGTGTAAAGCGAAAAATAGGAATAATGCTCATGATAAACTGTATCGAACTGAGTCTGCTCAATAAGACGCAACAGGTGGGGAAACTCCAGGGTAATCGTGCCGCCGGGTTTCAGTGCGGCTTTCAGACCTGCGGTGAAGTCGTTGATGTCAGGCACATGAGCATAGACGTTGTTGCCGATAATGAGGTCCGCCTGTCGGCCCTCATTCTTGAGTCGGCGGGCCAGCGCTTCACCGAAAAATTCTTCCATAACTGGAATGCCGATTTTACGGGCTGCTGCAGCCGTTCCGGCGGTCGGTTCAATACCCATACAAGGGATTTTCGCCTGCACAAAGTTTCTCAGAAGGTATCCATCGTTGGAAGCAACCTCAATCACAAAGCTTTCCGGACCAAGGCCAATCCTTTGGGTTATATTTTCCGCATATCGGGCGGCGTGTTCAAGCCAGCTCTGCGATACGGAGGAGAAATAGGCATAGTCACCCGTGAACAGCTCATCAGGGCAGGCGTGGTCTTCTGTCTGAACCAGCCAACACTGAGAGCACACATAGAGTTTAAGGGGGAAGTATATCTCCGGTCTGGTCAGGTCTTCCGCTTTAAGGTAGGCATTGGAGGGTGGGGCAAAGCCGAGATCCAGAAAAACATGCTCCAATTTGGTACGGCAATGGCGGCAGTTCATAGAGAAAGCCCCTTAAAATCGTCGTTTATGAAAGGATAAGCGCAATCGCGTTGCGACAGTTCCTTCACAGCTATGGGCCAGGCAATTCCAATTTTTGGATCCTCAACATGAAGTCCGCCTTCCGCCTGCGGATGGAAAGCTTCGGAATGAAGGTAAAGCAGCTCGCAGTTTTCTGTCAGCGCTTGAAAACCGTGGGCAAAACCTTCGGGGATAAAAAAACTTTTTTGATTGGCCGCAGACAGAATTTCTCCGTGCCAGCGAAGGAAGGTAGGAGAACCCTTTCTGATATCCACGGCAACATCATACACCTCACCCTGAAGACAACTGACGATCTTGATTTCTGCATGCGGCGGATGCTGAAAATGCAGACCGCGGACAGTTCCCTTTTTTACGGTATAGGTGTGGTTGATCTGTGCAATGGGCCTGTTTAAACCGGCGGTCTGAAATTCTTCAGCACAAAAGAAGCGGCAGAAAAAGCCCCGCGAATCCTCGATGGGCTTCCGCTGTACAATCCAAAGCCCTTCAATCAGCGTCGGATGGAAGTCAAATCGCTTGTTCTGCTTCATTACCAGATCTTCCACCTGGCCTCGCCGGCATTCCATATTCTGTTGAGATATTCCATGTCGCGGAGGGTATCCATGCAAGCCCAGAAACCTCTATGTTTGTACACCATCAGTTGCCCCTCCCTGGCAATCTGTTCCAAAGGGCCGATTTCAAGATCGCAGGAATCATCCGTGGTCAGGTAATTGAAGATTTCCCTGTTGAATACAAGGAATCCTCCATTGATCAGGCCATTTCCATTCCGAGGCTTTTCACGGAAAGCCTCGACACGATCACCGTCTATTTTAAGCTCGCCGAAGCGGGAAGCAGGATTGATCCCGGTGACGGTTGCCATTTTCCCATGCGCTTTATGGAATGCCAGCAGTTCGTTTATATCCACATCGGCAATGCCGTCACCGTATGTCATCATGAACATGTCACCCCTGATATATCTTTCCACCTTTTTCAAGCGCGCCCCTTTGAGTGTTTTTTCGCCGGTATCAGCCAGGGTTATCTTCCAGCCGGCTTCATCGTGGGCATAATGGATACAGGTTCTTTCGGGCTGCCCCAACTCTATAGTGACGTCATTGTTCATCAGCTCATAATGACAGAAATAATTCTTGATCATCTCGCCTTTATACCCAAGGGCAAGAATAAAGTCCTTATGTCCGAATTGTGAATAATACTTCATGATATGCCAGAGGA
>Ga0123334_1006639_pt1 | contig 10627 bp, 6 predicted proteins | sample BiotimSIPDNA_FD_89706 | JGI IMG/M metagenome (GOLD analysis project Ga0123334, IMG submission 89706) | Anaerobic biogas reactor microbial communites from Washington, USA - Biogas_R1 time_0 SIP DNA | ecosystem: Engineered > Bioreactor > Anaerobic > Unclassified | place: Washington, USA | collected... | reverse complement strand
TATCAATATTTGCCCTTATTGTGAAAAAACTCCTATTGGTCTTATCAGTATTGTGGGCAATGGCGTATGGAGCTTTTCTACATCAATCGATGAAACTGGTAGTTTTCTTGGAAACCTTCGTTTAGGTACCGCTTATTTTTATACCACCTTTGAGGCTTCTCGTCCATTTGACTTTAGCGAAAGAGAGTTTGATAAAGGGATGCGTTCAGGACTTGGTTTTGGTACTCAATTTGGAACTTATGGAACGCATTTTGATTTAGATTTCATGACTTTATTGGATTATACATCATGGTCTCCATCAAGAATTGGTTCATTTGATATGGATCATAGTTTCAATATTTTCCATAGACTCCGTTTTGGAGCAACATTTCAAGTATTCAAAGGCTTTGGCTTAATGGGTGGCGTCAGTGGAAACGTAGTTAGCGAAGGCTCTAGAGTCCGAGTTCATGCAAATCCAAGAGGAGAGTACCATGCGGAATGGGATATTGCAGGAAGAAAAGTCCGTATATGGCCAGGCTTATATGCAGGATTAGTTATTGGAAGATTTTAATTAATTTTTTTAGATTGAAAAAAAACACTTCTGAATTCAGAAGTGCTTTTTGATGAGTTTTTTTATAATGATGTGATTTCTTTTGCTTTGGTTTCTACAGCAGAAGCAATTTTCATTTTTGATTCATTTTCATTTTGCGGATTGTAGTGCGTTGTGATTTCATGAACAAAAACAGAGCCTGCCACCACAGCATAAACATGATTTGCTAATTGTTTGGCCTGAGAACCACTACGAATTCCAAATCCACCCAAAATCTTAGAAGATCCTTTAGAAAAGGCATCTAAAAATTGAAGAGTTTGGCTGTCAATCGTTGTTTCTGAGCCAGTGATGCCTGCTCGAAGAGCTGCATAAATGTACGTGAATTTGGCATCAATCATTTTATTTAAGCGTTCTGGTGTCATAGAAGGGGCTGCCACTGGAATGTTTTCCATTCCATATTTTTTACAAGCAGCGGTAAGCCCTTCATCTTGATCAAAAGGTAAATCAGGAATGATTACTCCAGTAACACCAACTTTTTTAGCTTCTTTAATAAAATTTTCGATTCCAGGTGTATAGGCTAAAGAGGCGTAAGTCATTAAAAACAAGGGGATCTCGGGATGCCTTTGATGAACTTCGCCAATAAAAGCAAGGCCTTTTTGCGTGGAGAACCCGTTTGAAAGCGCGTGAGCACAAGCGTTTTGAATCGCAGGACCATCGGCACTTGGATCGCTGAAGGCGAGTTGGATTTCTAGAAAAGTGCTCCCGCCACGAACTAAAGCGTCTGCTACTTCAAGAGAAACATCTAGATTAGGATAACCAGCCACTAAATGAGACATTAATCGAATTTGGTTTTGACTAGTCATGTTATTTGTTCTCCAATTCTTTTTTAAGATTTGTTGGAAGAGACTCTGCGTAATGGATATCTGTCCCTTGTTTGAGCCTATCTAATTCACTTTGTAGGAATTGTTCCCATTCAAAAGGTCTAAATACAGGAGAAGTGATAAAAATATCTTTATCTCCACGCCCAGACATGTTAATAATAATTGCTTTATCTTTAGGGATTTCTTTTGCTATTTGTAGAGCAACGGCACCAGCGTGAGCACTTTCCATGGCAAAAAGAATCCCTTCATTTTTTGCAAAAAATTGTAATGCTTCTAGGGCTTGATTATCTGTGATGGCTCTAAATTCGATGCGTCCATTCTTCCCTAAATCAGCAAGTTGAGGGCCTATTCCTGGATAATCTAAGCCAGCGGAAATAGATCTTGTTTCAGCAACTTGACCATCATCATCTAATAAAAAGCGACTTTTATAACCATGAACGATACCGTCTTTTGCTGCAGAACCACTCATGCGAACCGCATTTTCATTTTGTCCAGGGCCAATGCCACCTGCTTCGGCACCAATTAAACGAGGAGCATCTTTGTCAATAAAGGGAGCAAAGAATCCAATCGCATTAGACCCGCCACCCACACAAGCACATAGAGCAGCAACATCTAAATGTCGCTCTTGAGATTGTTCTTGTACTTCTTTTCCTATCACAGATTGGAAAAAACGAACCATATCGGGAAATGGGGCCGGACCTAATGCAGAACCAATGAGGTAATGTGTGTTATCAAAGTGTGCAGCCCAGTCTCGCATGGCTTCGTTAATCGCATCTTTTAATGTTTTTGAACCTGATTTTACGGAAATGACCTTAGCTCCATACATTTCCATGGCGGCCACATTTGGTTGTTGGCGACGAACGTCTACTTCTCCCATAAACACTTCACAAGGAAGCCCAAGCTTAGCGCAAGCGGCGGCTGTTGCTAAACCATGTTGCCCTGCCCCTGTTTCAGCAATAATTCTTGTTTTTCCCATTTTTTTGGCAAGAAGAGCTTGTCCAATAGCGTTGTTAATTTTATGGGCACCCGTGTGAGCAAGGCCTTCCATTTTTACATAAATCTTAGCACCGCCCAAGGCTTTTGTTGCGTTTTCAGCATAATAAAGAGGAGTAGGTCTACCAATAAAATCACGTTGTAAAATGCGTAATTCTTCTAAAAAGGAAGGATCTTGCATGGCTTTATCAAATGCGATTTCTAGATCATCCAAAGGTTTTCGTAAAACTTCAGCGACATATTTACCGCCAAAGGTGCCAAAAAATCCATTATGACTCATACTGTAACTCCTTAAAGAATAAATTCATTTTTTCAATCGACTTTTTACCTGGTTTTGATTCTAGGGCACTGGATATATCGATTAATTCTGGTTCGTAATTTGAAATGACGTCCTTGATATTTTCATGTGAAATGCCACCAGCAAGCCAAAGTGGTGCCATTTCTTTAGCCTCTATGACTAAATGTTTTGGAATAGAGACTCCAGTACCGCCTAAGACATTAGGTACTCTCGCATCAATTAAAACCCGAGGCTCTCCATGAGACAAGGTTTCTTTTACATGATTGAGATGAGCACTTTCACTGACTCGAACGGCACCATAACGCCCATAAGATGTGTTTAGCATAGAAGGAATACTACAATCGTGAAATTGAATGGCATCTAAAATACCGTATTCGGCTTTAGTGATGGCATGAATTCCTTCTGAAGATTTAGGGTCTGTAATCACACCAACCAAAAGAGGGTAGAGTTCCATTGATTGCAATATTTTTTTGACTTCATTCACCAAATCACCTGTCGCTTGACGAGGGCTTTCAGCAAATACAAATCCTAATAAATCGGCCCCAAGTTCTGCCGCTTGAACAGCGTCTTCAATATTTGTAATCCCGCATATTTTAACTAGAGGACGCTTAGTAGAACCCTCCCTTGCTATTTCTCTTCTTAGAGAAAGGGCTTTCCAGAATTCACCTTGCTTATTTGGTTTGGCATTGTTAAATGCTTTTACAAGATGCGGAGTGAATGATGGATTTTTGGCCACATTTTCTCCAACTAAAATCCCTTCGAAGCCAAGATTTTTTGCAAAAGTAGCATCTTCCAGAGTTTTAATTCCAGATTCAAAAACCGCTTTACACAGAATACGATTACGAAGGGCGGCTGGGATCAAGGGGTCAATTGAAAAGGTCGCTAGATCCCTTGAATTCACGCCCGCCACAACATCACCTTCTTCAATGGCTTCTTCTAATTTTAAGAGATCTTCTTTTTCGCGTATTTCAATAAAAGGAGTCATTGAAAATGATCTTGCTTTGGCTGCCATGCGCAGAAGTGTTTCTGTATCTAGAATCCGAGCGATTAATAAAACAGCATCGGCTCCGCAGAGATAAGAAATTTCAATTTCTTCTTCTTTTAACAGAAAATCTTTGCGTAAAATAGAACAATTACTAATTGCTGAAGAAACGTCCATTAGATCTTGTAAAGAACCCTTAAAAAAATGAGATTCGGTCAACACAGAAATCGCTTGAGTCCCTGCTTTTGCATAAACTTTAGCGGTTTCAACGGCGTCTAATGATGGAGCAATATCGCCTTTAGAAGGAGAGGCTCTTTTGACTTCAAGAATAGTACCGCTTGGGTTCAAAAAAGGAACAATAGGACGAGTTCTTTGTTTAGGAATTGAAAAGCCTAAAGAAGAGCCATAGTTCATTAAATCGATTTTTCGTTGTTCCACAATCTGTTGTAAAATATTTTCTGTTTTCATGATGTCTTATTCGTGGGTTGCTTTTCTTACTTCTTCAATTTTTTTCATTACGGAACCATTTTGAATGGCTTTAAGAGAAAGATCATAACCTTCTTTTAATGATTTTACTTTACCACCAATATAAAGAGTGGCACCAGCATTTAGGGCACAAGAATATAAAATGCCTAGACGCCCTTTGCCTTGAATTAAATCCATGGCAAGAGCCACATTCTCTTTGCCTGTACCACCATCTAAATCATCTGGGTTACAAGAAGGAATTCCAAAATCGCGTGGATCAATGGTGTATTCTTTTTTCTGATTTTCTTCATTGATTTCAATGACATAAGTGGGAGCACAAGGTGAAATTTCATCAAAGCCATCTTCACTGACCACGACCATGACCCTTTTGGCGCCGAGCATTTTAGAAGCTTCAGCGACGGGAGAGAGCAAATCTTTGGAATAGACACCAAGCATTTGATAAGCAGCACCAGCTGGGTTAGAAAGAGGGCCGATTAAATTCATAATCGTTTTTATCCCCATCACACTACGTACAGGAGCGGCAAAACGCATGGCACTATGGTAAACAGGGGCAAATAAAAAACCAAAATTCGTTTTTCGAATAACTTCAGCGGATTTTTCTGGAGCGATATCAATCTTAAAACCAAGGCTTTCATAAAAATCAGCGGATCCCGATTTACTCGAAACAGCTCGGTTCCCATGTTTTGCAATAGGTAATCCACAAGACGCTGCAATTAAAGCAGACATTGAACTGATATTAAAACTTCCTTTGCTATCGCCACCAGTGCCCACAATATCGGTGAGTTCAATATTTTCTAAAGGCATGGTCTTTTTCTTTCTACAAAGAACAGCTGCACAACCAGCAATTTCTGCCGCTGCTGGGCCTTTAGAAGTAATGGCTGTCAAAATGGCACTCATTTGACGTTCATCAAGAACTCCTTCAGTCAAATCTTCCATAAAGAGTTCTGCCGTTGCTCTGTCTAAATCTTTTCCAGAGGTCAAATCATTTAAGATTTGTTTTACAGGAAGAGAATTTCTACGATAGTTTAAGAAGGCTTTGAAAAAGGCTTCTCCCTGTGTAGAAGCAATGGATTCTGGGTGGAATTGAACGCCTTCGATTTCAAGCGTTTTATGACGAATTCCCATAATGTCGCCATCACTTGATCTTGCGGTGATTTCAAAGTCAGAAGATAAAGTGGATTCATCAATTACAAGGCTATGATAGCGTGTAAAAGTGCTTTTTAATCCAATCGTTCTAAATAAACCTTTGCCATCTAAAGCGATTTCTTCTGCGATCCCATGCTTAATGAATTTGGCTTGAACAATGGACGCGTTAAACGCATAACCAATTGCTTGATGCCCGAGGCAAATGCCTAAAATAGGGATTTTCCCAGCAAAATGTTTTATGGCTTCCACTGAAATACCTGCATCTTCTGGACGGCCAGGCCCTGGTGAAACGATTAATTTAGAAGGTTTCAATGCTTCAATATCTTTGATGGAACACTCTTTACTACGTAATACTTCAATAGGTTCTGTGGTAATACGAGCAATCGCTTGGACCACATTATACGTAAAAGAATCGTAATTATCAATCATGACAATCATTTTAAATCTCCTTCAAGAACGGCGCGCATAGCTCCAAGTTTTTCATTCGTTTCTTCCCATTCACGTTCTGGTTCAGAAGCATAGACTATGCCTCCACCCGCTTGTAAAGTCCATTTGTTTTCTTGTTTTAATGCCGATCTTATAGCGATGCAAAAATCAAGATCTCCATCGGCTTCTATATAGCCAACCGCTCCAGCATAAAAATTTCTCTTGTGCTTTTCTAAGCGTGAAAGTATTTCAATGGCACTAATTTTGGGAGCTCCACTGACTGTTCCTGCTGGAAACGCAGAACGTAATACATCAATAGGACGCCTGTCTTTTCTGACTTTACCATTCACGTCAGAAACAAGATGAATCACGTGGCTAAAAATTTCACTTTCCATATTGCGTATTAATTTTACAGAACCAGCTTCGCAAACTCTTCCTAAATCATTTCGAGCTAGATCTACAAGCATCAAGTGTTCTGCACGTTCCTTAGGATCATTGATCAATTCTTTTTTCAAGGCAAAATCTTCTTCTTCATTTTTACCACGGCGTCTTGTGCCAGCGATAGGTCTAATAGAAGCCACTCCATCACGAACACGAACAATGCTTTCAGGAGAAGCGCCAATTAATTGATGCGTACCGTAATCTAAATAGAAAAGATAAGGCGAAGGATTCACTGAACGTAAGCGACGATACACTTCAAGAGCATCGACATCGTTTTCTAATTGTAATCTTCTCGAAGGGACTGCTTGAATAATATCTCCAGCAACGATATGCTTTTGCAATTCAGCTACTTTTTCAAGATATTCTTTTTTAGATACATCGAGATCAGTGAGGATTTTACAAGTAGAGCTGCTGCTAGGCTTTGCCATATAAGAGAAATCAAGATCATTTAACTTCTCTTGAAGTCGACGAAGAGCTTTTTCAAGATCAATTTCATGCTCTTTATAGTTTAATGCAAAAACGTGAAGCGTTTCAGTAAAATGATCAAATACAATGTAAATATGCCCAACAATAAATTCAGATTCTGGAATATGCAACTCATCCGTTTGAGCGGCTAAATGAATCGTATCACAACGTGCACAGAATTCATAACTAAGGTAGCCGATTCCAGCTGCTGGTAGGGGTATATTTTGAGGAGGACGCTCGTTCTCTTCTGCAATTTCAAGAAGAGCGTCTAAAATATCGGCATTCTTATTTAATACAAAAGGGTGTCTTTTCCCTTCTACAACAAAGGCAACGCCTTTTTCATCTTGAATGACTCTAAAGGCTTCTTCGAGCATCAAAATGGAGTATCGGTCTTTCCCTTGAGAAAAAGACGCGGATTCTAAAACTGCTTTAGCACCCAGTTTTTTGGCAAGAGAAAATGGAGTATAACGATCTCCTGAGAGAGAGAGGTAAATGTTGTCTGTTCGTTTATTCATCATTGTTCCGTTGTTAAAAATTAAAATCAGGAAATAAAAAAAGGCCCCGGGGAGTCCGGAGCCAGATTTCAAAAAAAAACAATCCAAGCACAAAAACCAGACTCCAGTCTACTGAGTCTGCCACCACCAATTGTTATTTGTGCAAATAAAATTCATATGCATAAAACTAGGCATAAATTAATAGAATGTCAAGTTTTTTTTATAAAATTTTTTTTACCCTCTTATAGAGGCTAAATATATCCATCTATAGCAGAGTTTATAGTTAAACATTTATTAATGGTTAAATAATTTTGACATTTTGATTTTTATTAAAAAAAAAGACAATATATTACTTTTTTTTACTAAAAAATTTTATTTGTAATTGAACTTTTAATAACCAGTAAGGCCACTTTTTTTAGGTTTTTTAATTCATTCGTGATTTTGTTTTCCAATTTTTTTAGCTTCGTTTTTGAAAACACTTCTTGCAATAGTTTATTGATTTGAGATTTAATAATTGAATTTCGAAAAAAGATTTCTCTTTATATATATCTAAAAATGGACTTGTGAAAACCTTTTTTGTTGGATTTAACAAAAATAACAGCGAACAAAAACAACGGCGAACGCATCATCTCTTTTTAAAATGAGAGCCGCGGAAAGACGTAAGTTTTGTGCATTGCTGAGCCGTAAAAAGCAAGCGTCTAAGCGTTATATTCTTGATATTTGCTTATTTGAATAATGAATGATTTTCAGAGGAACATCTAGTTACTGGAGAGTCAAATATTTTTTAAAAGATTTTCTACCTTTAGGTTAATAAATAGAGGATTTTTGATGTCTCCTTCTCTTATCATTATTGTTTTACTAAGTTACTTCTTAATTATAGGGGGCATTTCATTTTTTACAAGTCGTTTTGGAAATGACAATGCGTCCTTTTTTATAGGTGGAAAAAAATCTCCTTGGTATATCGTTTCTGTGGGGATGATTGGAGCAACTCTTTCAGGGATATCCATTGTCTCTGTTCCTGGAATGGTTCGTTCTTTAGATTTCACTTATATGCAAATGGTTTTTGGTTTTTTCTTTGGCTACATTGTTGTTGTTTCTGTTCTTTTACCTATTTATTATCGACTGAATTTAACTAGTATCTATGGCTATTTAGGTAATCGATTTGGTCTTTTAACTCATAGAACGGGAGCCTTATTTTTTATTCTGGCAAAAGCGGTAGGTGGTTCTGCAAGGCTTTATGTAGTGGTGGTGGTTTTACAAGAGTTTGTTTTTAACCAGTTAAATATTCCTTTTTCGGTGACAATTTTTTTGACTCTCTTAGTGATTTACCTTTATACTTATAAGGGTGGCATTAAAACGATTGTTTGGACTGATTTTTTTCAGACGATCGCCTTACTTTTAGCAGTGATTTTAATGATTGTAGAAGCGATTCGCTTAATGGATTTAAATTTGATTTCAACAGTAAAAGTATTAGCTGAAAGTTCCTATTCCAAGATTTTTGTTTTTGATGATTGGCATAGTCGAAGTCATTTTCTAAAACAGTTTCTTAGTGGTATTTTTGTAGTGGTGGTGATGACAGGGCTTGATCAAGATATAATGCAAAAAAATCTAAGCTGTTCTACTTTGAAAGAATCTCGGCGTAATATGCTTTGTTATGGATTTGCTTTTATTCCAGTAAACCTACTGTTTTTATCTTTAGGTGGTTTGTTGCTATTATATGCGTCAAAGAATTCCATTGACTTGCCTTTAGTGAATGATTCGATATTGCCTTTTTTTGCAATGCGCTTAGGGCCTCTGGTGATGATATGTTTTGTGTTTGGTATTGTTGCAGCGGCTTTTTCAAGCGTCGATTCTGCATTAACTTCATTGACCACATCTTTTATGGTGGACATTTTAAAAAAAGATGAAAAATCAGAAAAGCGTCCTAGGATTATTATTCATTTGCTTTTCACCGTTTTATTTTTCTTTTTAGTCCTTTTATTTAGAATCTGGAATAGTCAGAGTGCAATAGATACAATTTATACAATTGTTTCTTATACTTATGGCCCGCTTCTTGGTTTATTTGCATTTGGCCTTTTTACGTCTTATTCCATTCGTGAAAAATGGGTTCCGTGGATTGCCATTTCATCTCCAATCCTTTCCTTTATTCTAAAAGTCGTATTTGAACGAGAATTCGGGTATGTCTTTGGATACGAATTACTAATCTTGAATGGCTTTTTTACTTTTTTTGGCCTTCGTTTAGTAGTAAAGACTCCACAAAGAGGAAAGAAAAGCTCTTTATTAAAATAAAAGTCCGTAATTTATTGCCTATTTTAATAAACATTTGTTTTTTATGTTAGTTAATGAATAAATTCTGATTAAATTTGCTTTGTTTATTATGTTATTTGATTAATGTATGTTTGACCCAAAAACGAAAAATTTATTTAAGATAAAATTGAAGCTTTCTCTTGTTGGTAAGCTGTCTTTATTAGAACTAAAAAAAAAGTCACAGCAATGTCTTAAATCTCAAGAAGTGGTTTTAAGAGATATACTCACTATTTCAAAAGATACCGAGTATGGTAAAAAGTATCGTTTTGAAAAAATACTATCCGCAGAGGATAGCTCTTCGTTTTTTAATCTTTTTGAACAATACGTTCCTGTAAATCAATATGAACAATTATATCCATATATAGAAAGGCATAAAAATGGAGAAGAAAATATTCTTTTCCCTGGAAAGCCAAAAATGTATGCTACGACAAGTGGTTCAACGAATGTACCTAAATGGATTCCTATTACAGATAAGTATTATTATGATGTTTATAATCGAATGAGTCCTATATGGCTTTATTCTTTTTTAGCACAAAATAGTCATGCTTTTGATGGTGCCATTGTTTCTAATGTCGGCAAAACGATTGAAGGAGCTGCTCCTGATGGTACTGTTTATGGTTCTATTGCAGGGGTCGCTCAAAGGGATTGTCCTCCCTTTATTAAAACCATGTTTGCATCTCCATCAGAAATTTTTATGATTGAAGATTTTAAAGCACGCTATTATACAATCATGAGAATGGGGATAGAGCAAGACGCTCATGTGATGATTGGTGGTAATCCAAGTACTTTTATCGAAATGCAGAATAATGTGGATGAGTTTCTTGACGATTATATTGAAGATATTGAGCAAGGGACGTTAAGTGAATCATTTTATATTCCAGATGATATTCGGCTTGCAGTAAAACCATATCTTAAGCCAAATCCTAAAAGAGCTCAAGCTCTAAAAGAGATGAAAAAGAAGTATTCTCGTTTGTTTCCAAAACATTATTGGCCTAATTTGAAGATTCTAAATGTTTGGAAATCTGGGAATTCTGCAGTATATCTTAAAAAAATAAAGGATTATTTTCCAGAGTCGTGTTATTTCCTAGAACAAGGCTATTTTGTCCCTGAATGCCGTCCTGGTCTTGTTATTCAGCCAGATACAGACAGCACGGTTCTATTTCCTCATAAAAATTATTT
>Ga0123334_1006638_pt1 | contig 10628 bp, 16 predicted proteins | sample BiotimSIPDNA_FD_89706 | JGI IMG/M metagenome (GOLD analysis project Ga0123334, IMG submission 89706) | Anaerobic biogas reactor microbial communites from Washington, USA - Biogas_R1 time_0 SIP DNA | ecosystem: Engineered > Bioreactor > Anaerobic > Unclassified | place: Washington, USA... | reverse complement strand
CAGCCGGGCAAACAATCGTAAGCTACGGCATACCGGGCAGCGGGGGCATTATGCTAGATGGCCAAGCGCCATTGATAGACGTTTACACGCATGACGGCGACCCGTGGAACGGCACAGATATTCGCGTTAGAATCGGCAATCTCAATGGTTGGGGCATTATAAACGACGATATTTACGGTATCGCAATCGGTAGTCCGACCGGCGAATATCTGATTTACGACTCAACCAGTGGCAGATTGCGGCTGAACGGGGCTATTCAGATTTCCGAAGGTTCTGGTATTGCCAATTTCAGCGACGCTGGCGCATTGGCCGGATTAGATGATATAGATTTGAGTTATGTTACCGATGCAGGCGCGGTTGCAAGCGCAGACAATCTTGATGGTATTGGTGACGGCGCAACATACAAAAAAACTACCGCGAACGAAAAAACAGGGGCGAGCAGAGCTTATTCTGGGTTAGATGCAAACAATTCGCTTATCACAAAAGTTCTGCCGGGCGCTGCCATAGGCACGCCAGCAGGCGCGGGCCTATATCTTGGCTCAGACAAGCTTGGTTATTATAGCGGCGGTTGGAAAACTTACATGGACAACGCCGGGCAATTCTATCTTTGCGGTGCCTCTGGCGGTTTGGCGTGGAATGGCACTTCGCTGACTATTTGCGGTGCGATTTGTGCGTTGTCTGGAACCTTTAATGGCACTGTCTGCGCTTCTGCTGGCGTGTTTACCGGCACTGTTTGTTCGTGTGCTGGCAATATAGGCGGCTGGACGCTGGCAAACGGCTGTTTATCTGCCACAAATGCAGCTCTTTATTCTGGTGCGGCAAATACAGCAAGAATACAGCTCGGCACTGGTGCTTGTGCAGGGGGCATTAACTCGGCGAATGCTGGCACTGACATTTTGTTCTGGGGCGGCAAGGCTCACGCCGATCGAGCGACTGCGCCCTTCCGGGTGACGGCGGCGGGGAGGCTGGTTGCGGCGAATGCGACAATTTGCGGCAGCATTTATTCATGTGCCGGCACTATTGGACTATGGAACCTGTGCTGCACCGGCATGTATTATAACTGGGGTTTGGGCGGCAACTGTGGCACCAGCAACATTGTAGCAAACGGGTTTTACTTTCACCAGACAACCGCAACAGCCGGCGGCAAAGCCTGCTTGAACGTTTGGCAGTGCTGCACGTCGTGTGACGCATATTCTGCAATTCTTTGCATAGACACATATTCGACCGCTCAATACGCTTTTTATTCAAACGGCAAAATCTCTGTTAATTCTGTTGCCTGCTCGTCCGACCGCAATTTAAAAACCGATATTCAATCAGTATCGGTGCTCCCATTACTAAGAAAAACTCCAGTGACAAAATGGAGATTCAAAGACTCTGAGGATTACCACATCGGCCCGATGGCGCAAGACTTCAACTGTATATTTCAACTTGCCAAAGACTGGCAAACCAACCTAACCGTCGGCGGCCTCGACGGTATCGCACTGAGGGGCGTGCAGGAACTTGACGAGTGTATAACCTCGTTACAATGTAAGTTACAAAAATTAGAATGTGAAATGGCGGCAATAAAAGAATGGATAAATTAGCGATTAAAAATAGACAATCTGCTGCACAACGTGGTAAATTTGCTATACACAGAAGTTTAATGGGGGTAATTTATGACTAGAAAAATCCTGTTTCATGTTCACGGTGGACTTGGCGCAAACATCATGAAAACAGCTGCTTTCAAGCAGTTGCGCAAAGAAAATCCCGAAGCTATCATTCACGTTAAAGCTAGCTTTCCTGATGTGTTCAAAAATCTTCCCGGCGTAGATGAGTATTTCGCAGGCCCACCACAGCAGATAATTCATAATGCCTACCGGACGTATAAGGATTTTGAAATAATCGGGGAACAAGAGCCGTATTTCGATTTAGAATATCGGCAGAAAAAAATACATTGCATTGAGGCTGCTTGTCGCAGATACGGCTTGCAAAAGCCTGAGAAAATGATCGGCGAAATTAAGCTAACTCAGCGCGAAATAAAAGACGCTGATAAAATTATTGAAGCTATGCTCAAGCAGATGCCGGGCTCAAAGCGCGATAGATTGATTGCTATTCAATATACTGGTGGGATTCCAACCTATTCTACGACTCAAGATATTGGCAGAATTACGCAGGCACGCAATTTACCGCATGATGTAGCCCAAAAAATCGTCAGTGGATTGATTAAAAACGACTACTCAGTTGTGCAAATATCTCTGCCGACAGAAGAAAAGCTCAACGACTGCCTGCAGTTATACGACACGCTGCCAAGTGCTCCAATGCCAATACGTTATTTATTCGCCGTTCTTAACGAATGCGCTGGATTTATCGGCATTGATAGCTTTGCTCAGCACGCTTGGGCGGCTCTCGGCAAGCAAAACGGGCTTGTTTGTTGGGGCGGCACTTCGCCGGTTCAACTTGGTTACGACTCAATTCTGAATTTAACGCCGCAAAATGCGCCATGTGATGATTTGCATTGCGGCAGACCGTTCAGTATTGTTGGTGATTTTTTAGGCAATGGTGAATCATGGACATGCCCGTTTGACGAGGCCTGCATGAATTATAATCCTGATTTTGTGGTCGGTAAATTTATTTCAATGATGGCTGAAAATGCACCAATTAAGGGAGAATAAAATATGACAACCTTTTCCGAAATGCTAACTCAAAATATCGCAATTAAAAACGATATTAAAGACGCTCTATCAATGCAACAGAGCATGGACGGAGTGGCGTTCGACGAATACGCCAATATTATTCGCGGCGCGCTTACTAAGCGATGGGGTATTAGAATTGAAAAGGCCGATTCTAATCCAGACACGCGCGTAACCTATCTTTACGACGCTGTCGGCATGACTCCCGCCGCAATGAACTATACAAGCGGAGAATTTGAGTATGGCGACTGGAAACCATTTTGCGATGCCATTAACCGGCCTGTCATGCTTAAGTATAACGGCGAAGTAGACTACGAGCTGCACAGAGATGACCAAACTAAAAAACTCGACGGCGTGACCGCATCCGACATTGCAAATACAGCATACGGCGGCAACGCAATGGCTGAATTTAAGAGATTGTGGCTCAGAACATACGAGGATGCAACGTATCAGTATATTATTTTTTCAAACGTGCAGTATGACGAAAACTACCATGCCAGCGCTTTTACGGATGCAACGGGTCAGGTTGCATCTCAGATGTATTACGCTATGTATGAGGGCTCAAACGTAAGCTCTAAATTACGCTCGCTTGCAACGGGTGAAATGATGGTGTCGCAGACCGCTGCAACCGAAATCACTTATGCCGAAGCAAACGGCGCTGGCTGGCACATCAATTATAAATCGCAACGAGATTTTATTACTTATTTGCTGGCGTTGATTAGCAAATCAACAAATTCTCAGGCTGTTTTCGGGCAGGGCAATAGCGATTCTGCTGCATATATTGCACCCGGCGCACTCAAAGCAACAGGCAGATTTTGGGGCGATGACGCTACCAACGCAGCGGTGAAGGTGTTTTTTATTGAGCATTTTTGGGGCAACTATTGGAAGCGCATGTCTGGCTTGCTTTACAACGATGCCGCGCATGTGCTGGTCAAAGCAACTCCGCCATATTCTCTAACCGGCGTGGGTTATGCCGATACGGGCGTTACGCCAACTGGCACAAGCGGGCAACATATTACGGCAGGCACGCTGACTGACGCCGGATTTATCCCGACAACTGTGGGCGGTAGCGATTCAACATATTTTTCAGATGCACTCTATTATGCAACTCCTGCTGCTGGCGTGTTTAACGTGGCCCGTGTCAGTGGCCGCCGCGCCAATGCTGGTAGGTGTGGGTCGTGGGCGTGCCATCTGGCCTATGCGGGCGATGCGGATCCGCTCGTTGGTGCTTCGCTCTCCTTTCTTAAATATGCCGTTTAGCGGGTGTATGAGGGCGGCCAGCCCTCATACCGCGTAAGCGGCTCTCTGTTTTAAGGGTTGTTTTGCTAGGCGTAGCCCTTGTCAGTGGCAACCGCGACAATGCTGGTAAGTGTGGGTCGTGGGCGTGCAATCTGAACAATGCGGGCGATGCGAATACGAACATTGGTGCTTCGCTCTCCAACCTTATGGATGTAAATAGATGTATGAGCAAAACAATCCTCACCTCTTGGTGAAAATGAAGCCGATAACGGGCGGGTTTAGTAAGTCGAAAGGCATAACAACCCGTAGGCCATAAGGAACCGAAATAGGCAAGAATGAAAACAGTAAACAATATTTACGAAAAAATAATAGACAAACAAAACATAATGAATGCGATAATTAAAAGCTCAAAAGGCAAAAAAAATCGCAGTCATGTGCGGCGCGTATTAGCTAATCCAGAGTTTTTTGTAGAAAAAATACACGCCATGTTAGCAAATCAGTCGTATCGGCATTGCAAGCCGATAGAATCTATTGTTATTGAAGGCGCGAATCGTAAAGAAAGAAAAATAACAACGATAAAATACTTTCCAGATCAAATAATCCATTGGTGTTTGATGTTGCAATTACAGCCAATAATAATTAAAAGTTCTTATGCCTTTTCTTGCGGCTCAATGCCGGGACGCGGCGTTCATCATGCCAAAAAATATATCGAGAAATGGATTAAAGCCGATAAAAAACACACAAAATATATCGCAAAAATGGATATTAAACAGTTTTATCCGTCTATCGACAAGCAAACAGTGAAAAGTGTTTTGAGAACCAAAATAAGAGATAAAAAAACATTATGGCTTGCGGATTTAATTATTAACAGCCATGCATGCGGGCTGCCAATCGGGTATTTAACAAGCCAATGGTTTTCTAATTTATTGTTGCAAAAAATTGACTACGCAATCAAGCAAAAAATGGGCGTAAGATATTACGTTAGATATATGGATGATATGGTTGTTTTTGGCAACAACAAGAAAAAACTCCACGCAGTAATCGAGGGCGTTAAAAAGCAATTAGAATCGCTTGGTTTGTGCCTGAAAAGCAATTATCAGATATTTCGGCTTGATTGTCGTGATTTAGATTTTCTTGGATTTCGTTTTTTCCGAAATAAAACAATTCTTAGAAAATCTCTCATGCTGCGTATAGTCGCGAAGTCGCGCAAAATAAAATCTAGTAAGATTATCTTTGCAAAAGACGCGGCAGCAGTGATGAGCTACATGGGCTGGTTAAAGCATTCTCAATCGCATGATTTGTATCGCGATAAAATCGAAAAAACATCAAGCGTTAAACAAATGAAGTTAATAATCCGCGCAAGCGGAAAACAATCGGCATACTTAAAGGAGTTATCAGCAAATGAAAGTGTTTAAATCGGAATCTGGCGCAACGCCATTGCCAATCGACGACGCAAGCTCTCCAACCACTGTCTATATTAATGAAAATGTGATTGAGTCCGAACGAACCGACGAAATTACGGGAGAAATATCAACCGCTTATCGTTACGACGTGCGACTTTATTCACGCGAAGAATGGGAAAAACTACAAATGGCAAAAAGAATCATCGACCTTGAATGCGCGTTAATCGATGCGGAAAGCGGGGTATAATTATGCTTTACAAAATGCTAGAAACTGCTATAAACGCAAAAGAAACAATCGGGCTTGCAGAAAAAATAGAAAAACTTTTCAATGCGGGCAGAATTACTGAGTCAGAGCGAAACAAGCTGATTGAGGAGCTAGACAGTGCTAAGTAACCTTTGGACGCTGTTAAAACGCTTTGTTGGCTGGCCTGAACCGGCTACCGAGGCGCAGAAGAATGAAAAGCTGGTAACAATGCGGGAATTTCGCGACTGTCACTGCCCCGTTGTCGCAAACACTACAAGCGAGGCACTCGGCAGGCGCGTAACCTACGAAGAGGCCAGCAAAGCGCTTTATCATTGGAATCTGCCGTGGTTGCTTGAATCGCCACTACTCAGCAATCCGTGGAATGTTTGCCGCGCAATTAGAAAACTTGGTTGTAAAGCTGATGATAAGGCCAAAATCACGCAGCTTTTGCGTAAAGAGTTGCCAGAAGGTCGAACGATTTGCTTGATGCACGATACAAAAGGATTTATTTCGGGCACAATAGGGCAACATTGGGTTGTTTTGATGGGCTATGGCGCTAATAACACGTATGTTTTTCATTGGGGTAAATCTCAAAAATTGCAAGTTTATTGTGAGGCTGATGTAATCAAAATGCTGACTTCAGGCACTCCGAATTGTTTAATCACTGTCAGCAAATAATTTTCTGGTTCCTATCCCCCATCATTGGCGGGCTTCGGCCCGTCTTTTTTGATAATTAGCGATTGCATGGTATAATAAAAATAGCAGTAAATAGGAGATTTTACCATGACGACAAGCATAAAAAACACGCAAACGGTTCATTTATTCGACGTTACAACCACATGGGAAAGACTGTCGTCAGGCTACGCAGAATACGTTAATAATGGCAACGTCGATATTTATCTGCAACGGCAGAAAAAAGGCGCTCCAGAGGCCACAGATGAAGGCGTAAGAATCAGACCCGGCGGTTGCTTTGTCACGCACCCCGGCGAAGATGACGATACATACCTCAAAACGCTTTCGGGCACGACTACAATAGCGCGTTACAAAGACTTAAACTGTGGCGCTGGCACTGCAACCATTATCGACCCAGTGAGCGGTAAAGCAGCAACCGTAAACGATGACGGACAGTTGCATGTTGTTTTGCGCGGCAAGGTTGATGATAACAACTCAAGCAACACGCCATTGGCGGCAGGCGCAGTATTTACCGGACAACCCCGACAAGCGCTGGTGAAACGTCGATGGGTTCAACGTTTGAGCTTTGGTATGAAACAAATGGGAGTTAAAACATGAAAAGACTTGTAATTAAAAGACTGCCAGATGACGGCAAACAGACGCTTGGCAACGCAGCCCTTTACGATTGCGATAAAAAAGTGTTTGAGTTTGTAACGCTTGAGCCTGCATGGAAAGGCAATCAGAAGCAAATTAGCTGCATTCCGATAGGCTCGTATAAAGTAACCCCGCGTAAATCTCCAAAATACGGCAATCATTATCACGTTCAAGACGTTGATGGGCGCTCGTATATTCTTTTACACTTCGGCAATTACCGCAAAGACTCTACAGGCTGTATTCTTGTAGGTAAGCGGTTTGCAGACATAAATAATGACGACGCAATGGATATTACTTCAAGCAAAGTAACTCTTGAAAAATTGTTGCAATTAGCGCCAGACGGGTTTATACTTGAAATTATCGCGACATAGTTTGTAAGCCGATCAATTTTATGGAAACGAGGCGATACCGCTGAAACACCTTAAACGCGCATCTAAGCACGATGTTAAGACGACAGGCGAAGATAAGTATAATGATGAACAAAGGGAAGAAAAAAGAAAGTTTCTGGCAAAGCGCATGGTCGCGGCACTTGCAGCAAAACTCGACCTTTGCGTTTGCGGCGGGCTAATTTACGAAATCGACGGCGAATTTATTTGCGGCGATGGCTGCAAAAATCCAACACCTTATCGGGGGTAATATGCGAGCGTTTTTTAAATCAATTTTCGGTATGTTTCTCGGCAACGACGGCATTTTGAGCAGCACGAAGCTGCTTGCTTTTGTCGGCTATTCTTTGTTTGTGTTTGTTTCGGTGTGGACGTGCGTTAATAACCCGGAAAAGTTCAATTATGAGCTGTTTGCAATTCTTTCCGCTGGTTCTAGTTCTGCTTTGCGAGCCGTTGACAAGTGGCTTAACGTGCGTTCATATAAAGGCGCGGCAGTTGCAATCGCCGAAACAGAGGCCGCAAGTGAATGAGAAAAATACTAATTTGCTTGGCATTATCATTGGTGTTGTGCTCATCGCCGTTATTTGCGCGGGAATCATATACTATTACCGTGGCGCAGATAGACAACTTGAGTCAGAACTTGCGGGCGTTGAAAGACTTAATACAGAGCTTGCGTCAGCAACTCGACAGCTACAAGCAGACATTGCAGACCACGGAAAAGGAATTGCAAGTGTCACAGCTTCGCTTGGAGAAAGCCGAAAACGAATCAAACACGTTTATACTGAGATTGAGCGATCAGCAAAAAAAACTGACAGAGCAATCCAGCTTATTGAAGAATGCGAACAAATCATTGAAGCGGTTAAGGCGCAAAGATAAAGCAAAAAATATCTTATTTGCGCTAATTATCGGCGGCTTGCTTGCCACGAGATAAAAAATAGGCCGCGAAATAATCGCAGAGCAAAACATCAACATACTTTGCTGCCGGATTGCTGCGAATCTCAGATAACATCAGCTCAGCAACGTGTCTGATCTCAGCAAGTGCATTTTTGCTCGTTCGCAATTCGATAAAATTTAGAAACGATCTGAAATTTACAGACCATGAAAAGCTTGTGCGTGTTGATTCCGGCAGCAGATACTTTAACAAGTCGTTTGATACTCCTTTCTCGCGCATTTTTTTGATAGCGTTGTATGCCTGCAATTCAAGAAAGTTCTTTGTTGCAATATATTCAGCGGCAACATCAACGGGTAAGCTTATTGTGTTTGGCGTAAGAAAAAGATTATCAAGATTGTTTTCTTGAATCATCTTGCCAAGTGCAAACCGCGTTGATTTTACAGTTGGGCTTGCAATGCGGTGCCTCATGTGCTCTTGCAATTCAGCGCGGCTTGTGCCTTCAACGTGGAAATTCATAACAATATGCTCAGCGCATGATAGATGCTTTTTCACGCCGATTACTTTGCGCGTAAGCTCAAACGATGGCCCTGAGTCATAAGGTTGCGCTATTGCGGTATTAACAACAGCTTCGGGCGTGACGCTGAGTAGTTTTACTTTAATTTTGTCCACTATTCTTCTCCTGTATTCTCGCAGCTTCATCAAGCGCCCATTTTGTCTGACACTCTGACGCTTTCGGGCATTCACCACAGCTCTTGATGCTCAGAGCATCAAAGCAATCTGCGACCTGTAACATAGCACAACCGGCCAAGATATTCAACACTTTATTCAAGTTTTTCACTTTGCAGCCTCATTTCTTCAAGCAGTTTCGACACTAGCTCCATTGCTTCGTCTAGCTGTCTTTCGTTCATAATCTCAGAAACCTGAGTCAGCATATCATACATCCTCTTGGCATTTGCCAGCAAAACGGCATCGCCGCGATGCAGATAGCCGCTTACGTGGAATCCTTCGTCTTTTTCTTTATCAAAAAAACCTTGTCCGGCTGTAATGTAAAAATAAGTTTTATCAACGCCTTGATCTAGTATGTCCGGGTTTTTAAGCACCCATTCGCCTTCAGTATGCTTAATCATGTTTCAATTCTCCCTCTGTGTAATAAATAATATCATTTGCCGCGTAACCCTTCGGCAGCTTGAAGTTCAGCTTATCGTGCAAGACGCCGTATTTTGTGCCGTCTTTTGATTTTTCGACGGCTACTATTTTGCCTTCACCGTGTAAAGTGATAACGTGGTCGTTCATTTTCATAAAAAACTCCTATGTAAAAAGCCCGGCCTATTTTGTAAGGCCGGGCGGCTAATCAAAGGCTCAGGCCGTTAGCGCCGATTATCTGACCATCGGCGTTTCTAACCGGTGCGCCGGGCACCATTACATCGGCGCGGTCGGCTACACGGTCTTTAACCATGCGGCTGACTACAAGAACAACGCCGTCAACGGCGGCGGGAAGGTCGATTACATCGCCGAATACCGACTTGGTAACGGCGATACCGTTGATGTTGCCGACGGTTTCTGTTTTTGCAGAAACTCGGGCAACGATGCCCGAAGGCTGAATGTTGACGGTTGAACCGTCAACAGCAATGAGATTCAGAGCATGGGGGGTCAAATTTCTAATTTCCATAAAACACCTCTTTTTGATTTTTGAGAAAAAAGAATCGGCTGAGTTACTTCTGTCTGGGCGGGTTACCTCTGTCTGGGGTGATTGTTAAATCACCTTACCCTATTCTGGCCCGCTTACCCTGTTCTGGCCCAGCCGATTCAGTTTTCAAAGAACTTTGAGCTTCAAGCTCATGTTTTTATATTAACATGCAAGTTTTGATTTTGCAAGTAATATTTTATAAATTTACTTCCAGCTATCATTAATATTAGCGCCAAGGTTTCTGAAATCATTCAGGGCTGCGGCAAGATTTTTTTCAGCTTGCCCTGTTTTTTCACAAGCAAGTTTTCTTTCTGATTCTGCTTGTTGAAAATTGGCAGATGCAGCAGCTAATTCTTCTGCAACATCTTCGCCGTTGCTAAGTTTATTTTCTAGCTCGATTTCAACGTCTCCAAGTTCAGAAACTTGGCGATTAAGAATCATTTCGTTTTCTTCAGCATTAGCTAATTCAATTTTAGCTAATTCTAAGCTTGCATTTGCTGATCTGCAAGCCATCTGCCAATCAGCAAAACCGAAAACCTTAACAGTTCTGCCAACTTCTTCATCACGCAGAACTGGGTTATTAAAAGAAACACAAAGAGCGGCCTGATTTTCCGCTCCGTGGTGATAACATACAAATACGTTCATTCCTTCACCTCATTTTTAATTTCGCGCCCTTGCGCATGATTTAAATATAAACCATTCAAAATAAAATTGCAAGCATTTTTTATTTATTTTTTTTGAAATAAAAAAAGCCCCGGAATTAACCGGGGCAATCTTTCAAATCT
>Ga0123334_1006637_pt1 | contig 10628 bp, 7 predicted proteins | sample BiotimSIPDNA_FD_89706 | JGI IMG/M metagenome (GOLD analysis project Ga0123334, IMG submission 89706) | Anaerobic biogas reactor microbial communites from Washington, USA - Biogas_R1 time_0 SIP DNA | ecosystem: Engineered > Bioreactor > Anaerobic > Unclassified | place: Washington, USA | collected... | reverse complement strand
TCGGCAATGGCAGGCGCCAGACCGGAATATATGCCTGTAATTATCGCGGCCTTAAAGGCCATAACCTCTGTCAAATGGGACAGCTACTGGCCCGTGATGAGGTCTGCGGCCCCCCTTGTTATTGTGAACGGCCCCTATGCAAAGAAGATAGGGATCAATTCATCCTCAAATGCATTTGGGCCCAATCACAGGTACCCTGCCAATGGCTCCATAGGCCGGGCCGTAAATCTTGCACTCTCCGTTATCCCCGGAAACGGGAGAGGTATAAAGCCTTCAAACCTGGCGGGAAACACCGGCACATATGCAGGCATTGTAATAGCCGAATCCGAAGATGTGTCATCCCTTGGCGCGGGATGGGAGCCGGTGAGTGTTCAGCTCGGCTACCCGCCTGAAACAAACCTTGTTACTGTGCTTGGTATAGACCAGATGAATATGAGTGTTATGGGGTCATTAGCGAATCTGGCAGCGGGCATTGCGCCCAACAAGGATATCTGGCCACAAAGCCAGAAGGTGTGGGAGGAGCAGTATGCAGGGGTACTGGTGGTTACAGAGATGCAGAGGGTGACTGCCGGTCTGATGGGGGATGCCACCAAGGCAGGCTATGCAAAGGAGTTATGGGACATGGCCCGTGTACCCTTGGAGAAATTTAAAGGCCTGGTTCTGACAGACGAATTTGGAAGGCCCACTGAACCGGGTAACTTCGTTAAAACGTTACTCGCTGAACAGGATGTCATTAAAAAAGGGGTGCCAGTGGCGGCAGCACCAGGGAATTTCCTTGTTGTGGCTACGGGCGGGCATTGAGGCTGAGCGCCCTTTTCGTGGCTCGGTGCGAGCCGCTGGATGAGTGTCCCGGTTTCAGTGAAGATTGAACTGCCCTAGTTTTTAAATCAGCATCTATGAAGCCTTTGAGCCCTGAAGATTAAAACCTTCAGGGCTTTAAAAAACTTTTATATGAATTATGCTTGCTCCTATAGTGGGTGTAAATGTTGTTTAACATGTCGCCCCGATGGGGCTTTGTTTTGTCTAATAATCTATTTTCTATTAAGATGCTACCCCTACGGGGCTAAATAAAACACTTCTAATCATGTCATGTTATAGCAACACAGATGTGAAATATTAACCATCATTTAGGTGTTACTGCTATAGAGAAGCAATAACAGCACCGTAGGTGTGGCATGTTAATAGCACTATGTGTATCATTTTAATTATCAGCCCCATAGGGGTGACATGTTTTAGAACAACAATTTTCTACTTTATCAGGTTTCCTGCATCATCAATCGGTTTTCCATCCACATTCAGTCTCTGTGTACTGCCCGGTTTGAATTTACTGTACTGCCCGCATAAGGTGATGTCCTGAAAAATTATGGGCTTTTCCTTGTCGTATATTTCAACAAACCTTAAAGGGCAATGGAGCATCATGGCCTTAACAAAGATAATGGTAGACTCTTCTATTATTATTTTTTCCAGGTGTTCCATATCGTGACCCAGATAGAGTTCAACTACCCCGCCCAGTTCACCCCTGTTTAAAGGGTCTGATCCGCAGAAAAACAAGAACTGGTCATAATCGTGATAAAAGGTCTCCCCTTCCATGGTAAATGGGTGGGTAATAAGCCACGAGGCAATATTGAAATTACTCTCTCTATTCTGATTTATGTACAGTATGGAAGGATTATTGGGTGCAGTTCCAAAAAGATTATCAGGAGGTGTTACAACAGCGCTTTTAAAGACATATTTACCAATATCAATATTCATTGACATAAGGCACTCTCCAATTAAGTTTTCGATAATAAATAACAGCGTTCAATATAGGATTCGGGAGCTGCCGCCCTGATCTGTTCCAGGTGGCTTGCCTTAAAAGAGCCTTCTTTGAGCAGCGGGTCATAAAATATCCCGATTTTACCAGTGTGTGCCAGTTTCATATATCGTCTTTACTTGATGAACCCTTTTTCCCAACTCATCCACCGTTCGTACCAAGCTACTGCGGTGGACGAATCGGGCAAAGAATCAAATCTTTAATCTGTAACTAATTCACACCATCTTTCAAGGCTTATAAGTCTACTATCTTTGGTACTTTTTTTGCCTTGATCCTGATCACTTCACGCTTTCATAAAAGGTAAGTGATACACCACCCGAACCCATTCCCGGAGGCGAACTCAGGTACAGCCCGTTGTTCAGATATGCGTATTTGCTGTCCACCCTCGCCTCAAATGTGGGCGCCAGTTTTCCAAACCCTCCGGCATTACGTACAATGATCACCTCACCGTCGCTGGTCTGCCACAAATAGCGCGCATCGATCGTTGCCGGGTTAGAGAGGTTCTGGTAGTCCGCACCCGCAGCCAGCACCTTTCCCTCAATCTTTCCGCTGACTGTCCCGCCGGTGATGGGGATGATGTTGCGGTTGCTCCTGCCTGTCTCTCCCACCATCTGGCCCGGGCTCAGGGTTACATTCTCTTTGATCAAGAGTTCACCCTGTTTCTCATCCATTGATGCCCTACGGTAGTCCCAGGACTGGTCCTGAAACCCCGACGGCTTTGATACCCTGATCGAGTTTACCTCATCCGGCTTCATTGCGACTTTCGATACATCAAATATACTTATCTTCATGGTTCCTGCTTTTAGGTCCAGCTCACGTCTCCCGGCAAACTTCCCCGTGTTCAGCCAGCTATGGCTGCTGGCGCTCGACGCCTCAAATTCCGGCACTATCCTTACATCGCTGGGATCCGCTGCAGCTCCTGCGATCCTCAGGTAGATGTACTTACCATCGTCGGCCTGCAATACGAATATCTCTTCAACCTCCATTGCGCCGTTTGAAAAAGACAACTGAAAGTCCAGGCCCCCGAACATCACTGAACCTTTTATCTTCTCTCCGGTTATTGTTCCCCCCTTAACAACATAAACGACCCTGTCTCCATAGGGAGTCCTGCCCATATTATAGGTCTGATCCAGTTTCATATCAGCAACCAGAACAGGCTTTCCCTGTTCAGGCACAGGTATGCCGTCTGCCATCCCGCATTGCCATGACTTGTGTGGAATCAGTATCTTCTCCATTCCTGTATACTCACCTTCCCCCTGCGTCACCCCTGCCTGAGCCTTTAAACCGCTCTGAGGATAATCAATAACCGTTTTCCAGGCCAGCTCCTGCAGGGCACGATTGAAATTTTCTTCCCGATATTCCGGCTTGCCGGCATTTTTCAGTATACCTGGGACAGGCAGGCCAACCGGGCTCACGCCGTACATGACTGCAAAATGCAGATAGGCGTTCAGGGCAATTACCGGTTCAGTGGGATGTCCGATAACATCTTTGAATACCTCCCCCTGGTCAGTCATACCCGGCATCTCTTTATTATAAATCATTGACCTTAAAGCATTGTGTGCCTGGGCAGTCGGAACAAGGTAAACAACAGTCCTGCCTGCTTCCCGGTTTAGCTTCATGGCCAGCTCTTCGGCTGACCTGTTGTTTTTGATATTGATTTTGGCAATCTCTTCGGGGGTTTTGTTGTAATCAGGTTTGCTTCCGAACATGCCTCCACCAAAACCTCCTGGCCCGCCTGCCCCTTTAGGCGCAGGTTTACCTGCAGGAGGTGCACCCGGAGGAGCGCCTGGAGCGCCGCCTCCTGGGCCTCTTCCGAACATGCCGCCCATCATGCTTTCCATGTCATTGTTATCCACCAGACCCATACCTGGCCATGATATCTGGATATAGAACTTTGTATTCGGGTTATGCTCCAGACCCAGTTTAACAAAGTTGTCAATACCCGGGTCAGGCATGCCGATTGGAGACATGACAAAGGCCTCTACTATTCCCTCCTTAAGGGCCTTTTTCGCCTGATTCTGATCGTCGGGCAAATCCCAGTGCTGTGATGTACGTGACACACCAAGGCGCTGGATGCCCAGGACCTTATGGTCTTTGATGCCGTAGAATCCTGCAATCTCGGCCAGGACAGGGGGCATATCCCACATAAGACTGTGGGATGCGTAAAAGGCGCTCTTTCCATCAGGAACCTTTCCTGTTTGGGCAAGAGATGTCCCTGAAACTATAATTAAAAATAATGTGAATAATAAAAATATCTTTTTCAATCTTTAACCTCCCGGTCTGTTAGTAAAAAAGAGGGAAGAGCATAAATAAGTTATGAGCTGCAGAATAGTTATTTCCTTATTTATACTCCCCCTCTAAATTAAAAAACTGGTACTTTATATGCTTATTGTAGCGTTTTAAGGGATCATCTTTTTTTCATATTTCCACCCTTCACGAGTGCACATACCGCAGTCTGAGCCTGTGAACATCTTTTCACCAGCCTTGTCTTGCTTCAACTGCCATTTCAACCATGCTGTGGCAACCACTCCAAACTCGCCGCCATTCGGCTCATGATATGTACCGCCGTGCCCTACATCATAATTAGCAATGGCCACAGGGACCTTGTCAATCTTTGCATAATCATCAATGGCCTGCGGGTAGGCAATATCAGTCGGCCCACCGATGATATAGATTGTGGGCGAATGCAGTTTTGCAAGGACCTCTTTACCGACTTCAGGCATATTCATGAGCGGGGCACCTGCGCCTGCTTTCGGCGCACCCGCATTAGGCATGCCTTCTTTAGGCATACCCTCTTTAGGTGGCGCCATTTTTGGCCTTCCGCCAGGGCCGAAAAGCCCGCTGTTCATTACCATGAGTGTCTTAATACGGGGATCAGGGGCAACCTCAAGTGCCTGGAGGCCGCCGCAGCTCATACCCGCTACTGCGATCTTTGATGGGTCCAGTTTACCATGGTATTTACTGTCTTTGCGCGTGTTCTCAGCCGTTGCCCAGTCAATGGCCTCAATCATCTGGGCGGATTTAGTGCCGCTGCCCATACCCATCATGCCGCTGCCTTCAGTCTTGGATTCTGCAACATAGGGGCCAAGGGCAAGAACAAGAAAACCATGTGATGCCACTTCAGCGAGGAAGTTGGCGTGCATACGGGAGGAACTGGAGCACCCTCCATTGCCCCATGCCATCACCGGCATAAGATTCGATTTACTAAATGGGCTCAAGTCCTTTGGCCGGTAAATTGTATGATTGGGTAAACTTGCATCACCTTCTACAATTGCCACAGCATAAGGCCCTGAACCCTCTGTCATCGGCCCCATTTTAGGCATACCGGCTGGTGGTTGAGCGAACGCATTCGCTATAATAAAACAAAATGCACATAACAATACACATACAAATCTACTCATACCCTTTCCTCCTGTTTCTATGTTAATAAAAAGACAAGCTGTTTTACTGATTTCCGATCATCCCTGCGACCTTATGTTAAAAAATCAGCCTTTCACTGCTGTTCAAAATGAAAATATTTCTCTTTTTGGTGTGGAGTATATGGCTCCATGTTTTGTATGTCAATATACATTTCTTTTCCTTTCGAGGGGGTAGCCATGTGGAGGGAACAATTAGTGTCGTATTAATGATGTACTGTCAACCATAGACGCATAAAGCTATGACAGGACAAGACGGCGTGAGAGGAAGAGACCATAAAAAAAGCCTTCATCCGGGTAATAAACCCGAGTAAAGGCTTTTTAAGTGAAATATGTTTTCCGGAGTATTGTGTTCCTTGAACCCCTTTCTCCCAACTAGTTCACAGCGTCTTTCAATGCCTTGCCGGCTAAAAACTTCGGAGCATTCTTTGCCTTGATCTTGATTGCCTCTCCGGTCTGGGGATTACGGCCTGTACGCGCCTTCATTTTGTTTACCTTGAAAGTGCCAAAACCGACCAGTGTAACGGTACCCTTCTTTTTAAGTGTTTTGGTAATAGAATCAAAAATACAATCTACCGCTGCTTGTGCCTCTTTCTTTGTGCTTACAACCTTTGCCACTTCATTAATCAAATCGCCTTTGTTCATGTTTTACGCTCCTTTTAAAGTTGTTAATAAAGCTGATAGGGAATTATGGATACTTACAACTAAAATGCAAGCATAAACTGATAAATAATGCACTTTTTCCAATAATAACATAGCTCCTAGCGTTTCTGTTTTATGCAGCAAACAAATGTCAAGAAGTTACCGTTACGAAAGTTACTATTGACATACAACATATCCATCCTTATGTTTTTTTAACAAACTGGATATTTTCCAGTAACTCAGTAAAGTTACATCAGTGAGTACATGAAAGATATGCACATAAATCGGTTTGTATTAAATTTCACAATGAAACCTTATAGTACCGCTTAAATGTGTGCATATTTTAAATTATAGGAAAGGATAAAACAGTGATGAATAAGGCTATCAAACTATTGACCGTAGTAGTGCTGATAACCGGCGTTTATATTCTTGCCGGTTGCGGCTCAGAGAACGACGACCACGCAGGACATGATCATGCGGTTCACAATCATGCTGCCCAGCAGGCCGAAGGTGAGGCAGCAATGACGGGCGAGCAGACACTATGCCCTGTTATGGATGCGCCCATCAATAAGGAATATTTTGTCGAATATAAAGGCAAGATGGTCTATTTCTGCTGTCCCGGCTGCGAAAAACAGTTCCTTGAAAATCCTGAAAAGTATCTCCATAAGCTGCCGCAGTTTAAGCAGTAGGATTTTACAGAGGTTTTTATTGTGGCGTAGGGCCAGAGGCATGGACTTTGCAAAGTGCCTGCAAATGTGATGGGACTAGTGCTGATGCCCCTGAATTTGTTTTGACTTTGATCCGATTTCCCCTTTTCCTCTGACTATCTTTTTTACCTCACCGCAAGTAAGCATTGCATCACCAAAGTAGGGATTCCTTATCTCCTCAAATTCGCTCAGCCAGTATGCTCCCCTGTTATTCAATGCCATTGAACAATATGCCACATAAACAGTCTCTGTCTGTGTCCCGAATGTCTCTATGGTTTCAATAATCTGGTTTGATAACAATGAAAATATTTCACGCTGTTTTTCAATCTCTTCAGCCTGCTGCAATTGTTCCGCGTTTTCTTTTACTTTGGCCTGATGCTCCATCCAGACCGGGTGAGCCTCTTTGCTAAGTAATTTCATCTCCATTTTATTCAGGTTAGTCTCAAGTTTCCTTGCATTGGCTTGTGTCAGTTGAAAATTGCCCTTAACCAGACTGTTTTTTATTTCAAAATATTGGTTTACAAATTCTGACAGATGTTCCTTAAACATATCGGGCACATCAATACTGTCATATGCTTCACGATTCATCATACTGTAGTTGCCGCTTAGTTGCGCTGCCGCATCAATGGCGAAAACCCCGTTCGTAACAATTTCTTCACCTTCGGCCAGACCGCTTTCCACAATATAATATTCACCCAAAAAAGCGCCCAAGGTAATTTCTCGCATTTCAAAGGCGGGAAATTCGGTATTCGTGACCTTCACATATACAACAGAACGTTTGCCTGTCCACAAGAGTGATGATTTCGGGATTACGAGAGATTTATCACTTACTGACAAGCCTGCTTTGACTCTGCCTTTTACAAACATTTCAGGCTTGAGTGTGTTTTGGGGGTTGACCAGTTCAGCCCTGACTGATGCTGTTCTTGTCTGGGGATTGATTAATGGATCTATAAAAGAGATGCTGGAGGTAAATTCCTTCCCCGGGATAGATGCAGCCGTGAAGATAACCTTTTGGCCGACCTTCATAAATGGAAGGTCGCTTTCGTAAGCATCCAGCAAGACCCAGACATTGCTCAGGTCCCCTATTTCAAAAAGAGGTGTGCCTTTATTTACAAAATCGCCTTTGGTAATATATCTTCTTATCACTATGCCTGACTGGTCAGCATAGAGATCAAATTCTGTCAGCACATTTCCACTGTTTTCTATTTCCAAAATCTGCTTTTCGGTAATTTTCCATAAACGCAGTTTTTCCTTTGATGCATTGTAAAGCGCAGGATTAATACCCTTGAGTTTTAAAAATTCGATAAGCTCTTTTTGCGCAGTAACCAGTTCAGGGGAATAGATGCTTGCCAGTTTTTGCCCTTTATTAACCGGCTGCCCGGTAAAATCTACAAAAAGTTTTTCAATCCGGCCTGAATAATTTGCCGTTATTGTTGCCAGTCTTTGTTCATTGATGGCGATTTTACCTGTAAGGTATACTTCGTGTTCAGGCGAAACTGTTTTTACCCTTTGGGTTTGTACGTTTGCCAGCGCTATTGCTTGTGGCGACATTGAATACACAAAGGGACTGCTTTCTTCCGACCCTGATTTTGTAGTCAAGGGGATTAAATCCATTCCGCAAATCGGACATTTGCCCGGTCCGTTTTGACGGATCTGCGGGTGCATGGAACAGGTGTAGGTTGTCTCTTTAACCTGTTCGTGAATATGGGTTTTTTCAGAACAGTGATCTGTTTTAAAAAGCAGCCATCCTGAAAATAGACCAGCAATGAGCACTAGGCCGAATTGAAAAAATTTATTTTTTAATAGTTGTTTCATTTCTGTTCCTTTTAAGTTTTAACGCCCCATCAGCCGTTGTATCATGGCAACTGCTATGTTCCCGTCAATGAGTGCATCCAGATATTTTAAGCGGTAATCCAAAAGCTGCTGCTGCATTCTCAGCACATCTTCAAAACTGCTTCCTTCGGTGGTGTATTGCACCATGAGAATATTCAAGACCTGATCTGCAAGTAAGGTCTGGTCTTGATACAACTTTGACCTGCGCTCTGCATCTTTGTAATCTTTCAGGACATCTTCATAATTCACAATTAACTGGTTACTCACATCCTGCCTTTGTTCAATGACTGATTGACGCATAAAGGCAGATTCATTGACAGATGCTCTATATTTTTTTCGCCAAACCGGAATGGTAACAGTAAACATCGGCATCAGCATATCCTTTCCATTATCCATACTTTCGCTATTGGCCCTCGGTTTGAAAATATCATATTGCAGGCCCACTCCAATCATCGGCAGACCCATTTTCTGATTCATTTTTCCCTGTGCAATGTAGGCTGCCTCTTCCTGTTCCAGCATTTTCAACATCGGGTTATTGTCCCTGATGCTGTCAGGGATTTCATTAAGAGGCGCCGGCAATGATGAAGCCAGGATCGTATCAGGTAATATTACAGGTTCTTCTTTGTATCGGTTGAGCAGTTGATTGAACCGGGCAATGATTGGAATTTTACTATCTCCCAACAGTGAAAGGCTATTTTTGAGTTCGTTAATCTCCATCTGCACACGCAGCACATCAATCATACTGCCGCTGACAACCATATTTTTCATTCCATCTGCTTGCGGCATATTTCCGGAGGAAGAACTCCCGGTTGATGTCTGTCCCCGCATACCCATTCCGCCCATACCGGTTCCCGGAATATTTATGTTTTGATTGCCTGCCCCCCCCATTCTGTCGGAGCTGCCTGAATTGCTGCTGCTCTGTCCGCCGCTTTTAAATTTTGTTATGGCAACCTGCTCCATTGTCTTGAGCAACTCGATATTTTCACTGGTAATGGCAATTTCTTTTTCCAGTAATTGCAAAGCATACCAATTTGCCCGCACTTCATAAAACAGCATTGATTTGGCTTCATTAAACTCTTCAAATCTGGCTTTTGCCATACAGGTCATTTCATCTCTGGCTGCTTCCAGTGTTCCGAACCACGGAAACATCTGCATCAATGAGATTGATCCTGTCTGATCACCAATATAGCGTTCCATCGGCATTATAAAATAACTGAAACCAAGTTGCGGGTCAGGCAGTGAACCGACCTGCGGCACACGTTCCAATGCTGCCTGATACTGCAGGTATTTTGCCTTCAGACTGGGATTGTTTTCTGCCGCAATTACCAGGTAATCGTCTAACAATTTCCCGGTGGCCGTTCCCGAGATGGCAAACAGAAGCAATATGGTTATCATCTTGATTTTCATCTTATATCTCTTTTAGTTAGATATTCCTCCCGGCTGGCGTACAACACGGGAACAACAAACAACGTAATTAAAGCAACTGCCATGCCCCCGAAAGCGGGAATTGCCATTGGTATCATTATATCAGCGCCCCTTCCGGAAGATGTAAGGATCGGCAGTAATGCCAGTAAGGTGGTTGCTGTGGTCATTAAACAGGGTCTTACCCTTTTCATTCCTGCCTCCAGTACTGCTTTCCTTATTTCAAAAATATTTTCAGGCTTATATTTTTTGAAACTCTGCATCAGGTAGGTTGAAATAACCACCCCGTCATCCGTGGCAATCCCGAACAGGGCAATAAAGCCCACCCAGACCGCTACACTCAGGTTATAGGTTTTCATCTGGAACAGTTCCCTGATATTGATCCCAAACATGGAGAAATCCATAAACCAGCTCTCACTATACAGCCAAAGCATTACAAAACCACCTGAAAAGGCAAGGGTAATAGCAGAAAAGATCATCAATGATGTTGAAGTAGAGCGGAATTGAAAATAGAGTATAAGAAAAATAGCTGCCAGCACCAGAGGTACTACGATTGCCAGACGCTTTTCCGCCCTCACCTGATTTTCGTAACTTCCTGAAAATTTATAACTCACTCCTGGTGGAACCTTTAATTCTCCCGAGGCGATTTTTGCTTTCAGAAAATTGTCAGCATGTTCAACTACAGTGACCTCCGAAAATCCGTCTTGCTTATCTAAAAGCACATAACCCACTAAAAATGTATTTTCACCCCTGATCATCATCGCTCCAGGACGATATTCAATTGCCGCAAGATCG
>Ga0123334_1006636_pt1 | contig 10629 bp, 2 predicted proteins | sample BiotimSIPDNA_FD_89706 | JGI IMG/M metagenome (GOLD analysis project Ga0123334, IMG submission 89706) | Anaerobic biogas reactor microbial communites from Washington, USA - Biogas_R1 time_0 SIP DNA | ecosystem: Engineered > Bioreactor > Anaerobic > Unclassified | place: Washington, USA | collected... | reverse complement strand
TTCGATATTGACATCAGAAAGCATTTTGGACTTGATAAATACAATTCAGATGTTATTCCCTACTGGAAGACAGAAACGCTTGAAGCAATGGAAGCATTCAGGTACAAAGACGGCTATCCTGCCGGAGCTGGTGAATGTGTATCTCTTGCTGCATTATATGCATCAGGTTCTTTTGTAGTAGGAGATATTCCACTTCAATCAATATACCTTTTTGCAACACCGCTCCATTCACAAAATTTTATTGACATCAAAGATGGTATTATTACTAACAACCGGCGTATTGTTACAAAAAACATGTGGTATAACGGTACAGAACTCAGTGCAAAAGCCAGACGTGCACTGGAAAATGAAAAAGTGACAATCGTCGCAAATAACACCGGGTACATTCATACGATGTACAATACTGCAACAATCAATCCGGATTCATATAAAAACTTTCGCAATAAAATAAAAAATTACCTTAAAACAGAAATTACATTTGAAATTCTTGCTAATTTCCTCCGTCAGAATTCACAGCTTCAGTGCTGTTTTCAGATTGCTCACAGCTGTTGTGGTAAACCGCGATATCTTCCGGCAGAACGGGCATATCAATATGAGCATTCCAGTAAATTCAGAGTCGGTGATACAACGCAGGAGAACCTTCTTCATGAAATTGAAGAGGATGAGTATTATACATCACCACTTCCACATCGAATGATATTAGATGAACTTGAGCTTTTTTTCAATCAAAACAAAGTAATTGTGGATAGTGCATCGACTATCGAGTTGCTTCAGAAATATTTACATCATGAATGTATCAATGTTGTGGAAGTTGTCGAAGATCTAATTACATTTTGTAAAACAAATCCACGACTTCCCGATACAGATAAAGAATGGATCGCTTCTGAGCCGATAAATCTTGACAATGTTAAAAACGCACAGGAAGCATTGGAGAAGGTTTCAGAATTCAGGACTAAAAACATATCGGCAGATCTTGCTTTCAGCGCCTTTCGTGATCTTTCAAGATCTCCGTGGAAACCATTTCTCAAAGCAGCATTTGAACGAAATCCGGTTACTCTTCATGCATTACGTAATGAAGACATACAAACTGCATTTACAAAAATTAATGCACTTGAAAATGAATCAATCTATGATGAATCAACGCGTCTTGCACAGCCCGATGAAGTCTGGAACTTCGGACGCGGGGATGGTCTTGAGAAAGCGTTGTGTTTTATTAATATATTAAAAAAACATTTTCCGCAGGAACACTGCACTCTTGATTATTCAGGAAAGAAAGTGAATGTAAAAGTAAAGAATGCTGATTATACATTCACAACAACTAAACAACTTAATCCTCCCTCAGATGAGGATTTCTTATTTTAATGTTGTAATAATAATCAGTACATACGGACAATTCAGAGAGTAGATTTCGCATCCTTCATTCTGCAGCATTACTCTCTGACTGTTCAATAGTGATATGAAATTAATCCGGCGATGAACCTGACATTTCTATCTTATCTTCACGAGCATGAATATCAGAATAAAGAAGGTTAACTTCACGCTCTGTAGCAGGTCTGAACTTACCAATCTTTTCGAGTTCTGCGACAGGTACGTTTGATTCAAGTGCATTTTTGTATTCTTCTGTATAGAATAGTTCAATTGAATCAAATACCGGTTCATTATTGAAACGCATGGAAAGAAGTGCATTTATTTCAGGCATAGTCAATGAACGGTTTTTTGAATTCTGACGCTGCCGCTCAACCTTGGCATACAGTGATGGAAATTGCGATTTTGCAAAATCATTTGCCATTTCTTTTCCCTTTCGGTAAACTTTTATTCCATAATCATACATTTTTTAATGTATGATTTTTTATCATCATCAATAAAAAAATCTTTATACTATACAGACTTATCTTTTATGACATATACTCTGCGTCCGGATGACACACAAAAACACCGAGTGTTGAATGCTCCGGATCCATCTGAAATCCGTCAGTCAGTATAATCCCCAATCGTTCTTCACCAGCGATTATTTCGAATAATTTTTTCTGGTCTTCAAGTGATGGCAAACCGGGATAACCAAAACTGTATCGGCGTCCTCGTTTCGAGTCGATAACAAGCGCTTTTCTAATCTCTACAGTTACCTTATCAGCAAGACTTTCAACCAGATAATTTCCAATTCCATTGAGTAAATATCCCTTATTATATTTATCTTCCTTTTGAAAAAGATTCCTGCAGTAATCTCCGATCTTTTTCCCAATTGTTACAATTTGTACACCAAGAATATCTCCTTCCGGACGCAAATAATCGGCTATTGAACGATTATTCTTTTTAGGCATCCTCGGAAACACAAAGGAAGCAATTTCTTCGTTGAAATTACCCGGATCAAGCAAAATTACCCTGTTATTTTCTGCTATGACCGGAAAAAACGAATAATAACCACGGGCATCAATCAGATCATTCTCAATAATTTCATCACGTAAGGTGTTGAATGATGGAAGAAATTCTTTTTCGACAACCTCATCATATTCCTTACTGTCAAGTTTACCACCAGCCCATTGAGCTTTAAACAACCGTTCTGTGTTGATAGAACTCAAAAGTTGGTTTACATCCCAAACAAGCATCTCCCCTGTTCCCCAGAACGGAGGCTCCGTGGGTGCTTCATAGGTAAGTTCCACCGCAGTATGTTCACATGTTACCGCTACACTTTGCGGTTTTCCTGCTGAATCTGTTTTACCTGAAACAATACGTCCAGATGCCAATTCATCAAGCATCCGTGATGCATCAAACGCATCGCGGGCATAAAACACACCACCCTCATATACCTTGTCGTCAAGAATTGCTATTCGCTGAGCGAAGTCTTTATTGACCGCCGCACCACCAATAAATACAGGGATGTTAATCCCTTCTTTTGCAAATGCCTCAACACATAAACGCATCTGTTTTGAAGTCGTAACAAGCAGCGCCGATAATCCTACAGCATCAGGTTTTTCCTTTTTAACAGATTCCAGAATCGTCTCAATAGCGACCTGTTTTCCGAGGTCGATTACAGCATATCCCTGATTTCGTAAGATAGACCCTACAAGATTTTTCCCGATATCGTGAACATCACCATAAACAGTCGCGAGGATAATTTTCCCTTTCGATGCAGCATTTGAACCTTTTAAATATGGTTCCAGTATTGTCACCGATTCTTTCATAACCTCGGCTGCCTGAAGTACAAATGGAAGAATCATTTCCCCGTTTGTCATTTTTTCGCCGACTTCAGCCATAGCTGGCAGAAGAATTGTGTTAAGAATTTCATTTGCTTTTTTCGTTTTTAACAGCGATTGGATCGTTTTCTGTAAATCACGGCGATCGCGTTTCAGAATTGCACATTTTATTTTTTCTTCATCGGAAAGTATGTGCAAAACATTTTCTGAACCATCTACTTTTTCAACAGTCAACTTTTCAAAATAATTGACATAATCAGATAGTGCATCATCAGATCTATTGAACAGAAGATTTTCTGCAAGTGTTCGAAGTCCTGTATCATAATTTTCAACATTATCTTTATGCAGGGGATTAAATATCGCAGCGTCAAGACCCGCTTTTACTGCGTGATACAACATCACATTATTAAGTATCCGGCGTGCTTTCGGCTTTAATCCAAACGAGACATTGCTGACACCCATCACGGTTCTGACTCCGGGCATGGTTTTCTTTATCTGTCTCAATGCCTCAAGACTTTCATTTGCTGCATTTGCAGCCTCTTTTTCACCAGTAGCAAGTGTAAAGACAAGCGGATCGATGTAAATATAATGTTCCGGAAGTCCGAATTCACTGCATGCAATATCCCGCAACTTTCCGGCAAGTTCAACCTTTTTAGCAACGGTTTTTGCCATACCCTCATCGTCAATGGTAAGCGCTACAACAGGTGATCCGAATTGTGCAGCAAGCGAAAGCGTCTTACGGGCATTCACGGCACTATGTTCAAGATTTATTGAATTGATCATCACTGATCCCGGATTGATCTTGAGCGTATCAACCATTACGGACGGGTCTGTAGTATCTATACAAAATGGTGTTGATGATCTATCGGAAAAATACCATACAAGATTTTTCAGCGTTTCCTTCTCGTTATCCTTCTCATTTACAGCGACACATATATCAATTACAGCACAACCGCTGTCAGCCTGTTCCTGTGCAACAAGAAATAACTCTTCTTTATTGTCGTTAAGAATCAATTCTTTTGTTTTTTTTGACCCCTGTGCATTCAGACGTTCACCAATTATTACCGGCCTTTCAATTGACTCAAGATCAATTCCATGGATACCGGTTGATAACCAGCAGCTTGGCCGGTGTAATTCCCTGTATGCGACCTTCTTATCTTTAAGAATATCTGCTGCGGCTTTAATATGTGCAGGAGTCGTACCGCAGCACCCACCAACAACACTTAATCCGTGAACGGTAACAAGCGGTTCCAGTATTTCAGCAAACCCCTGAGGCTCCAGGGCATAAAAAGCTTTACCGTCAATATTTTGCGGCATACCGGCATTAGGCAGTGCAATAACAGGTACTGGAGAATGCCTGAGCAATTTAAGTATTGATGGAGTCATCTCTTTAGGCCCCATTCCGCAATTGATACCTACAACAGCAGCTCCAAGCCCTATAACCGCTCCGAGAAATGATTCAATTCCGCTTCCAAGAAGCATATGACCATTTATGTCGATTGTAATCTGTACCTGAACAGGTATCTTTTTGTCAACACTTCGAATGCCTTCCATTGCGGCACGCACTTCAAGAAGATCCTGTGATGTCTCGATTCTTACGAAGTCAACACCACCGTCAATAAGGGCTGATGCCTGCTCTTTATAGATGTCTACAAGCTGATCGTAATCTGCACCAACAAGATCTGCATTTTTTGATGACGGAAGGTAACCGGTTGGGCCCAGAGATCCACACACAAATCGCTGTATACCATCACTGAAGCTGCATTGATCAATTGCTCTACGTGCATTATTCGCAGCAGAAAAATTTATCTCATGAACACGTTTCTCAAGTCCGTATTCACCCAGTTTCACCCTGGTTCCACCAAATGTATTCGTCTGAATAATATGCGCACCAGCATCAAGATATGCTTTGTGAATCGAAATAAGAACATCCGGACAGTTTATGTTTAATATTTCATTACAACCCGCAGAACTGCCATATACTTTTGGATCAACAGACCTTTTTTGAATCTCTGTTCCCACAGCTCCATCAAAAACAAGCGGAATTCTCTTTTCAATCAACGTAAGATAAGGATGCATCTTCAATTCTTTCCTTAGCTTCATTCCCACACAGCTAACATCGTCATACTATTATTATAACACCGACATTCATGCGAATACAGAAATCAAGCGTAAAAAAATAAAACAGTCATGATTGTTTTCAGCAACCATAACTACACTACTATTGTTGTACTTGGTATAGAATTAACTCAAGTTTAGACCCGAAATGCAATTATTGCATTGTACAGAAACATCCTGAGTTCAATGCATAAAATAATTGATGAACTCAGGGTGCACCTGATAATTTAATCTGCGAGGTACATTAAGCGGGAAACGCCACTTCCTTTTTTATGACCAAGTTCATCTTCTGCTGTTAACCTCAGAATGTATGTTCCACTTGCGAGCTTTTTTAAGGAATGAGCCCCAGGCTGCCAGTTGAAAACATTCAAACCCGGTTTAAGATTCCTGTCAATATTGAAATTCCAGACAGTTCTCCCCATAGCATCAAAGAGGCGGCAATTAACCAGATTAACACCTGTATATGGAATTGTAAACTTTATTGTGAGATTCCCTTTAAACGGGTTTGGATACATCTTCAACAGGGCAAATTCAAGTCCCGTATACAGTGATGCAAACTTTCTTATGTACTGATCAGATCCGGCAAGTAGAATCTGATCCGAAGTTGATCCGGCAGCAACCGTAATTGAGAAACCTTTTGAAACATCGGTTAACTCACCGGTAACCTTATTAAACAATTTGAAAAATTTACCAGACGGAATATTTTCTGTGATTTGACAGTTAATCGTTTTCGCTTCACTGCCATCATTGAGAAATCTAACCGTGTATGTATACCCTTCCTCATCCTTTGCAGCAAACAATTGCCCGCACATTGCATTATTGTCAAGAAATCCAACCTTTACATCAGACATCGTTGGTGGTAACGCAACACTTATTTTTCCCATCGCTTTAAATTCAGGATTATATCCGGCATAAATTGATGTAAAAACACTATTATTACCACTACTGCTGATTTTAAAATTCCAGTCAGACTTGTCAACATACTGTTTAGAAGTCTTTTGAGTTAATTCGCCAAAGAAGGCCGAACGTGCAACCGGCACAGCCGGGATTTTAAGATCAAGGAATTCTTCAGTTCCCGGGGACTCAAATGCTACGGTATACGTTTCTGACAAACTGTCAAGTAGATTTTTCATGGCCAGAGTACTGTATTTAAGTTCTGTTTTATAAACTCCACCCTCTTTGACCCATTCATAAATGCTCAGGCTGATGTTTTTATTGTCACCGTCTTCAATAAGTTCACTTGCCCGGGCGATATCGCCAATTTTTACCTTATATCCAAAAGGCATTGCAAAATCAACATACTGATCTTTTGGAATTCTAATAACCACAGGTTCTTTTATTGACAGCGTTTTTGCAACAGTATCTAGAACGATCGATTGAGCCTCACGTGTTTTTAACCAGAGAAGATTCCCCGGTGTCAGATCAAAAATCGCAGAGTCACCCTGTTTAACCTGATCAAGTTCCAGATATCTGTCTTTCCGTGGATTTGGATTCTTTTCAGTACTCTCTTCCCACTTGAAAATTCTAAACTGTGTCTTGTCATATTTTCTGTCTTCACTTAAGAGCGACACAAGATGTCCGATGTTTTTATTACTTATATCGTAACGGACATTGAGTGGATACCACTGCTCTTTTTCTGTTTTTATTGTCAATCGTGCCATAACTTTTTTGGATAGATCGATCGTATCGGTAAATCTTCCGTCCGAAACTATTAATGTTGCATGTAAACCGCTTGTTCGTTCTACAGCTCCAAATGGCAGATCCAAATCAATAGTTGATTCCCTGACGAACCCGTTAATCACTGTTGTTTCAGCCTCTCTCCATGGACCGGCAACGAATTTTACATGAATATCTGAAACATTATCTTTTATACTGAACTTATAAGAAATGTTACTCATATCACTTACTGCATCTGTTTTAAATGTGTCAAGCTGAGTAATAGTAGGTCTGATTGTGTCAATTAGCAGTACAAATACAGAATCGTTATATTTTGATGGTTTTCTGGTATTGATTAGTGCAGATACCAGTGAGTCTGAACCCTGAGTCTGAACTCCCGGAACCACATATACAGCAGAAAATGAAGTATCACTTAAATACAGACGCACATCATTTATGGAGTAACCTTCCGGAATAGAATCGGGGCGCATACCCAGATACACAGCCGGGACATCATTACCCTTTACAAACTTCACACCTGAACTAACATTAATAAAGCCGTTGAGTTTTTTTACGTTCCTGACGTATCTGAGTGTATCATTGATCCTGGCAGTTTTTTCGTTCTGCCAATCTTCACCCTGCCTGATAACAACATTATTTTCAAAAACACTAACTTCCTTCACATTCGATTCCATTAACACTGTCGCCCAGTTCATCGAGCCTGACATAATTTCGGTTATTGACTCATCCGTAGCACTTTCATAATTACGTGCTCCGTTAATTTTTACAAACAGGGCGAAATAGTATTTCGTATTGTATTTTAAAGCATTTCCCAGTTCAAAATTGATAAAACAGGATGTGTCATTGGGAATAAGCCTGAATGTTTCAATTCGTTTAATATCATTTCGACTTGGTAACGCATCAGTAACTACTGATGAATCACGAACAAAATCAGTTGTTGAATATGTGTATCCCAGCTGGTAATCTGTTCTACCGATTCCTGTCGTGTCAAAGAAAAATTTAATCTTAAAGATATTCTGTGTTGAATCATACGATGAACCTGTTATCCTGATAAGGTTTGGAATTGTTGCGTTGTCAGGCAACCTGGTCGCCCTGGATTTGATTGCATCTGCAGCGAGGCCTGACCATATTCCGTTTTTCTTTTTAAGTAAAGCGAAATAGTACATCGTAGATCCCTGAAGTCCATCAACCGTTGTTTCGGTTACATTCCCTTTTAATCTGAACCTTTTATACACGGCGGTGTCAGTTGTTACTGTACCGGCCTCAATTTTCGACTTACTATATATAACAGCAACTGAATCTGCCGGAGTGCTTAACGACCAGGATAAAAATGCCTGATATGCCTGCGTTGAGTCAATAAGCAATGTAACATCATTATCCGGCTGAGGATATCCAATCTTTAGCTGTTTTGTAACGGTATCACTATAGCTGCCATTTGTGCTGCGCAGATAAATACTCCAGTCAGTCAACTTCTCAACTGTTAAAAAATCAACATTAACAAGTTTTAAATCAATAGATTCAGAAGGAAATTCATTGTTTTTTAACGTGTCAATTTTCGTTGATTTTTCTCCATAATAAATCACCGCATATCCGGCATCGGATTTCTGAAGGTTACCAAAACCACTTACATTGACAACTAATGTGTCACCAGCCTGTTTAACTTTTGCCATTGTCAGTGTATTTACCAGATTTTGTTCACCACAGGAATAGACCTTTGCTCCGGCACCGGTGTTAAAAGCAGGGAGCGAATCGGGCCCCCTCCAGTATGGAGTTGACAAAAACAATAATGTGTCACATTCATCATTGCCAAGCGAAACCGGAACTGTTACCGTTACATTATCTGCACCATCACTTAGGCTGCGCAATTCTGACAAAGAATACTTCTTTAATCGCGTTGAACCCGGGTTTGGTTTTCCCGGAACTGCAGTGTTTGTCATCCACCAGACACCAATGGAATCAACATATCGGTCATTGTCATCTGATGATGGTAAATTTGAAAAATTCCTGATCGTAATTTTTACGCTACTTCTGTCATTAAAGTACCCGGAAAGCTGAATCGGATTATATACGTCTGATTCACCCCGTATAGTAACTTTAATCTCTGCAGATTTGACAGACCCACTACTGTTACTTAATACACTATAGTACACGCCTGCATTAGCTTTTGACACATTGGAAATTGTGAGTGTCTTTGATGTTGCACCTTTAATCAGTGTATCCACATGGTACCACTTGATTGTATCTGTCACACCTTCAATTCCGGTATAATCAATAAAGAGGCTCAATGGTGATCCCTCACGTGTTTCGATCGTGGCACCGGACTGTGCGGTAATTTTGGGCTTTGGTACCGACCTGACCATAAGAGTTGCAACCCTGCTTTTTGCTGTATCCCCTGCGAACGAAACATGACATTCGATTTTTGAATTACTGTCGGCTAATGCAATATTTTTCAACACCAGCGAATCAATATCTTTTGCTTCGTCAATTCTTGTTCTCACTCCTGATGATGTCGTTTTAAACCAGGTGTATTGCACAAGAGGAGGAGATTGATGTGTTGCAACAACTTTAAACCGGGCGCTACTGCCAACATAGGTAGTGACATCTTTAAGATCAGTTGTAATTTTAGGAAGATTATCAGAAACGACAATTGTATCGGTCAAAGTCTTAACAGTTGCGAAATCATTTGAAACTTCGCAATAGATAGTTTTATTCTGATATTCCCCTTTAGTAATAGATTCGATTGTCAACTCAGGATTCAAGGGATCTGAATCCACTTTTTTATTGTCAATATACCAGTTGTATTGTAACAGCAAGCCTTTTGCAGTAACGGTGAATGTTTTCGAACCTCCATTAGGAACAGATATCCGGCTTGCAACATCATCAATAATTACCGGTGTAGTAATAACTCTCAGAACAACAGTGTCAGAATGTTGTTCTGCCAGAGCATTTGATGCAATACAAAATAGTCTTGCGCTATCAAGTTCTTCTGCTGCAGTTATAGACAACGTATCACTTTCGCTAAGTACATCTGTCGAACCAACCTGATACCATTTGTAACTGACACCTTCAGGATTTGTAACTGCCGCTCTAAAAATTGCGGTCTCATCCTGTACAACAGTATCGGACATCGGTTGTTTGGTAAAAAGAACTGAATTATCTACATTCCAACACCCGGCATCAACCTTTGCTGTTGCACGAGGTTCACCTGCAATATCAGTTGTTACACCAGTATAAAAAGTGCCAAAATCCTTAGCTTTTGATGATGTCCCGATTCTCCATGCAGATGGAAGTATTTCGGCCGCTCTGTTTGTTTTTAGAAATAACGCAGTTGTATCTGTAGTAAAAAGTTGAGCATTTCCGGCACCATATCCTGTCAGCGCTTCAGATGTCAATGAATTTTGAATTTGAGAATTAATATTTGGAAATTTTGAGATACTTGCATTATTTATAAAAATGTTATTCCTGAGAACGAAATTTGTAACGCCCACAAGATTATTACCACCGAATATTCCTTTATTTCTGTCAAAAGTACAGTTAATAAATGCCACACGAGTATCTGTACTCCAGAAATTAAGCTTAAAGATTGTATCGGCATTGTTTACAAAAAGGCAATTGTCAAAAGAGATATTCTGTCTACCATCAC
>Ga0123334_1006631_pt1 | contig 10636 bp, 8 predicted proteins | sample BiotimSIPDNA_FD_89706 | JGI IMG/M metagenome (GOLD analysis project Ga0123334, IMG submission 89706) | Anaerobic biogas reactor microbial communites from Washington, USA - Biogas_R1 time_0 SIP DNA | ecosystem: Engineered > Bioreactor > Anaerobic > Unclassified | place: Washington, USA | collected... | reverse complement strand
TCGACAAATCCACTACATTGTCAATATCGGCTTTGATTTCCGGTTTATTTGGCAGATCAGTCCTGACAAAACGAATACCGGAGTTTTCCGGCGCAGGATTAATCGTAACCGTAGTAGGGACACCTGTGTGGAGTCCGACACCTTTAAGTGAAGCTTTTTTACCAATCGTATGCTGAAAGGCCATGAGTGCAAGAATTCCTTTCTTACGTATGAAAGTAGACAGTCATCCGTAGTCTGTAGACAGTAGAAAAGAGGGATATCAAGTGCATATTCCTATTTGTCAATATTCAACTGTTTCTTAATTTTTTTAATATCTTTTAGTAATGCCGGCAATTCCATCTGTGATGCTTCAATGCGGCGCATGGTCATGAGATCACGTGCGGGATATCCGGTTATTTTTGATTTTGGCGGAGTGCCTTTTGAGATGCCGGCTTTTGCACCGACAAAGGTATCATCACCTATTTCTATATGCCCCACAAAACCGGCCTGACCACCGATGATTACCCGTTTTCCGATTTTGGTTGAACCACTGATTCCTGTCTGTGCCGCGATAGCCGTGTTTTCATCAATGGTGACATTATGAGCAATATGTATAAGGTTGTCGAGTTTTACCCCATTACCGATAAGCGTCGGATCGAAGTTTCCCCTGTCAATAGTTGTCCCGGCACCGATTTCAGTATCGTCACCGATAACGACATTTCCAAATGCAGGAATGCGGATCCAGGAGCCATCTTTTTCACGTGCGTTCCCGAAACCATCACTACCGATCACTGCAGAGGATTGTATCACACTACGATTTCCGATAACAGTTCCCCACCGGATAATCGTTCCACTGTCAATTCTGCAATCAGAACCGATTTTTGAATCCCGTTCAATTACACAACGGGCTCCAATCCTGCATCCTTTACCGATAGAGACCGCTGCCCCAATAATCGTTCCGGGACCAACAGAAACCGACGGATCGATTACGGCCGACTTGTCAACTATTGCATCTTTCGAAATGCCTTCATTGAATAGTGGCGACCGATCTTCGAAAAAATTTGCAACCTTTGCATATGCAACATACGGATCGTCAACCTCAAGGCAGATTTTCCCATCAATGCGCTCTCCGGCTTTGACAATCACCGCAACACAAACGCTACGCTTTACCTGCTCAAGAAATTCCTTACTTGACAGGAATGTCACATCGGTGTTTGTTGCATGAACCGGTGATTTTATTCCCGAAACGACAAGTTCAGCTGAACCATCAGGAACAGCTGAACCGATAATTTTTGCTATATCAGCAAGTGTAACCACTATTTTTCCTTATTTAAGAGATCGAGTACCCTTTTACTCAAATCGTATGCAGGTTTTGCATATACAATACCACCCGCACGTGCATCATAAATAAAATCGAAGTTCTCTTCTTTTGCTATTTTATCAATGATTTTGTTGATCTTTTCGATAATTGGTTTTGTGAGCTCTTCATTCTTTGTAAGCGCCTCACCTTTCTGACCGAATTTCTCCTGAAGGAACTTCTGATACTGCGCCATTTTCATTTCAAGAGAATCCTCAAGAGCTTTTTTTCTTTCAGCACTGAGAAGTAAACTCTGCTTATCAATCTGTTCTTTCATGTCTTTAATTTCTTTTTGCTTTTTGGATGCATCCTGCTCCCATTTTGCGACTTCTTTATTAAACTTTTCCTGTGCCTGCTTGGTTCCCTCAAATTCCTGAAAAATAGCTTCAGAGTTGATAAAGCCAATTTTCAACTCAGCCCATGTGAACGACACCGTTGCACAGATTGCAAGCATACCTGTTGTGATAATTTTACGCATTGAAAATCCTCCTGTATAAAAAGTCTTATAATATTCTGACACTGTTAGTTGAAAAGTAATTTCCTTATTCAGTATTTATTATAAATTACTGTTAAAAACCCCGGTTCATCATGAAATGAAAATGGAATTCCGTTTCATTTTTCGCAAAATCCTTCTTACCTGGATGGTCGAGACCCCAACCGAAATCAAACCCGAGCATACCGATCATTGGTAAGCTAAGCCGTACTCCTGCGCCAATACCTTTATACACATTTGTCAGGCTGATATCTGAAAGTCTTTCCACTGTGTTACCATAATCCATAAATCCAAGAACATACAATTGCTGATCAAGAACAGGATACCTGAGTTCAAGCGTTGTTGCGTACATGTTCAAACCAGTTGCCTGATTATTTGAGTATCCTCCAAACGGATCGTTATCAGGATATCCTCTAAGATCTGCATCGACATAGACGCCACCGACACTAAACAGATCCGATGCCGAAATGTAAACATCATCCTTAGAGAGCTTTTGAATTGTACCGATTTTTGAACGTGAACTGAGAACAAATTTTTTCGGAAGAGCGAAGTAATGATCATAGGAGATTGTACCTTTGAAATAGTTGAAATCTCCACCAAGACCGCAAAATTCAGGATCTATCGAGAAACGTGATCCTCGTGTGGGAAAGATAGCGAGATCCAGATCACGGCGTTCAATACCAAAACCGATTTTGCTTGTCCAGCCATCCTCAATCACCTTCAAGCCACTATAGGTAGAGTCTGATCTGTCGGATTCCTCATAGCTCACTGTATACGATAAACGCAGCCTGAAAAGGTCATCCGGCCACTTAAGTCGTGTACGTATAGTGTTCAATGTCAGACCATAAATTTTACTATCTTCAAGATCACCTTCCGTGTTTGTGTAGAAAAGACTTCCACCAAGTGACATCGGTTTGTCAAATGCCCAGGGCTCGGTAAAACTCAACACTGCATTCTGACGATTTGCACCATACTCCAAACTAACTTTAAGTTCCTCACCGGCACCTCTGAAATTTGGTATTGCAGTAGAAAACGTACCTACAAATCCGCTGTTTGCGGCAAGTGCCGCACCGATCTGAAGTTGTCCGATATTATCCTTTTCGGTAACATCAAAGACAAGGTCGATAGTACCATCCTCAACAGGAATCAGATCCGGTCTGATATCGGAGAAAAAATTAAGTCCCATAAGTTCCTGACGGCTTCGCATCATAAGCTTTTGTTTGTATTTTTTCCCCGGCAAACAGCTTAATTCGCGACGTACCACTTTTTCAAGCGTCTTTGTATTTCCTTTTACATCAATTTTACGAACTACAGCTGCGCGTCCCTCAACAATCGAAAAGGTAACATCGATGGTATCACCTCTGAAACTCTTCCCATCATCAACCTGTATCCAGAGATACCCCTCATCCCGATACGCAGTCTCCACCATGTATTTTGTCAGGTCATACTTTGACTTTTGGAATGGTTTTCCTTTTTTAAGTGCAATCTGTCCCTTTAAAGAATCTGTTTCAATAATTTTATTTCCTGCAAAGAAGAAGTTACCCGTGATATACCTGCGACCTTCATTTACCTTTACGTAAATATTCAGATCTCTTTTGTTTTCGCTATACCAGACGCTATCACTTTCCACAGATGCATCAAGGAACCCCTTCTCATTATAGAACATCATTAGTGTATCAAGATGTGCTCTGTAAAGATCCTTATTGAAGTCACCGGAGCGATACCACTTATGACTTTTCGTCTTGAATTTCCTTGCCAGTTTTCTCGTCTCAATATTGGTATTGCCATCAAACGTTATGTTGGTAATTCTAACCTGGGCATTTTCCTTAATTGTAAATTTGACAATTACATTTCCAGGAACTTTTGTTGAAATCTGCTCGGTGGTAATTTCCGCAAGGTTATACCCTTTTTCTGTATAAAAATCGCGGAGAATCTTTTCATTTTTAAATAAAACCGCATCAGTAAGTATCTGCCCGCGCTTCAAAGTAATTTTCTCTTCAAGCTCTTTCGCTTTTAGCTTCTTATTACCATGGAACTCATAGTTCTCACAGATTGAGTTTTCGATCAGTGATAATTTCAGGGACGCACTGGAATCGGTCTCGTTAATGATAAAAAAGTCTATTCCCTTAAAAAGCCCTAAAGAATAGAGTTTACGGATTGATTCCTGAATATCTGAAGTGGTAAACTGACGTTTTTCACGAATTTCAAGTGCGTTACGGACAACACCTGGAGAGTTGATACTGAGTCCTTCAATTACCAGTGTATCGAGCACCTTTGCCTGTACAGAGAAGATTAAACATGTAATAAGAAGTAACAATAGCGCACTGAGGCGAAATTTCATAAAAGCTCCTGAATAGTCCTTGTAAGAACCAATAAATTAATGCGTTACATTGATGTAAAAATATCGGTTGAGTAAACAATCACCCACAATGAAGGATTATCATAGTGCAGCAATGAAAGAAACGCAGTGATGTAATCCAACAATTAAACCTGATCTAAAGGTTAAGACCGACTGTAAATGTACTACTCCACATTTAAATAAGTGTTTAAAATAATTTTCACCATCATTATTCACAATAAGATATAATAGAAAGTGGTTAGAATACATTACCAGCAGTAACGATACCATCTAATTACTACATCTTATATTAACAAAGGTTTCGCTCAGGAACACATTTTATTTATGGGGAAATAAAAAAGCCCCGAACAATTACGTCCGGAGCTTTATTGAAATAATCAAAATCTTATTACTTAAATTTCTTCAATAGAAACAAGCGGCTGATCCTTCTCGACTGTTGTACCATCAGGAACAAGGAACTTTACAATTTTGCATCTTGTCGGAGTTGCAATCTCATTAAAAAGCTTCATTGCTTCAACGATACATACTTTCCCGCCTGTATCAACCACATCACCTTCTTTACAGAACTTCGGTTTCCCTGGTCCTGCAGATGTGTAGAACTTTCCTCCAATAGGTGCGTTGATTGTTTTTCCAGGCTTTACTTCTGCAACAGGCACTACCGGTGCTGCAGCTGGTGCCACAGGAGCGGCTGCCTTTGCCGGTGCTGGTGCTGCAACTGGTTGAGCCGAAGGTGTTGAGACATGTATTGTACGATGTGATGCTGCCACAGCTGGAACACCTGACGGACGCACTGCAATGGTAAAATCACCCTTCCTGAAGATCAGTTCATCAAGCGTAAGCCCCTCGATCTTGCCAAGAAGCTCATCAGCGACACTCTGAAAATTACCGGGAACTGCAACAGGTGTCTGTGCTGGAGTTGCATCCTGATCAACTGCTGGAGCAGCCGGTACCGGAGCTGGTGCAACATCCTTCTTTTCCTGCTTCTTGAGTTCAAGATCGGCTGGTGTTTCCGGACGCTGCTCAACCGGAGTCGCACGGTACTTAAAATACTCAAGCGCAGGCTCAGGAAGCATTACATAGGAAACGATGTCTTCTTCATGCTCTATGAACTTAGGATCAACATCATCCGTTGCTTTCGGAAGCATTGGCGCAATCTTATCAGCCGGACGATAATCAATCGGTTTCTCATCACCAAGGATTTTCTTAATAAATTCTGGTTTAATAGGAGCCGGTGAACGACCGTACATTCCGCGACAGTACTCTTTAACTTCGTTTGGAACCATCTTATACCGTTCGCCCGCAATAATATTCATTACTGCCTGTGTACCAACGATCTGGCTTGTCGGTGTAACAAGCGGAGGATATCCGAGATCTTCGCGAACGCGTGATACTTCATCAAGTACAAGTGGCAACTTGTCAAGAGCCTTCTGCTGATCAAGCTGTGACCTGAAATTGGAAATCATACCGCCGGGGATCTGATGCACAAGAATTCCGGGATCGATATATGGCTGAAACGAACTATTCTGACGACGTTTCGGTGCAAGCTCATCAAAGTACTTTGCAATTTTCCCGAGAGCATCAAGGTCAAGTCCCGTATCAAATTTTGATTCTGCAAAAATCGCAACCATTGTTTCGACCGGTGGTTGTGATGATGTACCAGCCATTGACGAAATCGCACAATCGATTGCACCAGCACCAGCATAAGCCGCTGCTGTATACATAGTCATTGCCATACCGCTTGACGCATGTGAGTGAACCTGAATCGGCACACCAACATCCTTTACAAGCGCACCAACAAGTTTTTCTGCATGAACCGGAGAGAGGATACCGGCCATATCCTTGATTACGATTGAGTCAACACCAAGAGCGACCTGATCTTTAGCATGCTTAACAAATTTCTCGATTGTATGTACCGGTGAAATTGTATAGCAGAGTGTACCCTGTGCATGTCCGCCGTGTTTTTTAACAGCTTTAATCGCAGCTTCAAGGTTACGTGTATCATTGAGCGCATCAAACACCCTGAAAATATCAATACCATTCTGACAAGAAAGTGCTACGAATCTGTCAACAACATCATCAGCGTAGTTTTTGTACCCGACAAGATTCTGCCCGCGAAGCAGCATCTGAAGTGGTGTATTCTTTGCTTTTGACTTGATCATCCGGAGACGTTCCCATGGATTTTCGCGAAGGAAACGCAGACAAACATCAAATGTTGCCCCACCCCAGCATTCAAGCGAATAATATCCCGCGTTGTCAATTACATCAACAATACGCATTATATCTTCAGTACGCATGCGGGTAGCCCAGAGCGACTGATGCGCATCACGCAACGTAGTATCGGTAATCCTCAGCGGGATCTTCTCTTCAGTTTTTGTTTTTGTTGTCATTGAGAATTTCCTTATGGTTATTTTGTAAATTTACCCATCGCTGCGAATTTGTCAAAACGCTTTGATAGAAGTTTTGAGGTTGACTGACCGCTATGTTTCTTGATATGTTTAAGAACAACAGTCCTGATCTCTTCAGCGGTCTTCTGAGGATCTGTATGAGCACCACCAACCGGCTCCTGAATGATTTCATCAATTACACCAAGCTCAAGCAGTGATTTTGCAGTGATCTTGAGCGCTTCTGCAGCCTGAGGCGAAAATGACGCATCACGCCAGAGAATACCCGCACAGCCCTCAGGGGAGATTACAGAATAGACTGCATATGACAACATACACACAGAATCACCAACTGCAATACCAAGTGCACCGCCACTGCCGCCTTCACCGGTAACAACCGTAATGATCGGCACTTTAATCTTTGCCATTTCGGTAAGGTTACGTGCGATCGCCTCATGCTGGCCCCGCTCCTCTGCGTCAAGCCCCGGAAATGCGCCCTGTGTATCACAAAAGGTCACAATCGGCAAATTATATTTCTCCGCAAGTCTCATCAGGCGAAGTGCCTTGCGATATCCTTCCGGTTTAGCCTGACCGAAATTACGCTTTATATTCTCTTCGAGATTTTTACCCTTGCTGTGGCCGATAAGCATCACTTTCTCTTTGCCAAGTGTTGCGAATCCACCAACCATTGCATGATCATCACCAAAATGTCTGTCACCATGAAGTTCAATAAAGTCAGTAAAGATATACCTGATATAATCGAACAACACCGGACGCTTCGCGTGACGGGCCACCTGAACAGTCTGCCAGGGGGTCAGGTTATCATAAATCTCTTTCTTACGTTCGTAAAGCTTTGCTTCCAGATCCGTAAGCTGAGCATTAAAATCTGTTTTGTTTTCACCATTTATATTTTTAAGTTTATCGATCGCCTTTTCCATTTCAGCAACCGGTTTTTCAAAGTCGAATTCACTCATGTCACATCCCTATCTGTTATAGTATGAAAGGATCCCCGCGAGGGTGTTTTTCAAATCCCTGCGATGGACAACCATATCCAGAAATCCATGCTCCAGCACAAACTCTGCTGTCTGGAATGAATCCGGCAGTTTCTGTTTAATTGTATTTTCAATCACACGACGACCTGCAAAACCGACAAGAGCGCCCGGTTCAGCAATATTTATATCCCCAACCATTGCGTATGATGCACTTACACCACCGGTTGTCGGATCTGTTAGAACAGAGATAAACGGCAGTTGTTTTTCGTCAAGACGAGCAATTCCGGCACATGTCTTAGCCATCTGCATAAGCGACAGAATACCCTCATGCATGCGGGCACCACCTGATGCAGAAAAAATTATATACGGAAGTTTGTGATCATAAGCATAGTTTGCAGCCTGAAGAATTTTCTCTCCGGTGCCGCCTCCAAGACTTCCACCAAGAAATCTGAAATCCATAACCGCAATAACAACATCTTTTTCGTTAATCTTACCAAGGCCGGTAACCACTGATTCATTAAGCCCGGTCTTCTTTGTTACGCGTTCAATATGTTCTTTATAAGAACCTTTTCCATCAACAAAATTTAGTGGATCTGACGGACGGATAGTCTCGTTGAGTTCCTTGAACGAACCACTGTCGAGTGTGATTCCGATACGCTCGTAGGCTGTCAGCTTTCCATGCCAGTTACACTTGGGACAGACGTTGCTATTGTTTGTAAAATCCTGTTTGAAAACGTGAGCGCCGCAGGACTGACACTTGGTCCAGATCTCTTCGGACAACTTTTTCTGTGCTTCACGTTCAGCTTTGGTTTTAATAAACCAGGGCATTGTACCTCCAGTAGGGATTTCTATAAATAGTAAAAGAGACGCAAACTTTCGGGTCTGCGTCTCTTTACATTTTCTGATTTACTTATTCAAACGGGCAACAAGTGCTGCCAACTCATCATTGAGTTCTTTTGGTATTCTGTTACCAAACTTAGCATAATGTTCTTTAATTGTTTCAATTTCAGTAAGCCACTCTGCTTTGTTGATCTTAAGAAGCTCTTTCATGTCTTCAGCAGATACATTGAGACCTGCTGTATCGATTGCATCTTCTGTTGGAAGATAACCGATAGCAGATTCCTGAGCTTTGCCTTCGCCGCTTGCACGTTCGAAAACCCACTTCAGAACACGGCTGTTTTCTCCGTATCCAGGCCACAACCACTTTCCCTCTTTTGTTTTGCGGAACCAGTTAACAAAGAAGATCTTTGGAAGTTTATCAGCAGTGGATTTCTGACCGATTTTGATCCAGTGTGCAAAGTAATCACCCATGTGATATCCGCAGAATGGAAGCATCGCAAACGGGTCACGACGAACTGTTCCTGCCTTGACATCAAGAGCTGCTGCCGTTACTTCTGATCCAACGATTGATCCTAAAAACACACCATGGTTCCAGCTTGTTGCCTGATGTACGAGAGGAACTGTGCTTGGGCGGCGACCACCAAAAAGAATTGCACTGATTGGAACACCTGCAGGATTTTCCCACTCAGGTGCAATAGCCGGACACTGATTTGCAGGAGCTGTAAAACGTGCATTTGGATGTGCTGCAGGTTTGTCAGACTTGCCCTCTTCCCACTCGTTTCCGTTCCAGTCAATCAGTTTACCTGGAGCATTATAACCGATACCCTCCCACCACACATCTTTGTCTGCTGTAAGAGCAACGTTTGTGAAAATGGTATTTTTCTCGATTGAGTGCATTGCGTTCGGGTTTGAATCCATTGATGTACCTGGAGCAACGCCAAAGAAACCAGCTTCAGGATTGATAGCATAGAGACGGCCATCAGCACCGAATTTCATCCAGGCGATATCATCACCGATAGTTTCTACTTTCCAGCCAGGAATCGTAGGGATTAGCATTGCGAGGTTTGTTTTACCGCATGCGCTTGGGAAAGCAGCTGCAACATACTTTTTCTCACCCTTTGGATTGGTGATACCAAGAATAAGCATATGTTCTGCAAGCCAGCCCTCATCACGAGCGATAACTGATGCAATACGGAGTGCAAGACATTTCTTGCCAAGAAGTGCGTTCCCGCCGTATCCAGAGCCGTATGACCAGATTGTACGTTCTTCAGGGAAATGAGAGATATACTTCTTCTCGATTGGAGCACATGGCCATTTGCCATTGTCTTTTTCACCGGCAGCGAGTGGTTTTCCAACAGAATGCATACATGGAACATATTCACCATTTGCACCGAGAACATCAAGAACCTTCTGACCTACGCGGGTCATAACGTGCATATTGATAACAACATATTCTGAGTCTGTAAGTTCAACACCGATTTTTGCAATGTTTGAACCGATCGGGCCCATGCTGAAAGGAATAACGTACATTGTACGACCCTTCATACACCCCTTATAAAGAGCCTTCATCTCTTCTTTAAGTATTGCAGGATCCATCCAGTTGTTTGTTGGACCAGCAGCATCCTGTGTCTTTGCTGCAATATAGGTACGATTTTCAACGCGGGCAACATCAGATGCATCTGATTTGAACAGAACGCATCCCGGACGTGTTTTTTCATTGAGTTTTATTGCTAAACCGGAATCAATTAAAGTTTTTACAAACTTATCATATTCAGCTTTAGATCCGTCACACCAGTATATTGAATCGGGCTGACAGAGATCAGCCATTTCCTTAACCCATTGCTGCAATTTTGCATGTGTAGTTGTTGAACCCATTTGAAAAACCTTTCATTAAGTATGTTAGATAATTTGTTGCAAAAAAAAAGACCAGAGAATTGTTAATATTGCCTTAACAGTTCCATGGCCTCACTTCCCTTTTCCGCATTACCGGTAAAAGGACTTGATACCTTCTTTTACAATGTTTACCTGTGTGCCTGTAAGGCGCAATACCCCCCATACACACCTGCGCTCTTTAAGATAACAAAGCGCCCCGTAAAAATGCAAGTTTTTTTTGCTAAATTTTTGATTTATTGTGAAATAAAGGACAAAAACTCTATATAATGTATACAGATTGTTGTTTTTTAACGGATAGTTTTGTTTTTAGTACAATATTGTTCAGGGAGATTAGGATCACTT
>Ga0123334_1006628_pt1 | contig 10641 bp, 9 predicted proteins | sample BiotimSIPDNA_FD_89706 | JGI IMG/M metagenome (GOLD analysis project Ga0123334, IMG submission 89706) | Anaerobic biogas reactor microbial communites from Washington, USA - Biogas_R1 time_0 SIP DNA | ecosystem: Engineered > Bioreactor > Anaerobic > Unclassified | place: Washington, USA | collected... | reverse complement strand
GAAACCGTCTGCGCCAGTACAAACACCAGCATAGCGATTTCTGATATGGGCGCATTGGGACTTTCGCCGAAAATATCGCTGTACATTAAAATGTCGGAAACAGCGGCAATAAAAAAGACCGCGATGCCGTATATAGCAGCGCCCTGTTCCTTTGTCGGGCCGCGCATATTCCAAAACAGCCCGGCAATACCGGGAACAATACACAAAACAAGTAGCATCTGATAGTATTTCAGAACTGAAGTATAGAAGATGGAATCTCCAAGCACTACAAGTAGCCCATAAACGCAGGAGCAAAGAATCGCCGTATATTGGACTCCCCGTAGAAACCGACTTGTGGGATATTGCCCGAGATACAGCGAAAGAAATATGGTCAGCAGAACTACGCTTAAATATTCCAGCATAAATGACAGATTTCCGTTTATGGGAAAATATGTCCATGCCTGACTTTGCAGGCATTCCCGCAATGCCATGACAAAGCAGGACAGCGCGAAATACAGGGTTGCTTTAGTGCGTGAAAGCAGCAGATAAACACCCATAAGCAATACTGCCGCACACATAAATGTACCTGCGACGGCCATACCCTTAATCCGGCCAAATGAAAACGGATCAGGAACGGTTCCTGATTTACTCAAAATCAGTGACCCAAGGGACGCGCCCCTTTTGGCGTGATAGAACTGCGCACTGTGGAGGATGATTTCCATTTTGCCGTTTTGAGCCGCCGCATTAAAGGTGATGTTGTTTTCCCATACCTCGGTGTCTTGCTTTGTTTTTCCCGGCCGACCGGTCTGTGCGGCCATGCTGCCGTTTACAAAAACGCGCATGGCGTGGCGGCCGGAAAGTGAAAAGGTCAGGCGGTATACCGTACTGTTGTCCGGGAGTCTCAGAACGAACCTCTGGGAGAGGTAGTTAGCGCGGATTTCTTCGTGGCTAAGGGTGCTTTCGGGAATCGCTTCCCCGGCAGCTTCCGGTGATAGATATGTATTGGGATAATAGGTATCTGTCGGGGTAAGGCGAATAAGCGTTTCATCCAAGTCCACAATGCCGGTCAGATCATAAACGCCATTTTGCGATCGGACAGTGACGCTCTCAGGACTTTTCGGTGGCCTGACCAGCAGCGCCAGAGCAAGAACCGTGCAAAGCGCTGCTGTCAGAATCAATGACATCCGGTACTTATCTATGAAAGGTTTGATAGTCGCCGCTTCCTTTACACTGATATACTCCATAATTTTCCTCAGAATCAATCTTTTTTTCTTCATTATATTTCTTGTCTAGGAAATATTCAAACGGTTTTTCTTCTTGTCACTATGTCTTTTAGGATAACAGAAACAAAGATACTGCCGAGATATGCTCGGATATCTTTCTTTTTGGAAAAAAACAATTAAAAGTAAATTAATCATAACGAAAACCCGCTGAAAAACAGCGAATTTTCAGACAAAATGTGATTGGGTGGGGAGGATGTGAATAACATTCTCTCTTTTGTCGTGGGATGGTTAATACCAATTTGATGGGACCACAGCGCCAACTTATGGCTCTTATCTCCCTGGTATCCATATTTACTGTCGCCTACAAGAGGTGTTTTGTTATTGGACATCTGAACTCTGATTTGATGGCTTCTTCCCGTAAGTAAATTAACCTTTATTAGGCTTAATCCTTGAGAGCTATTAAGCACCTCATAGTCCAGTATTGCTTGCTTAGCTCCGGGTGTGCCCTGCTCTACCACACTAACAACATTATTATCCTTATCTTTCAGAAGGGTATCGGTCAGGCGCCCCTTCATAGACTCCGGGCAGCCTTGCACCACACAGAGATATATCTTTTCCATTTGATGATTTCTAATCTGTTCGGAAAGCCTTGAGGCGGCTTTAGAGGTCTTGGCAAATACCATAACACCTCCCACCGGTCTATCCAGCCTATGTACAAGCCCGAGAAAAACATTTCCGGGCTTATTGTAGCGGAGCTTGATATCTTCCTTTAATATAGTTAAAAAATCCACATCTCCGCTGATATCCCCTTGAACCGGTATATTAGGCGGCTTTACCACTATAAGCAAATGATTATCCTCGTAAAGTATCTCAATACTCACAAGTCAAATCCTCCAATCATTGGTGTGTTTTATGCAAGAGAATTGACTCTATTATATCATGATTGTTGCGGTAGCAATAATTATGATATAACAAGATTCCCGGGACCCATTGGCAATCTTTGATTGCCTTATAATGGGTGGGGTTCTTATTATATCACTAAAACAAATTGTTTATAATCTCTGCAATACGGATTTTGGAGTCTTCCACAATCTCAACAATACGGAATTTTATTTTTACAGGTGCGTTATTATCTTCGGCTATGTCGGTTATAAGCCGGTAATTATTATCTCCTAAACCCTCTCTAAGTTGATTCATAGCTTCCTCATCCATTTTGAGGCTGTTGGCATCGGCAACGCAAAGGGGCGGAAACATTATGCACCACCAATTCTGCCCTTTGGCTTCTCCTAACTCCACCCGGACAGCCTCATACATTCCAGCAGGGAGAGCCAGTCCGTCATACTCCTTAGTGGGAAAGGGGTAAACTCCGTATCGTGCATTTACCGCAACATCAGAGCCATTTTCCTTTACTGCATTAGCCGCAATTGCTTTAATCACGGGTAAGCTTCCTTTTAAATATCCCGCAGCTTCCTCTCGGGTAGCTCCGTTAGGGTACTTTTCCTGCATATGCTTTAATATCGCATCCCGAACCTTCAGTTTCAACTCCTGGTCCCCGGCTGAGTCACTGTTGGCTACAATATGAAGTCTTACAATATTGTCGGATATTTGCTTTTGGGTAGCGCCTCCATATATTATGCATATAATCAGAATCACTAAAAGAAAGCGTGTTGCCACAGACAAAAACTGTATCGTAGAACTCGTCCCCTTTATGGCAGAAAAAATGCTTCTTTTGTTAATCTTCATTATAATCACCGTCCATTTATGTTCTATCTAAATTATTCTCTGAAAATACAATTTCAATTCAGACGGACGAATTTCCCATGGAAGGAATTTTAAATTTTACTCTATAAAAAGCACTGGTGTTCCGATATAATTAATAGGAAAGGTGGAAGCTGATGACTATACCTAATTTGCCCAATATCTCATCTTTGATGAAACAAAAAATCGCAGAAATTCAAGGGCGTTTACCTATTAAAATGAATGTCTCTTCGAGCAACAATGCAGATTTCGCTCAAGAGCTCAGCAAAGCTTCGGCTTCTTTAGAATCGGCCGGCGTATTAGGAGAATCGGTCGATGCTTTAGGAGAATCGGCAGCACCGATCATCTATATTGAGCCTTCAACGGTGAGCGGTACTAAAACCAAGTATCCTTTAGTATCAGGATCTTATGAATCTGTCTATCCTCGCCTTTCACAAACCCAGATACAAGAACTCATGCCCAGAATAAACGCTGCTATCGACACATATTCAAATCAATACAACCTTGACCCTAAACTTATCCGTGCTGTTATTAAGGAAGAATCCGGATTTCAACCCTTTGCACTTTCGACCTCAGGGGCAATGGGGCTTATGCAATTAATGCCGGGAACCGCTGAAGGTCTTGGCGTTACTGATGCTTATAATATTGAACAGAATATACTTGGGGGTACCCAATACCTCTATTATCAGTTAAAAGCCTTTGACGGTGATTTAAAACTTGCCTTGGCGGCCTATAACGCCGGCCCAAATGCCGTAAAAAAATATGGAGGCATTCCTCCATATGAACAGACCGTAAATTATGTAAAAAAAGTTATCAATTCTTATGATATGTATCAAGCAATGGGGGACAATTAACAGCCTTATCCACAATATCCACAGGGTTATCCACAGATAAAGTGGGCAATACAAGCTGATTTTATGAATATTTCCACAGTCTCCACAGCTAAAAATTCGAACAAATTCACAGGCAGTTATGCCCTTCTCCTATAGCTAGGGACGGCACGGCATTCAAAGTTAAATCTGCAAACTCGCTTTTTAAAAACGAAAAATACCCGGCCGAAGCAATCATGGCTGCATTATCGGTACATAAGATCGGAGCAGGGAAAAGTGCATCAATGCCTATTTTCTTTGCTCTGCTTTGGAGTGTTTCCCTGAGAAGTGAATTCGAGGCAACTCCCCCCGCCAGAGCTATTGTCTTAACATCCAAACTATTTGTTGCTTTTAATGTGTGATCCACCAGTACATCCACCACAGCCTGTTGAAAAGAGGCACATATGTCGGGGATATTAAGCTCTTCGCCCTTTTGCCGGGCATTGTTTACATGGTTAATAACAGCGGTTTTCAGACCTGAAAACGAAAAATCATATGAACCGTTGGGAAAATTGACTCTTGGAAAGTGAACAGCTTTCGGATTACCCAGCTTTGCCTGTTTATCAATGACAGGCCCTCCCGGATATCCCAGCTCCAGAACCCTTGCTATTTTGTCAAAGACCTCCCCTGCCGCATCATCCCTTGTTATTCCAAGAATCTCGAAATCAAGATATTCCTTGACATGCACTATATGGCTATGGCCGCCCGAAACAACAAGACCCATATAAGGCGGTTTCAACTCAGGATGGCTGATATAATTAGCAGCTATATGTCCTTCAATATGGTGAACCTTGATAAGAGGTTTATCAAGTGCGGCTGCGATAGATTTAGCAGCTGTGACACCCACCAAAAGCGCACCCACAAGCCCCGGCCCATAGGTTACGGCTATTGCGTCCACTTCCTCCAAAGTTATATCGGCTTCCTTTAATGCTGAATCTATAACAGGAAGAATAAGCTCGACATGTTTACGCGAAGCTATTTCGGGAACAACTCCCCCGTATTCGGCATGCAGATCTATCTGGGATGCTATAATATTTGATAATACCTTACGGCCGTTTACCACAACGGCAGCAGATGTTTCATCGCAACTTGTTTCTATTCCTAAGATAATAATGTCTTTCATTTGATCTTTACCCTGTTAATATAAAATCCTTTCGTCTTACTGGAAGAGCCATTGTACGCTTTCTTTGAAAAATATTTGTCCTATGATGATCAAAGTTCCCAAAGAGAATACATAATAAGCAAAGTACTTCAATTTCATATTTTTAATAACATTCATCATAAGCTTTATTGCAAGAAAGCCCGTGATCCCGGCTGCAATCATGCCTGCTAATATATTGCCCATGCCTATAGACTCAAGAGAAACGTTAGAATTGCCTTTTAAAATATCAATACCATCCAAAAGAGCACCACCAAGAATGGGCGGAATAGACATGAGGAAAGAAAAATCAGCGGCAAATCCCCTTTGCAGGCCAAGTATCAAGGATGTAGTAATAGTCATGCCCGAACGGGAGACTGCTGGCAATAACGCAATGCCCTGCGCCAGACCGATCACAAGAGAATCACTTGTTTTAAGTTCTTCCAAACCTTTTTTCCCATCGGCCAGCTTTTGTGAGATCATAAGCGCCGTCCCGGTGAACAGAAATCCAGGACCTAATAATATAGAGCTTAAATATGTACTTTCTATAAAGTCCCCGAACAGAAAATTCATAATAATTGCCGGTATGGTTGCAACAACTATTTGAACGGGTAGCTTGGAAAAAGGCCGTCGAATCATCTCGATAACTTTCTTCCAGAAGAAGAAAATAACCGCAAATAAGGTGCCAACATGAAGCGCAATATAAAAGGTAACTATCATTGATTGAGACTGAGGAGTAGAGATATCTACCCCCAGTAACTTTTGAAATAAAACAAGATGTCCCGAGCTGCTTATAGGCAGAAATTCAGTCAACCCCTGTACTATGCCCAGAATTATAGCTTGTAACAGATTCATTATTACCTCCAAAAAAGAGAAAATTCTCTTGCTTATTCGGGCTTGAAAGCGGCCTCAACATATTTGTTAGGCGCATTCCAGAATATCCACTCGTCATAGCCCGCATCATAAACTGCCTTCATCTGAGCCTGATATTCCTCTACTCCATAGTTCATCCAATATCCATCAGGAAGACTGCTTAGAGTAAAGCCCTGAATATATGCACGGACATTAAGATTATAGCCCGGTTTTTTTGCAATGCGGTCTTTACCCACCATAAGAGTATTATATACGACCTCGTAAGGTTTTAGGTCAGGATGTGTAAATTTTATTCCGTTTATTGTCTGGCCTACACCATTGGACATGGATCCCTTTGGTGCCGCATTAGCATAATGTGAGGGATAGATCATAGGGCAAACATAATCGAGGCTATTTCCGATAGTTTCAAGAGTTTGGCCTATTTCACCGTAATCCTTCATCGATATCATAGGCATACCAAATATATCTGCTGATAAAACTGTTTCAGAAGGAAGATTCATTCTTATATATCTTATAAAATTCTCTATCGCACCCGAACGGGTCTGCCCTTCTACAAAACCCATTTTGTAAGTATAAAGGCTGGTCTCAGGAAAACGGATATAATCAAATTGTATTTCATCAAATCCGAAATTGACAGCCTCTTGGGCAATACTTAATATATAGTCCCAGGATGCTTTTTTGGTCGGATCCAACCACTTCGTACCTGAGTTCCAGACCTCGCCGTTTTCTTTTTTTATTGCTAGATCAGGATTATAGGTTGTCATGGTGGAATCTTTGAATGTAACCATACGCGCTATTACTATAATCCCGTTATCATGGAGCTTCTTAGTAACGGTCCTTATATCAAAGCCCGGGGTGTCTGCCTTTGCTTTATTTACAACATCAAGCTCGGAATCATACATAAGCATTCCGGCATCATTTTTTATATCAATTACATAGGCATTGATCTCAGTCCTGTTGGCTAAATCAATATAGTGATCAAGATTGTTTCTGACCGATGTCGAATTGAGATACAAAGCTTTGACAGGAGGCATCTCCTTTGTATGGGTGCTCCTGCTGTCCTGTGTGATTTCCGGATAGGGTGTTATACCGTTTATGGGAGTAGGCTCCGGAACTGGTGTAGGTGTAGGTGTAGGGGGCGGTGTTGGTGTAGGTGTCGCGGTGGATGTATTACTCGGTACGGGAGTCCCGGTATCCCCCGGGGTCGCGGTAGCTGTTGATGTCTGAGTGGGGCTTACTGTATTAGGATTAGGTGAAGGCTTTGGGTCCTTCACCGAAAGCAGTTTGAATACAACTGCCAGAATCGCTAAAGATAGAATTGCCGCTAATACAATTAAAAAATTGTTTCTTCTGTTCCTTCTCGATGTTCTTGCCATCTTTTTTTCTCCTTTGAATGCAATTAAGGTTATTATACCATATTAGACGTTAACTTTTAATCTTTGGTTTAGAAATAATAGCCATAATATATCCAAAAGTTATGGCCGCTGTAATACCTGCAGCAGCAGCCTTTACACCCCCCGTAAAAACACCTAGCAAACCAACTTCATCCACCTCTTTCATTACCCCCTTTGCCAGTACATTCCCGAACCCGACAAGTGGTACGGTAGCCCCTGCCCCTCCCCAATCGATCAAAGGTTGATAAAGGCCGAAAATCCCTAAAACAACTCCCGTGACAACAAAAATCACCATAATTCTGGCAGGTGTTATTTTTGTGAAGTCAACTAAAATTTGTCCTATTATGCATATACACCCACCCAACACAAAAGCCTTTAAAATTTCTATCATATGATATCCTCCAAATCTACGCTTCAATCAAAACAGCGTGGGCAATACCGGGAATGGTTTCACCCTGCTGTATTCTTGTGGGACTCAATAATGCTCCCGTTGCAACAAAAAGTAACCGTTTAATTGCCCCTTGCATAAATAGATTCAAAATATATGTGGATAATACAGCGGCACTGCAGCCGCAGCCGCTTCCTCCGCAATCCACTCCCTGCTTTTCAAGATCAAAAATGATCATGCCGCAGTCCCTGTGTTTATCTTTTAAATCAATATTGCTTCTGTTCAGCAGATCCCTGAGCATGGTGCTACCGAAGCTGCCCAAATCGCCGGTCAAAATCATGTCAAAATCATCCACACTCCTCCCGGTATCAATAAGATGACTTCTGATAGTATCAAAGGCCGCCGGTGACATCGCAGCCCCCATATTATTAGAATCCTTGATGCCTTCGTCTATGATCTTCCCGGGAGTGATGCAGGTTATTTTCGGCCCCTGCCCGTCCTTGCCCAACACCAGCGCTCCCGCTCCTGTCACTGTCCATTGCGCGGTAGGAGTCCTCTGACTTCCGAATTCCAGAGGATATCTGAACTGGCGTTCTGCAGAACAAAAATGACTGGAGGCTGCACACACCGCGTAGTCGGCAGAACCTCCGTCTATCAGCATAGATGCGATGGCGAGAGACTCACTCATAGTAGAGCATGCGCCAAACAAACCCAGATAGGGTGTATCCACATCTCTGAAGGCATAGCTTGCTGCAGTACACTGATTTAAGAGGTCGCCCGAAAGAATTATATTTATATCGGTAGATGATTTTCCGCTCTTTTCCAGAGCTTTAATAAAGGAATCCCTTAATATACGGGATTCGGCAGCCTCAAAGGTCCTTTCTCCCGCGTATTCATCATCTACCACATCATCAAAATACCTAGCCAGGGGGCCGTCGCCCTCTTTTTTTCCCACGATTCCAGCACCGCTTAAGATAATTGGCTGCTTATCCAATACTATTGTTTGTGAACCTAATCTTTTTGCCATCTACATCACCTGCTTCCAGATAAAATAGAGCAGCCCTGCAACGACCGAAGCAAATATTCCGTATACCAGCACAGGACCGGCGATCAGAAACATTTTTGCTCCAACTCCCATAACATGGCCTTCTTTTTTAAATTCCATGGCCGGAGAAACAATAGAATTTGAAAAACCCGTAATAGGCACTGATGCGCCGGCACCGCCAAATTTTCCTATATCGTCATAGATATTTAGTCCGGTTAAAAATGCACCGATAAAGATCATAATTATGCTGGTTGCCGAAGCTATCGTATCTTTATCTGCGCCAAAGTTCTTAAAAATCAACATAATCAATTGCCCTACTGAGCAGATCGCTCCTCCTGTTATAAAGGCGGCAAACAGATTTCGTATAATATGAGATCCCGGTGCCTTTTTTTCGACCATTTTCTGATACTCGTGCTTACTTATTTGTTTTTTCAAAACTTCGGCTCCTCTCTGTCTGTTCAATCACATAAGTCCCACGATTTGGCTCTTTCTTACGGTCACCAGAAACTAGAAAATATATTCCTGCTGCCAAGACCGCTACCGCTACTATTGCTATAACTATTGCGTAAATAGGGATTCTGCTTTTTCTTGCATATTCGATTTTTTCCATAAAAACACCCCGCATGATGATATATGGTCTATTTTCTCATCACAGCGGGGTTTTTATTCTACAATAAATATAGCGGCGCATTTGACTCATTCTACAGGCACCATTACAGACATTCTTTCACTCTATTGAAGTTTTTGCACTTTTTCAGCGTGCTTTAATATGGGCAAGTCAACTACGAGCATTACGATTTTTCCGTCTTCTACCGTTACCTGAATGCTGCTTCCATCATGGATCTTTCCCGATAAAAACAGTTCTGACAGCTCGTCTTCAATATATCTTTGGATAGTTTTTCTTAAAGGTCTAGCACCGAACTTATCATCGTAGCCCTTTTCCATTAAGAATTCTTTCGTCTTATCGTCAAAAGCAATGCTCATACCTTTTTCTTTTACATCCTGTGCAACCTGATTCAGCATTATTTCGAGGATCTGAGACAATTGCTCACGGGTCAGCTGTTCAAATACTATTACTTCATCGACTCTGTTTAAGAACTCCGGCCGGAATATTTCTCGGACAGCATTATTGACCTTCTTCTCAAGGGCATCATATCCTTCTTTGTTAAACCCGATACCGTTCGATTTTAGGCTCGTTCCTGCATTAGAGGTCATGATCAGAATAGTATTCTCAAACCCGACGGTTCTGCCTGTGCTGTCAGTCAATCGACCGTCCTCCATGATCTGAAGGAGCATATTAAAAACATCGGGGTGAGCTTTTTCGATCTCGTCAAGGAGCAGGACCGAATATGGTTTTCTCCGAACCTTATCAGTCAGCTGACCGCCCTGATCAAATCCAACGTATCCGGGAGGAGCACCTATCAGCTTTGAAACGGTATGCTTCTCCATGTATTCTGACATATCAAGCCTTATCATGGCATCTTCACTGCCAAAAAGCTCTTTGGAAAGAACCTTGGCCAGCTCAGTTTTACCTACTCCTGTGGGACCGACAAATATAAAACTCGGCGGCCTTTTCTTCTTAATAAAATCGGAACGGGTCCTTCTGATGGCTCTGGCTAAAGCCGAAACTGCCTTTTCCTGACCTACCACTCTTGCATGAAGTCGTTCTTCGATCTTCAGGAGTTTGGATGCCTCAGTTTCAGAAATTCTTTGTACAGGTATTCCGGTCCAATTCTCTACAACATAGGCGATATCATCAACTGTAACATCCAGGGTCCCCATTTCTTTTTCAAGCTCTTTGATCTTATCCTGAAGTCTGCATTCCTCGACTTTATAATCGGCTGCTTTTTGATAGTCGTCAATTATAGCAGCCTTTTCCTTCAAGTCCTGAACTTTCTTTAGCTGATCTTTACATTTCTGTAACTCTGCTGTCCCAATATTTTTTAAATTAACTCTGGAGCCCGCTTCATCAAT
>Ga0123334_1006627_pt1 | contig 10641 bp, 6 predicted proteins | sample BiotimSIPDNA_FD_89706 | JGI IMG/M metagenome (GOLD analysis project Ga0123334, IMG submission 89706) | Anaerobic biogas reactor microbial communites from Washington, USA - Biogas_R1 time_0 SIP DNA | ecosystem: Engineered > Bioreactor > Anaerobic > Unclassified | place: Washington, USA | collected... | reverse complement strand
GCGGCAGATCGCCGTGACTCGGGTAGATCTCATCAAACTCGGTTTTGAGAAGTGACAGCCTCTCCATGCTCGCCACATATGCGTCGAAATCGCGGTCTTCACCGAACAGGAAGACAGGCATGGCCGATACCAGATCGCCAGTCACGATAATGCGTCCGGTGCGGTCGAGCAGTGCGATGCTTCCCCTGGTGTGGCCGGGTACGAGCAGCACTTCAAAGCTCCGTCCGCCGATATCGATGACTTCGCCATCCTCCAGCGTGCGGATCGCCGGACCTTTTTCCCCGGCAGCTCCAATATAGCGCGCGACCTCGTCCTTGTGCATGTATACCGTGTCGAACTCGACGGCGGCTCCGATGTGATCGGGGTCGGCGTGTGTGATAACAAGCTGCACGGGTTTATCCGTAAGAGATCCCACAAGCTGCTTCAGGCTGCCGTTGCCGCCGAAACCCGCGTCCACAAGCAGAGCGCGCTCCGTACCGATAAACAGCAGACAGCGAACGAAGTTGTCCTCAATGCGATATGTATCCTCTCGGATTTTTTCAGCTTTCAACGGCTGATTGTTCATCATTTCAAGCATGACAGACCTCCATTTCTTTTATATCGTGGAAAAGAATCATACGGCGCCGATACCGGACAGATTTCGGTTCTGCGTCCGCAGCAGCACCGCCGCAAATGATCAAATCGATAAAAGCCGCGCAACTCCGTACATTTAGTACTTCATGCCCACCGGTGGGCGGGTATGAAGTACGTGGATGTTTTACCTGCCGGCCTTCCATGTAATTCAGTCCCTTCTTTAATCGGATTTCGTATATGATTTACAATTCGATAACTAACCTTCGTCATTTTCACTAAATTGACGCCTTTATCAGATTGCTATATTAAGCATTATAGAGCGTATTACCTTGATAATCCAATTCATTTATGGTAATATCTTTATAACCATTAGTTTAGGAGAGCGTTCTAATGACATTCGGACAAATAAAATGCTTTATTACTGTCGTGAATGAGCAGAGCTTTGCAAAAGCGGCAAACGCGCTTTTTGTATCGCAGCCCGCCGTCAGCAAGAGCATATCCAATATGGAACAGGAGTTCGGTTTCCCGCTGATGGAGCGCAAGTACGGCGAACTGCGCCTCACGCCGGCAGGAGCCAAGCTGTATGATTTTTTTGTAAAAATGGATCAAAGCTATCAGGAAGTCATCGACGAGATCCGCCAGAGCATGCAGGCCTCCGCCGAGACGATCCTGATCGGATGTCCGGATACATGGGATCCGGCAAAGTTTTATGACAAGATCATGGATCATTTTAAGGAGAATTTTCCGTCGATCCGTCTGGAGATCGAGGGCAGCCGCCTGCCGGACCTCCTCGGCCGGCTCCAGTCGGGGGCGCTGGATCTCATCATGACCTATGAGTTGTACCGCCCGGTGCAGTACGGATTCTCCATCCAGCGGCTGACAGATACCGGATGCGGTATCCTGTATTCGAAATCACATTACAAAAATGTCAAAACGCTTGCCGATCTGAACGGCGCAGATTTCCTGATCTTTGATGTCGACGTGGAGAAAAAATTCGGAAAGGTCGTAAAAAAAATCTGCAGCGACTGGGGATTCACGCCGCAGATCAAGAATTTCAACCGGTTCGGCACCGCCCTGTTCAACATGACCTGCGGAAACGGCGTCCTGCTCTATACCGAATGGGACAATATCTTCACCAATACGCCTTACGGGATAGTTCCCCTCCCCAACCGCGTCCCTGTGAATCTGGTGTATCCCAACATGTCCGATAAGCCGGGCATACAGCTGGTCGCAGGCGAGCTCGTCAAGCTCTTCGCCTGAGAAGGGTCGGGATATCGGCCGGCATGCAGGTCCTTTCTGGTACCTTATCCCGGCGACGGAACCTTGTGCGCAGGTTATTCTGGCGGTATACTCTTTCATAGGAAAAGAAACGTGCGGCCGCCGGCAAGCCCTGTGACCCGCATACAGAGAATGCCGCCGGGACCGATGATATGACGATCCGCTTTTTTGCCTTCGTTGCCGTTAATGCGTGAATATCGGGGTCAGCTGTCGCTGCCTCCTCTTTTTGTCGATGCCGGGGGCGGTCCTTTCTTGGCTTTCCGGCGGTTTGACGCGAAAAACGGCCGAGAATGATCAATTCCGGCACATTGCTGCGGACAATGTGTCGGACAGTGAACGACCTGACTTTTATATTTAAGAAGCATTACAAAATACAGTAATGAAGTGGTGCCTGTTATGAAAATCTCATTGGAACTGATCGTTCAGGAGATGGCCCGCATGATCCCCGAGGCTCAGGTTACCTGCTCGCAGGGCGAAAGCACTGCGGAGATGGCTCTGTTTGACTTCATGCTGCTGGGCACGGAGGCGTTCAGAAAGGAGATACTGGTCGTCGTCAGCCCGGACAAAGTTTTCGAGCCGGACGCCGGTCTTATGAAAGGCATAATTGACGCGGGAGCGTCTTTATGCATTTTTGACGCTCCTCCGCGTGCCGTCATTGAGGCGCAGACGCCCTATATCAGCTGCGTGTACCGCGACAAAACGGCTCCGGACGAGTTCCTGTTTTCGCAGGCCTTAAAATCGCTGCGTACGATATTCCTGAAATATGAAAACTGGCAGCAGGCAGTCATCCGCGCCGTACAGAACTGCAGCTATCAACAGCTTCTTGATGTATCGGTCCCGATCTTCGACGCGACGTTCTACCTGACAGGCGACGACATGGAGTTCATTGCTGTATCCGGAAACAGCTTAAAATACATCGGGGACGGCGTCCGTATGCCGCCTGAGATCATAAATTATCTGAAAAGCGACCCCGGCACAGTCAAAGCGCTCGCAAACAGAGCGGCGTACTTGCTGCCGCCGGGGCTTTTGCCCGCCCGGCTGAACTACAACGTGTTTTATAACGGCACGTTGGCCGCCAGACTGACCGTGATGGACGAGCTGCACAGCCGTGAGTATTCGGCGAGCGAGCTCAAACTCATGGATATTGTCGGGGAAGCCGTGAGCATAATCCGCCGGCAGCACCGTACCGGCGACGATACCGCGGCAGACAGAGATATCGTCTCGCTGATCACTTCCATCCTTTCGGGGGAGAGCGTAAGTCATTCGTGCATTGAAAGCGTATTAGCGAGAAACGGCTGGTCTGCCTCCGAGGAATACAGCGTCGGATGTTTAAGTACCGGCGGCCCGTCGCACGGCAGCGGAACGACCTATTATTGCGACTACATAGAAAAGAATTTCCCCGGCGTCATTCCGATACGCTGGAACGGGGCCGTTCTGCTTGTGATCCGGGGCAGCGCTTACGCCGCGCAAAACGATTTTCTGAGTAAATTCGTCCCATTTATGACAGCGCGGGATCTGAAGCTCGGGCTCTCGGTCACAAGCACCGACATACAGCACGCCGTGTATCTGGCGAGACAAGCGGAGAGCGCGCTTTCACACGTTATGAAAGCGGAAAGCGAGCGCCGCTGCCAAAGCTTCTCTGACTGCGCCGTCGAATACATACTGCAGCGGGGCGTCAGCGAGATGCTCCCCGAAATGCTCTGTGCGGAAGAATTATTGCGCCTGAAGAGGTACGACGAAGCAAACGGCAGCGATTATGTTACCACGCTGCGCTGCTATTTGAGCAACAATATGAACGCCGTGGCAACGAGCAAAGCCCTGTTCATTCACCACGCCACTATGGTCTATCGCATCAAGCGGCTAAAGGAGATCGGCGGTATCGATTTCAGCAATATCGACAAACTGGCGCACCTGGTACTGTCCTTTCATCTGATGGAAATGCAGCCTGAAGGCATCAATAAACCTAAGAAATGAGCATATGACAGCGATTGTACGACGAACATAAAAGGAGATAGACGATATGTATAAGTGCAAATACCCTCATCTGTTCTCCCCGATAAAACTGGGGAACACCATATTCCGCAACAGGATATTCGCTGCGCCGACCGGCGTTTTCTACGGCGACGTCGATCACAGGCCCATCAACGAGACGATGCGCTTCAACGAGCGCAAAGCGAGGGGCGGCGCGGCCTCCGTCTGCATCGGTGACGCGATGGTGGACGGCGAACACATGCACGGGTCCTACAGCCTGGCGCTCGACACACCGAATATCATGCCCGTCATGAACCGGCTGTCCGGCCTGATAACCCGCCACGGAGCGGTAGCGACGATCGAGATGTTCCACCCGGGTTCCGCCGCTACGACTCCGCCCGGCGTACCCGTATACGGTCCGCAGGACGGGATTGTCGAGGGCGCGCTCGGTAATGCGCCGGTAAAAGTCACGGCGCTGGACCGCAAGGCGATGGATCGCATAATCGAAAAGCAGGCTGCCGCAGCGCGCCTTGCCAAAAGCTGCGGCTTCGGCATGATAATGCTGCACGGCGCGCACGGTTTTTTGATCCACCAGTTCATGTCGCCCACGCTTAACCACAGGACGGATGAATACGGCGGCTCGTTCGAAAACAGGATGCGCTTCCCTCTCGAGATCATCAAGGCGGTGCGCGACGCCGTCGGCCCCGATTTCCCCATAGAGATGCGCATCTCGGGCAGCGAGGTTTACGAGGGCGGCTACGGCATCGATTACGGCTGCAGGATCGCCGAAGCGATAGACGGCCTCGTCGATCTGATCCATGTCTCCGCCGGGTCACACGAGGACGCGCGCGTGTTCACCGTAACACACCCATCGATGTTCCTGGAGGACGGCGTCAACGTAAAATACGCTGCGGAGATCAAAAAACACGTCAGGAGATCAAAGGTCGCGACTGTCGGCGCCCTTTCGGATCCCGCGCTTCTTGAGGAGATCATAGCGAGCGGCAAGGCCGACATCGTCGAACTGGCGCGCGGCATCCTCTGTGACCCCGACCTGCCCAACAAGGCGCGCGAGGGCCGCGAAGACGAGATCGTCCACTGTATGCGCTGCCTCACGTGCTTTTCAAGCCTGATCAAGCACGGCCAGATAGTCTGCGCGCTGAACACCGAGATCGAGAACGCGTCGGAGCGCTTCTGCGCGCCGCCCGCCGCAGTCCCGAAAAAGGTGCTCGTCGTCGGAGGCGGGATAGCCGGTATGGAGGCCGCGATAACCTGCGCGGACCGCGGGCACGATGTCGTCCTGTGCGAGAAGTCCGGCACGCTCGGCGGAATTCTGCGATGCGAGGACAACGTGCCGTTTAAAAAACATCTGCACGAGTACCTCGATCTGCAGGCCAGAAATATCGAAAAGCGCGGCATCAGGGTGCTTCTGAACACGGAGGTAACGAAGAAATTTGCCGAAGACATGGAACCTGACGTGATCATAGCCGCGATCGGGGCGAAACCGCTGGTACCGGCAATCCCGGGTATCGGGCACGCGGTCGGAGCGGCGGACGTATACAAAAACCCCGGCATAGCGGGGCAAAAAGTCGTTATCCTGGGCGGCGGACTCGTCGGCACCGAGCTTGCGATCTATCTTGGCGACCTGGGGCGCGACGTCTCCATCGTAGAGATGCTGCCGAATTATAATGTCGGCGACAACATCCTCCACGGTATGGCTATCGGTATCGAACTGAACCGCCTGGGCACTGTTCTTGCGCTCGGGACAAGGGCCGTAGAGATTAACGACAGAGGCGTCGTCGGCGAGAACTCAGACGGAAGGACGCTCTTCGAAGCCGACACGGTGGTCAATGCGCTCGGGATGCTGCCGAGACATGATGAAGCCGAAGAACTGCGCTTCTGCGCCCCGGTATTCCACCAGATAGGCGACTGCCTCGCTGCAAAAAACATATATGAGGCCACCCGCATGGCGCATCAGACAGCGCTGGATATCGGGCAATATTAAGAAAATGACATACTTCGCGCCTCCGGGGCCCGCCGGGACCGCATTGCGGACGCGAAGCCTCCGGCATCATCCGGTATGTATCGGAGCAATAATGAAATGGGTTTCGTTGAAAAATGCGCACGGGGCAAGCGATTATCGGGCAATTTTTGAAACCCGGCTATAGAATATATTATCGTCGCTTTGTCCCTTATTTAATTTGCTTATAAGCCCCAAAAATATTACAATTTCCGTTTTCTCCGCTTTCGTTATAGAATATTAAAGAACGCAGGATCCTTTCCTTTGATACTTCAGCCGCGGCAGCGAGTTACATGTACGCAGATTTAAGTATGCGAATAGCTGCCCGAGTGCCGGAGCATATCGGACCGGAGACTGTGTCTTGCCAACAAATGCAGCGCGATCCGGGAAGCGGCGTCTATCGCTGACCGTTATTGTCCTCAGGGATGACCGGGCAGCTGTTCCCGTAAATTTCTTTGATCACCCGTATAAAGAAGTCGGCCGAGCGGTTATCCCTGCCTTTTCTCCAGGCGGCTACGCAGTTCACCCGGAATTCCTCCGCCCCGAACAGCAGACATCTGATGTGTTCCCGCGGGTAATACTGCACGATCGAGTAAGGCAGGATAGAAAATCCCATCCCGGAGTCGACCGCCGTGAGAGCGTCCTGCATATGGCTGCACGTGTGCCCGTAATGAGGCACATAGTTTCTTGTCAGAAACACACGCTGTATATTCTCCATGAGCAGGGGCGTTCCGTATGTATTCAGCCCGATGTACTGGAGTCCGTCCAGGAAAGATAGATCGCTTAAATCATCCGGGGCGGGATAGTTCTCAGGGATGACCAGACAGAGCCTGTCCTGATTCGTCACGACGTAATCAAACAGATCGGAGCCGTTTATAGTCTTTTCCGCCACGAAACACACGTCAAAGTTGCTTTTGACCAGATATTCCTCACTGAGCCCCAGAAGCGCGACGTTCGTGTTTACAGGAATCGCCGGATACTGCTTTGAGAACTCTGCCAGGCACCGCATAAAGTCTACCCTGCACGTCTCGGCGACACAGACGGACACGCTTCCGCGCTCTCCCTGTTTATATCTTTTTATCTCGATTTCCGCGTTGTGATGCTCGGCCAGGACCCTGTTCGCTATCGGAAGAAAGAACTCTCCGCCTTTGCTCAGATGCAGTTTTTTTCCTTGCCTTGAAAACAGTTCTATACCCAGCTCCTGCTCCAGCAGGCTGATCTGGTGGCTTATCGTCGGCTGGGAAACGAAATTGCTCCGGGCCACTTCCGAAAAATTCAGCGAGTTTGCAGCCGAGATGAAATATTTCAGGCGTTGACTGTCCATAAATGCACCTTTTTTCGTCCGTTATATTTCTTAATATAACATCATTTTGCAGTCCTCTCAATACCGCTCAGTTCTGTGTTCAGACGAGTCAAAACCAGTATCCCCGCTGTCTCTCACCCATGCGGTACCTAATCGTACCATAGATGTTACAGGCACCTACGGGCAAAAAGCCGGAGATAAAATAATAAAAGGAGTGTAAAAATGAAAAAAGCCATAAGAACACTATGCCTGATCATGAGCATAACCATGCTGCTGACGATCCTGGCATCCTGCGGGCAGAAGGCTTCCGAAAAACCGGGCACCGAAACCGGCACGCCGTCTACCAGCAGTGCACCCTCAGCGACACCGACACCGAACACACCGCCGCCCCCGCCGGATGATGAAAACGTCAAATATGCGGAAGAACTTGACGTTATCATCGACAACAACAAGATAGCTGTTATCAACCCGTTCCTTTCAGCGTCAAACACAAGCCCAACCACCTGGGTATTCAACATGATCTACGACAAGCTCGTCTACGGACTCGGGGAAGGCGAATACGGCCCCGGCCTGGCGACGTCCTGGGACACCGAAGACTACAAGACGTTTATTTTTAAGCTTCGCGACGACGTGTACTTCCATAACGGCGAGCATTTCACGGCCGATGACGTTATCTATACGATCGAACAGGCCCGTGCTGCCGAGGGAGCGCCGGTCCATGACAGATGGGCTGATGTTGAAACCGCGACCGCCGTGGATCCCTACACCCTTGAGATCGTACTGAAGACCGTAAACGTCGACTTCTTCTACAATATCTCACAGCCGCAGTCCGGTATCGTCAACGAGAAAGCCATGACCGAGGACCCCGAGAACGGCACATGGATCGGGACAGGCTGCTGGAAGATGGCGGATTTCGCGCCGAACGATTACGTAAAACTGGTGCGCAATGATGATTACTGGGGCGATAAAGCTCTTACGCAGCGTATAACACTGCGGTACGTCCCCGAGATGAGCACAAAACTGATGCAGCTGCAGAACGGCGAGACCGACGTCTGCTTCTCGCTCGACCCCGTCGACATGCCCATGATCGAGGCCGACACCGAGAATTATACGTGCTATAAGTATACTTACAACAACATCGACCTGATCGGATTCAATATGGAGGACCCGATCGTCGGCGACTGGAACTTCAGGATGGCCGTTATGTCGGCTCTCGACCTGGAGGAGATCACGATCGCAAGCTGCGGTGATTACGGTATCGTCGAGACGGAAGGCACCGTATACGGCTACGAGACCGAATTCAGGAACCACGACATCCCGAAAGTGCCGTACGACGTCGAAAAAGCAAAGGAATACCTCGCGGCTTCCCCGTACAACGGCGAGGAGATCGAGATCGCCTGCGCCATCGCGACCTATATAATCTCCGCAGAGGTCATCCAGGAGCAGCTGGCTAAGATAGGCCTCAAGACCGTGATCAAGCAGATGGATCCTCCCAGCATGGGCGCGTATTGCGCGTACGGCGACAACAAGAGCCAGATGTTCGTCCACGTCGGCCCGCAGACACTGTCCGCGGCTTCCTACCGCAACCTCTATTATCCGGGAGCGGGCTACAACAGAGTCTCCTATAATAACCCCGTGATCACCGAGATGCTCGACAGGGCCCCCACGCTGACAGATCTTGAAGAGCGCAAGGCACTCTATATGGAGATGCAGGAGATCATCGCCCAGGATCCCCCGTACTTCAGCATGTACTGGCTGCAGCATATGGCCGCGTGCGTCAAGGGTGTTGGCGGCATGGTGCTGTCCGCGGACTCCTATTTCGACCTCAGATACATATATAAGATCATCGACTGATCCACCGTTAAAGAGGTAACACTTCAGCGGCCGGAGTGCTGAAGCACTCCGGCCGCTGCAAATTCGAACTCCCGTTGGCTACAAGGAGGAATACAGAAATGCTTCGCTATGTGTTGAAACGGATACTATGGCTGATACCGGTCATTATATGCGTTTCGTTTATCGTATTCGCATTGATGGACCTGGCGCCGGGCACTATAATCGACGCGATGATTTCTGAAGCCACAACAGCCGAGGACATAGCCGCGCTGCGAGCAAAATACGACCTGGACAAGCCGCTTATATACAGGTACGGCAAGTACATGTTCAGGCTTGCCCAGGGGGATCTGGGCCTGTCTGACGTCAGTCAGACAAGCGTGTGGGACAAGTACATAACAAGACTGCCGAATACACTGCTTTTGTCTCTGGCAGCTCTCGTGATAGGTTCGGCGATCTCGATCCCTATGGGTATCAACGCGGCGCGGCACGCGGGAAAGATAACCGATACCGCGACGACGACTTTTACTCTTATCGGCATGTCGATGCCGAGCTTCTGGCTGGCGCTGCTGCTGATCCTCCTTTTCTCTTATTATCTCGGCTGGGTTCCGGCGGGAGGCAATAAAGGATTCAGCGCCTTTATACTGCCTGCGGTATGCAGCGGCCTGTTGCTGATGGCAAATTCAACGCGGCAGACCCGGTCGAGCATGCTTGAGGTCCTTAACTCGGATTATTTGCGTACCGCAAGAGCTAAGGGCGTACCCGAAAAGGTCGTCATAAGAAAGCACGCGCTCGGCAACGCGTGGATACCGATCCTGACGACCATAGGGTCATCCCTCGGCGTTTCGCTTGCCGGCTCCGCTGTTATAGAATCTGTTTTCGCATGGCCGGGAGTCGGGCGCGCCACGGTGGACGCCGTGCTGGCGCGTGACGTTACCGAGACTTGCGGAATGATAATAATGAGCACGATTATATACGTCCTTCTGCAGCTGATCGTGGACCTGATGTACGCTTTCGTCGACCCAAGGATCAGAGCCCAGTATACAAACCGTAAGAAGAAAAGGAGAAGTGCGGTATGAGCAAGATACCAAATGCCAGCGAAACCGTTCCGGAAGCAAAACAACAAAAAAAGCGCAGCCGTTTCGGCGAGATCGTGCACAGCATCAAACGGAACAAAAGCGCCGTTGCCGGACTCATCATCATCGCACTTCTGCTGCTTATCTTAATAGGCTCACTGTTCATAAAGTATGAAGCGGTCACCGCGACAAGTACGGCAAACAGGTTCAGAACACCTGACTTGGAATTCCCGTTCGGGGGGGATAATATGGGCCGCAACGTGTTTTTGCGCACGATATACGGTTCCCGCTACTCCCTGTCCATCGGATTCCTTGCTGCAGCGATATCAACTGTCCTGGGCGTTTTTCTGGGTTCGCTCGCCGGATACTACGGCGGACTGGTAGACGACATAATTATGCGCGCTTCGGACGTTCTGGCATCCATACCCGGGATGCTTCTGGGCATGGTCATTATAACCGTGCTCGGCCAAAGCCTGCAGAACCTGATAATCGCAGTCGGTGTGACGGGTGTGCCTATCTTTGTGCGCATAACGCGGGCATCGGTGCTCACTATCAAGAACCAGGAGTATGTCGAGGCCTCGCGGGCTATCGGT
>Ga0123334_1006625_pt1 | contig 10642 bp, 7 predicted proteins | sample BiotimSIPDNA_FD_89706 | JGI IMG/M metagenome (GOLD analysis project Ga0123334, IMG submission 89706) | Anaerobic biogas reactor microbial communites from Washington, USA - Biogas_R1 time_0 SIP DNA | ecosystem: Engineered > Bioreactor > Anaerobic > Unclassified | place: Washington, USA | collected... | reverse complement strand
GAACCGATCGCGGAGTACGATGTCCATAGTAGATCAAACGCCTCTTAGATATAAGCAGGTTATGATGGTCCACAGATTGAGTTTCGAAAAATAATCTACCCAAAAGTGCATATAGTATGTATAAGAACTGGACCAGTGAGTTGATACAGTCTGTTAAATCGTGATCCATTTCGTGGCGATTGTAAACAAGTGGAGGGAGACCGATTAGAGATATGTCAGAAGATGGGTACGGTTTCGACGCATTCTTTCAGGAGGCCACGGGAAATAGACCGTATCCGTTTCAGCGCAACTTCGCAACTTCAAATGAGCTGCCAGACTTGATCGAGATCCCCACAGGCATGGGGAAGACCGACGCTATAATACTGGGGTGGCTCTGGAGGAGACGATTTGATCCTCGTGCCGAGATCCGATCAAGCACCCCCAGGAGGCTGATTTATTGTCTACCCATGAGGGTCCTCGTCGAGCAGACTCAAAAAAAGGCGAAAGAATGGCTCGATAAGCTGGGGATCTTGGCAGATTCACCTGGCGACGACGCTCCACCCACCGGATTGGCGGAAGATTACGATGGAGAAAACAAACGTATCGCGGTAACAGTACTCATGGGCGGAGAGCAACGGGACAATTGGGACTCTCACCCTGAAAGCGACGCCATAATCATCGGAACTCAGGACATGCTATTATCCCGCGCCCTTAACCGTGGCTACGGCATGAGCAGATACAGGTGGCCGGTCCACTTCGGCCTCCTCAACAACGACTGCCTGTGGGTAATGGACGAGGTGCAGCTTATGGGTGTGGGTGTGGAGACCTCGGCCCAGCTCCAGGGGTTCTATGATCATTTCGGCACCTTTCAGACGGCAAGGCATGTCTGGATGAGCGCCACCCTGGACGCGGTGCGCCTTGACACTGTGGATCACCCAAGGCCGGAGGGCGGACGGACGAGTTTGACCCTCACCGAAGATGACAAGGCCCTTTCCCAAGTCGTAGAGAAGTTCAAGGCGAAAAAGGCCCTGAAAAGAGCTCCATTGAGCCTGGGTAAGGAAAGCGAGAAGTCCTATCCAGAAGCTATCGCCGACCTCGTCATCGCAAGCCACAAAAAGGACACATTCACTCTGGTGGTGGTCAATAGGGTCTATCGGGCTCAAAAGATCTATGAAGCCCTGCTCTCCAGAGGCCGGACCCCAGAGGATACTGCCGTCCTTCACTCCCGTTTCCGAGAAGATGATCGAAGAGATCGGATGAAGTTAGTAGACGAGAAAAAAGATCGGATTGTCGTCTCCACCCAGGTGGTGGAAGCGGGGATGGACGTTTCCGCTCACACCATGATCTCTGAGCTTGCCCCCTGGTCGTCCCTGGTACAACGTTTTGGGAGGTGCAACCGGCGTGGTGAGCACCAGGACGCTCTTGTGGTGTGGGTGGACCTGGACTACAGCGATGGAGGGATGGCCCTGCCTTACGACCCCGCCTCCCTGGAGGAGGCGCGAGGTCTGATCGAGAGCATAGATGATGCCGGGCCCAAGACTCTCTCATCCATAAAATACGAGGAACCCTTCAAAATCAGGCCGGTGGTGCGGCGCAAGGACCTTCTGGACCTCTTCGACACGACTCCCGACCTCACGGGAAACGACCTGGACGTATCCAGATACATCAGGGAGGACGAGGATAGGGATGTCCAGGTGTACTGGCGGGAGGTGGAGGACAGACCCTCAGTCAAGCTCAGGGCGCCGGAAAGAGCAGAGCTCTGCTCAGTCTCGTTATCTCAAATATCTCAATATCTCAAAAAGTCGCCAGGATGGATCTGGGATCCTCTCGAATCCGACTGGATAGGTGTCAACGATGGTCGGCTCAGGCCAGGCATGGTGATTCTACTCGCTTCGAAGAACGGCGGTTACAGGTCTGACATCGGCTGGGTTGGGACGGAAGGAAAAGACCCTGTGGAGGTGGTCATCCTCGATCCGGAGAACAGGCACAGCAACGAGTCGATGGACAAGGATTCTGAGACTCGGGCCAGCCGATGGGTAGGACTTGCCGAGCACACCAACGACGTCGCCCTTGAGCTGGCATCTATTTCGAAGCGGCTCGGCCTTCCCGGAGGAATAGAGACATCCCTCGAAGAGGCCAGCCTCTGGCACGATGCAGGCAAACTTCATCCCGCCTTTCAGAATATGCTGCTCTCCGGTAGAGAGGACGAGGTGAGCTTGAGGGCGGGGGGTCCCTGGGCGAAGTCCAAGTCCAACGATAACTCAAGAAGACCGATCTACTGGGTGGAGATTGATGGGGTGAAGGTCCGCCGTCCTTATTTCCGCCACGAGCTGGCATCGGCCCTGGCCTGGCTCCAGACGGACGGGCAGAGTCACGAAGATGTAGACCTGGTCGCCTACCTGATCGCCGCCCATCACGGCAAAGTCCGGGTTTCCATCAGATCCCTGGCCCAGGAGAGAACGCCCGAAGACGACCGTCTCTTTGCCCGTGGGGTTTGGGACGGAGACGTGCTTCCTGCTCATCCCGGACTTTTGAAGGAAGATGTCAAGCTGGACTTGTCCCTCATGCAGATGGGGGAGGGAAGCTGGCTGGAGAGGACGCTGAGGTTGAGGGAAGATTCTGGAATGGGACCTTTCAGGCTGGCCTACCTGGAAAGCATTCTCAGGGTCGCAGATTGGAGGGCTTCGAGAAAGGAGGGATGGGATGAAGGAAGTTCATGACGTTGAGCTGAAGGGCTGTGCGCCCGTGCCGTTGGCCCATTACCTGAAATCTCTGGGGGTGATCCGTCTCGTCTCCGAGCAAGTCGATCCTGATGCCAGATGTTACTGGAAGAGGGACTCATTTCACTTGGTCTCTGGCCTTGACGAGGAATCGCTGGTCCAGTTCTTCCTTGAAGAGTACAGTCCAACGCCGATGCTGGCCCCCTGGAATGGTGGTAGCGGCTTCTATTATCGCGAGGAGTTGTCGTCGGAGAAGGACCCTGCAACGGGAAAGAGGAAGAGGACCGGCCGAAGGAACCAGCCCACTGCGGCCACAAAGGTCGTCGATTCGATCCTGAATTCGTCGACTATGCGTCTTGAACGCTACCGTAGTGCCATCGCTGTTGCCAAAGAGGTTCTGGAGGCCATGGGCATGGAGGAAGCGACCACTGGCAAGTCCAAAGAAACGGTTATTCAGGCGATCAGGAACAGGCTTTCGGATGACGCCATCAATTGGCTCGACGCCTCCGTGGTCCTGACAGCCGAGAACGCCAAGTATCCGCCTCTTCTGGGAACCGGGGGAAACGATGGAAATACCGATTTCAGCAGCAACTTCATGCAACGGCTCTGCGAGGTCTTCGATCCCGAGAGTGGCGGGCCCGCTGCCCCGTCAGAATCTTGGCTTCGGGGTTCTCTCTTCGCCACCACTCTGGGCGGTTTAGTTAAGGGAGCAGCTGCCGGACAGTTTTACCCGAGTGCTGTGGGTGGCGCCAACGCCGAGTCGGGCTTTGGCTCGGACTCTGTGGTCAACCCCTGGGATTTCATCCTAAACATTGAAGGGTCTCTCCTCTTTGCGGCAGCCAGCGTAAAGCGCCTCCAAGATACAGGGCCTGGGGTTTTGAGCTACCCGTTCAGCGTCCGCTCCTCGGGGGTGGGTTACGGCAGCGCGGCCCAGACGGATGAAATCACCTCCAGGGCGGAGATATGGGTGCCGATATGGAGCAGGCCCACCGGGGTCCGGGAACTCAAGGCGTTGATGTCGGAGGGACGGGCCCAGGTGAGGGGGCGTTCTGCCCGAAACGGCGTGGACTTCGCCCAGGCTGTGGCCACCCTTGGGGTCGATAGGGGCCTTGACTCCTTTGAGAGGTACGGTTTTCACGTCCGAAATGGCCTGGCTTACTTTGCCACGCCTCTGGGGCGTTTTAGAGTCACCCGGCAGCCCCAGGTGGAGCTTCTCTCCGACGTGGATTCATGGCTCATCTCTTTTAGGGAGAAGGCGAGTTCTGAGAAGGCTCCAGCTTCCGTCGGTCGGGCCCTGAGAAACCTCGACTCTTCCATCCTGGCCCTCTGCAAAGAGCGGAGCGTTGGAAGGGTCCAGGATGTCATGATAGCTTTAGGGGACTGCGAGAGGGCGGTCGCCCAGAGCATCAGGTGGGCGAAGGAGGCTAACGTCAGGCCCGTGCCGCCCCTATCGGATCGGTGGCTTTCGGAGGCGGACGATGGGAGCCCCGAGTTCAGGCTTGCCGCCAGCCTCGCCTCGGTCTACGGCTATTACAAGGAGGGGGACGGCCAGAATTCCCTGATGCCCCTGAGGTCTCAGATGGAGCCGGTCAACGTCTGGATAAAGGGCGGCCACATGAGGGTGTCCTTCGCCGAGGTGGCGAGCAGAGATGTGGTATGGGCAGAGGGAGATCCGGTATCTGCCATGAACAGTATGATGTCCCGGAGGGTCATGAGGGCGATCCAGTCCGGGTCTACCAGCTATCCCGACAGGGGAGGGATCTATTCAGATCTGGGCGACGTCGCCGCCTTTGTGGAGGGACATGTAAACCTTTCAAGAATGATCGATCTGCTCTGGGGACTTGTCCTCCTCGACTGGCCAGCGGTCGGGGGAGAGGCTGTCACGAGATCGTATTCCACGTCGTCACCCGGTGCTGCTTACGAGCTGATGAAACTCTGCTTCTCAGGAGGCAGTGTTCGGGACGTGGAAGTCCCCCTGATGGCCGAGGTCCACAGAAGGGCATCACTGGGCGAAAGCTTTGCCGCGGTCCAGCTGGCGGTCCGCCGGCTGAGGGGAAGTGGGCTTGTGCCTGCAGTTGAATCTGTCGATCTCTCACGGGATATGGCGAGACGGACGGCTGCAGCCCTCCTCTTTCCCCTGGGATCTAATCAGGTAGAATTGATTGCAGACAGGGTGCTGAGGCCGGAAGCAAAGAGTTAGAGACCTTATCAAAATGATATGTTTAGAACGCTACGTTTAGATTGCTACGATTGGGTGGGATTGTATGAACCTGGACAAGTTGAGAACTGAACCAAGGCTGCTGGTCGAAGTGGGACTGAGGCCCCTTCAGGGGACCAGGTTTCAGCCTACCGGCTTTCCTGACCTGGGGGCGGCCACCTACCAGCTGGCCGACGCGACTTCGATGCTGCTGGTGGAGTCGGCCCAGAGCATGGCGAACAGGATGGAGGCCGTCTGCTGGGACGATATAAGAGCTGACTGGGCAGCTCCTCTGAAAGGGCTGCCTTACATCAAAGTGGTGGACAAGGACGATAAGCCTCTGACAAACTCGGTCCTGGAGTCTCATCGAATAAATAGCCCTTACATCCTGGAGTCTAAGGATGATACATTCCTTAAAACGCTCAAAGCAGAGATGGGGGTCATGGAGAAGGGGCGGGTGGACCTTCACCTGCTGGCTAAGACCCTGCTGAAGTACGATATCAACACCCTCCTTCACGGCGTGTTTCTGGCGAAGAAAGACCTGGCCGGAGGTCGGCTGAGGCTACCGCGTGCCCTTTCTGGCTTCGTCGAGGCCAAAGGCGTGACCGTGGCTCCGAGCGGCGGGGTCAAGAAAGACGAGGTCGACCCTTCCGGTGACGCGAAAAAGGGATTCGGTCACGTTCCCTTCCACAGAGACGAGTTTACAGGAGAGATGACCGCCTTCTTCAATCTCGACCTCGCCCAGATCCGAGGCTACGGGCTGGGCGACGAGGTGAACGACCTCCTCGTGGCCCTGGCCATCTACAAGATCAGGAAGGTGCTGGACGAAGGACTCCGCTTCAGGACCGCCTGCGACCTGGAGATGGCGGGCGAGCCGGTGGTCATGCGGCCCGTTGACTTCGCCCTGCCGTCACTGGTGGAGGTCGAGGGTGCCCTTCCTGACTTGGTAGAGAAGGCAGGCTTCAACTTCGCAGAACCCAGGGTAACCACGGTCAGGTACGAAGCGTGATTTGATGCTGGTCATAGAGCTGGGGTTTCTGGCGGGTAGGTATCATGCCACTCCCTGGGACAGGCAGGTGAACGAGGGAGCGGTCGAGTGGCCGCCATCTCCCTGGCGCATCCTGCGCGCCCTCATCTCCACCTGGCACCACAAGGCCCGAGGAGAGGTCAACGAAGATGCGGTCGCCTCTTTGATGGAGCGGCTATGCGGGCTGCCGGAGTTTTACCTGCCTCCAGCGGCCCTGGGACATACCCGTCACTACATGCCCCTCTTTCGGACCCCTCTGGATGGCAAGACCACTAAGATCTTCGATACCTTCGCCGCTCTGGATGGAGAGAAGCAGGTATTCGTAATTTGGCCGGATCTCGATCTGTCTTTTGAGGATGAGAAGATCCTCGATCTTCTCGTCACTCGGATGGGGTATTTCGGCAGGGCTGAGTCCTGGGTCGAGGCGAAGCTTGTCGATGATCCTCCCTTCGAGAGCAACTGCCGCCCCTTGGAGCCTGAGACTGCGGTGCCTGAGGGGATGGAGGCGGTCTCTACTCTGGCTTGCATGTCCGGGGAAGAGTATCGAGCTTGGAGGAAGGTCGCCCTGGAGGAGCGCCAGGGGCGCAGGCTCTCGGAGCTGAAGGCCAAGGCCAGGGAGAGAGGAAAGCCCGAGGAGAAGGTGAAGCTGGGAAAAAAGGACCTGGAGGCGATCGAGGAGAAGCTTCCGACAGACATATTCGAGGCTCTGCACGCTGACACGGGCGACCTCAAGAGGGCGGGCTGGAGTCAGCCTCCGGGGAGCGTCTGGGTGACCTACGCCAGGCCGAGGGGCGCCTTCGATGTCGCGCCGAGGACCAGGGCAGCCGTTTACAGGGGCGATCCTGCAACCGTGGCCCGCTATGCCGTTGCAAGCCAGGTGCCGCCGAGGCTGACCGAGGCGGTATCCCTGGCGGAGCGAATTCATGAGGCTCTGGTCAGCCGTTCGGACGGACTCTCAGCCTTCACCGGCTGCAACGAGGCCGGGAGGCCCCTGGAGGGTCACGTTCACGCCAAGATCCTCTGCGAGTCTAACCTGGGCCTCGGAAAAGGCAGGCGGGGTGAGATCACCCACGTCATCGTCCACACTCCCGCGGGCTTTGGCCCCGAGGAGCGAAAGGCTCTTGACAGACTGACCAAGGTCTGGGGACACGGTGGCCACGACGTTCAGCTGGTGCTCCTGGGCGTCGGAAAGCCCGAGGACTTCGGCGGCCTGGAGGCAGACAGGGGCAGATCGCCGACCCTTGCGAAGGCAAAGACCTGGGTCTCCAGGACACCCTTTGTGCCGACGAGGCATCCGAAGGCCACCAGGCCGGGGATGCCAAAGGTCGACGAGTCCGGCCTGCAGATCGGAAGCCCCGAGCACGACCTGAGGAGGCTTCTGGCACTAAGCGGTTTCCCGGAGCCGATGGCGGTGGACACCATCTCCTCGACGGACCTGGCGGGGCACGAGACGAGGTGGCTTGCCTTCAGGCGGGAGAGGAACAAGGGCGAGGGGAGACGGGCAACCAACGTTGGCTACGGATTCAGAATCGAGTTCCCCGAGCCGGTGAGGGGTCCGATTGCTCTTGGCTACGGGGCGCACTTCGGGCTGGGGGTGTTCGTGGCAGATCATTCTATAGGCGGTCTCCCATGAAGAGACCTGAGATCTCGCCGACTGCCTTGGGAACGAAGGCTTATGATACCGCATATCGTCTTGGCGAGATGCTCTCCCAGGCCAAATTGGCTCCTATCGCTCTACTAGTCGAGCTGCTGGGGAATAAGAGGGAATTTGATGAGATTGCTCTCTTATACTCGGTTGAGGCGATAGAGTCTACATTTCCAATTTTGGAGGAAGGATTGTATCCCGGTTCTTGCAAGCCCACAAAGGCATCAATGGAGGAAAAGCTGGGTCGAAAAGTGAACTTGATCGAGGCAGTGGATGAACGCTGTATTGAAGAGCAGAAGGCTGAACCTTATTTCTTAGGCAATTATTGTAAATATCGAGTAGGTTAGATTATGACGGAGCTGGAGGCGAAGTTTGGGGTCGTAACTCCTCTCTTTATGAGTGGAGCAGATCTCCATAAAGCAGAACTCCGAGTTCCCAGCATCAAAGGTGATTTGCGCTTCTGGTGGCGTGCTCTGGCGCTGGGGAGGCTGGGGTCGGTTGAAAATGTGAGAAACGAAGAGGCCAGGATTTTCGGACGTGCTGGTGGAGAAGGCCAATCGAGGGTGCATTTGCGACTATCTCAATCAAATAATTATGATTTTTTTAAGAAGGATGATATTTTGAAATATTCGGGCAGTGGTGAGGTGGCCGGATCGGGTGCTCGATATCTGGGCTATGGTCTGATGAATGCGAGTGGCAAGCTCGGTCGCTCCGCATTTAACTGCAACTTCGACTTGGGTATATTGTTCAAGCCTAAGACGGAAAAGGAGGATGTAAAAAATGTAGTGGCGGCCTTGATTGCTATGGGCCTATTCGGTGGCTTGGGCTCCAGATCACGCAGAGGCTACGGCTCTCTCAACCTCCTAGAGCTGAAGAACGACGGGGCTAAAGTCTTTGAGCAACCGAAGGACGGCGAGGATTTGAAGTTGAATATCCAAGAATTATTCGAACACTTTGATATAAAAGCATATTCTGACCTTCCTCCATATACAGCTTACAGCACCGGTACCCGAATCGATATCCTCAACCTGGGAGAGAATCCACTTAGGCTTCTGAACTCTGTGGGTGAGGCCCTGATGATGTACAGGAGCTATGGTAGGAATGGCAAAGTCAACGGCAAAAATGCCGAGAGGAACTTCGATTATGACCACGACCTGGTCAGTCAGGCCATAACAGAGAAGATTAACACTCATCCCCGTCGGGTTGTTTTTGGGCTTCCTCACAACTATCACTTCTCCAACACTGGGGTAAATGTGGGAGTGAAGCCGCAGAAGTACGAAAGGAGAGCCAGCCCACTTTTCTTGCATATTCAAAGTCTAGAAAATGGTCAATATGCTACAGTGGCCTCCATTTTTCCGGCTAAATTCCTTCCTGAGGGAAAGCAAATCGAGATTCAAGCAAAGACGAGAGGGGAGATGAGGGATCCACCTAAATCCTTAGTTCGGGTTGGTGTCGATGACTTCCAGGTTATCAATGGTTTCTTTGATGGAAAAGACGGTCAAGGACGAGCCCGTTTCCCGGAATCTGTTCAAGTGATAGGGCCAAGAACTCGAAAGGGGATGGTACAATGAGCGAGAAGGTCAACATATCCTTCACCCTCGGCCCCGTCCAGGGCTTCTTAGCCCAAGCCCGGCGAACTAGGGACCTTTGGAGTGGGTCATTCCTTCTATCTTACCTATCTGGCTGTGCCATGTCGGCTGTTGTAAGAGATGGCGGGTGGGCCATCTTACCTGATGTAAGTAACGAACCGCTGCTGTCATGGATAGGGGGATTGAAAACAGGCGACCCTCCCAGAATCGGCACCATTCCTAACAGGTTTGAGGCGGTTGCGGAAAATCCCAAAAAAGCTGCTCTTTCAGCATCAACAGCGGTGAAGGTGGCGTGGAATAGGATTGCAGATGCGGTCTGGAACGGTTTCTTGGAAGGGATCGCTGCAGATCATGGTTGCGGTACCAAGTCGATCTGGGAACGCCAGATAGCTGGATTCTGGGAAATATCCTGGTCTGTGGGACCTGTTGGGATGGCCTCCAGGAAGAACTGGAGGAGCCATACGCCTCCGGTAGAAGGGGGAGACCACTGTACAATGATGGGCGACTGGCAGGAGCTCTCAGGCTTCTTGCGGTCTAAAGACAATAAGAAGCAGAAGGAGTTCTGGTACAGACTGCGATCTCAACACAAGGTCGGCAATCTGGATCTCAGAGAGGACGAGCGGCTCTGCGCCATTGCGCTGATCAAGCGTCTATTCCCCAAAGTATCCACGGAAGCGATTGGATGGCAAGTCGATGGCAACAACTGGCCATCGACCCTTTACGTCGCGGCCGTCCCATGGCTGGAAAAGGTCGCGGCGGGATCTCCGGAGTTAGCGGAAAATTATGCTAGGGCGGTATCAAGTTCAGCCAAGGAGGCCAGGCGATCTGGCATCTCAAAGCAGATCGGCTCATTGAGGTCCTTGGGGTCTCAGCCTTTTCTCGACCTGGATGGGAACTACTACTTCATAGGCACTCTGGAGGACTGCAGACGCACGCCCTTAAGCAACATGCCAAAGACCATTGAAAACTGTGAGTCGAAGCCTGGACATGCCAGAGACATCCGTAGGGGCCTTGAGATACAGCTTAAGGATCTGTATAAAGCATGGGGAGCCCCCAGTCCCTTCTACGGTCTTTTGATCATGGATGGTGACAAGATGGGGGAGCTGATCAAGGCAGATGGCATAGAGGTTAGCAGAGCTCTAAAGGCTTTCACAAGAGATGTGATCCCAACTGTGAGGGATCACAACGGTGTCACCATCTACGCGGGAGGCGACGACGTTCTGGCCATGCTACCTCTTCCTTACACCTTAGGTTGTGCCTCCGATCTATCCCAAAAGTTTGAAGGTGCCTTCAAGGCTCGTAAAATGAAGGCTACGATCTCTTCGATCGTGACCTCATAATAGGTTGATTTATATACTTGTAACTTGCTATTTATATCGAGGGATAGCAAGATGTCAAGGGGTCCAAAGCCAAAGTTCTTAGATGTGCCATGTCCCAACGAAGATTGCACGTTGCATGGTGTAACTGGCAAAGGAAACGTCATCG
>Ga0123334_1006617_pt1 | contig 10652 bp, 15 predicted proteins | sample BiotimSIPDNA_FD_89706 | JGI IMG/M metagenome (GOLD analysis project Ga0123334, IMG submission 89706) | Anaerobic biogas reactor microbial communites from Washington, USA - Biogas_R1 time_0 SIP DNA | ecosystem: Engineered > Bioreactor > Anaerobic > Unclassified | place: Washington, USA... | reverse complement strand
CACCTATCATTGGCTTTCCGCATAACCCACAGAATAACTTTGAAGTTAATAGATAATCAACGCCTCGGCTCTGCACCGGGGCTTTTTTTGTTTTTTTTCGGCGATTTTGAACCCGCTCCCACAGGTCATTATCGATTATTCTGGGCATACCGTTAGGGTTAAAAACATCGTGCCATTTATATTCTCCTATATACCGCCTATTGCCTAATATTCTGATAATCGCATTACAGTTGAAAGGCTTGCCATGAATTGTCTTGTATCCCTTTTCGTTAAGGCTGTTATATATTTCTGTTATACCGGCGCCGTTTGCGTAATCGTTGAATATCGTCTTGACAATGCCTGCTCCATGTTCATCCACATAAAAGCGCTTGTCTTTGAGGTAATATCCCAACGATAAACCAGGCCCCGTAGAAAGGCAATTAAGGGCATTTTCACGCATACCGCGCATAATATTTTGAGATAGACTAGCAGAATAGTATTCGGCAATACCCTCCAGCACGGATTCCAGTATAATTCCTTCCGGAGTTTCCGGTATGTGTTCCTTGGCGTACAGGATTTTAACGCCGTTATGCCTTAATTTTGATTTGTTTAAGGCTATTTCTTCTCGGTTTCTCCCGAACCGGTCAATCTTCCAAACTATAACAGCTTCAAATTGTCGCCTTACGCTATCTCTAATCATCTTCTGGAAGGCCGCCCGGTTGTCATTCCGGCCTGTCATGGCACGGTCTGAATAGGTGTCAATGATAGTAATTCCGTTTCCATCCGCAAAATCCTTACACTCACGAACCTGCTGTTCAATTGATTGGTCATTTTGGTTTTCAGAAGAATAACGGGCATATATTACAGCATTCATGTATAACCTTCCTTTCAACGGTTCTTCCTTTACAAATCGATTAGTATTTGCTTTACAACACCAATAATTTCGGCATTTCCAATATTGAACTGCTGCTTAGGAACTAAAATAGGCCCTATATCTGGATTTTCGCTTAAAAGAATAACCGTATTATTTGTTTCTGAAAATCGTTTTAAAGTATATTCGTCGCCATTGATTCTGCAAGCAACAATTTGATTTTCACTTGCTGTATTTTGTTTATGTACTAAAACAAGGCTATTATTCTTAATGCCTGCTCCGATCATGCTTTCGCCTTTTACTCTAAGATAATAATATTCTTTTGGATTTTTTACAAGTGCTGGATAGTAGCCCTCAGTATTAGAATCTACAAATATAGGAATTCCTGCTGCTATACAATTATAAATTGGCAACATAGAAGTTGGCTGTATCGAATCAATATCAATATTAACATTAGCATCGATTTTCGTTTTATAATACGTATTTCCATCATCAATTCCATCTATATTACCGAATTCGTCAATCATAAGAGCATATAGGTGCTCGCTCAGTTTATTCTTCCAGTGTTGTTGATTTAATAGCATTGCAGCATATTGTTCAAACTTTGGATGTTCTAACTCGCCATTATTTACGTAATAATCATAAAGACTTCTTGAGAAGTACGCCTTAAATAACTCAGTACATGCATCTTTACACTTTTCAATCTCTTCATCTTCATTATTAATAATTTGATATGCATTAGATTTTATATTTTCTCTAACCGTGTAAGGCCAACAGAATCCATACCTTTTCACAGCTGATTCCCATCTGCTGTGTATTTTTTTATGTTCATCAATTTCGGAATCTTCATATTGAAACCCACAAGATAAGCAGTATGGAGCTGGTTCTCCTGTAATCTCTTTAACGTCAACTTTTAAAAAATTCGCTATTTTTTGTAACTTATCATTTTTCGGTTTACTCTTTCCAGACTTCCAGTCGCTAAATGTTGACTGTCCTATTCCGGTTGCCTTTGATACTTCGTAAGGTGTTAATCCATATTTTTGTAACAACTTTACAAAATTAATATACACAGTTTGTCACTTCCTATAAAATATAAAATAGTGCGTAAAACCGCAGTAATTAGCTTGACAACTGCGACAAACCGAAGTATTATTAATACGACGCTTATGAAACCCGCAGTAATTATAGCGTTATTACTGAGATTTTGTGTTATTGATTTATTGACAGTGAAACTATATCACAAAACCGAAGTGATTACAAGAATATTTTTGAAAAGAGGTGAGTTTTAATGTACAAAAATTTTAAAAAACTGTTGCGGGAAAATGGAGTCTCATCTTATCGTGTCTCAAAAGAAACTGGAATAAGCCAAGCGACGCTTTCTGATTGGAAACGAGGGAGAAGCATTCCGAAGCTTGACAAGTTACAAAAAATCGCTGATTACTTTAAGGTTCCAATTGACAAATTAATTAATTCGAACAATCTGTAATCCCTGTTAAACGGAAGATGAAAGGAACCGGTTATGGACAAGCATCAGCTCCATCAGATGGCACAATTCGCCTTAAACCTTGCCAGAAAAAGGTTGGAGGCCAAAGAGAAAAAAGTAAAGGAGGTGAAATGTAACCAATGACTGAAGTTGAAACGATCTTAGAGGCGATATCGAACCTTGACAAGAAGGTTTCGGACAGGCTTAACGGGCTCGAAAAGCTTACCGGGTTATCGTTATTAAATTGTAAGGGGCGAGATTTATTAACGGGATAAAGAAAAGCGCCCTCGGTCAGGCGATGACCAACGGGCGCAGAGGAAAACAACTATCTAAACAATATCACAGAAGGGATAAAAACGCAATGGATTTCTCGATACTCGTTGGTATCTTTCTGCTCTGTTACTGGGTGTATCTCTATTTCAAATATAACAAAAGGTTGATTGCCTGGGAGAACAGACAGATAGCCAAGACGAAAAAGCGCATTCGCCGGTTGCTGCGTAAATCCCGCGCTATCTGCGAATGGGCAACTGAAACTGAAATTCCCCTTGTGGTAGAGCTTGACAAAGTCACTTTAAGGATATGGGTGAAAATGTGTTACCAGGACAGGCTATCGGAATACGAATACCAGAAAGAACAGCTTCAAAAGCAAGGCTTATCCCCAAAGCAGTATGAACAGGCCATCCGCAAACTGGCCAACAAACTAAAAATATAGGAAAGGAAAATTAGACATGAAACACTGGAAAAGCGTGGTCAAGCCGGATTGTAAGTATTTCGGTGAACAGGATTTTCGGTCCCCTTCAGACACCATTACGGTAACGATTGCGCGGCACTCCGAAGAGGAAGTCCAAAACGAAAAAGGAAAGAGCTTGAAGGGCGTTCTGTATTTCAGGGAAAACATAAAGCCGCTGATCCTCAACGTTACGAACGGCAAGACCATAGCAAAGATTTACGGAAAAGACGCTGACGGTTGGGTTGGCAAGAGAATATCCCTCTATTATGACCCAACGGTTAAGGTCGGCAAAGAAGTTGTCGGCGGCACCCGTGTAAAAGCCCCGGTTCAGAGCGACGCCGCAAACCCCGTATGCCTCGATTGTGAGGGCCCCATTGAACCGGCCAGCGGCATGAATCCAGAGCAGCTTGCGGCATACACATCCAAAAAATACGGCAGATCTCTTTGCGCTAAGTGCGCAACAAAGGCTGCCGCTGAAAACCAAAACAAAGGAGAGGACGCATTATGAAAATCACCAAGATTAAGATTAAAAATCTTTTTGGTATTAAAGAGGTTGAGCTCGACGGCTCAAACATCGAGGTTACCGGCGATAACGGCAAGGGAAAGACAAGCATCATTGATGCTATCCGGTACGCTCTTACGAACTCCAGTTCAAGGGAATATATCCTCAGGAAGGGCGAGGCCGAGGGAGAAATTCTCATTGAAACCGATACCGGGCTGCTGATTGACCGCAAGAAACGCAGCGAGCAGGCTGATTTTAAATCGGTCAAAGACGGGAACAAAACCGTCACAAGCCCCGAGAGCTTTCTTCAAAAACTGTTCTCCGAACTCCAGATTGACCCGATTGCCTTTATCGGCATGTCAAAGCAAGAGCAAAACCGCATCATTCTGGATCTCATTGACTTCGAATGGGATATCCCGTGGATCGTCAAGCAGTTCGGCGAGCTTCCCCAGGGCGTGAACTATGACCAAAACATCCTTCAGGTTCTCAACGACATTCAGGCCGAAAACGGGATTTACTTCCAGAGCCGGCAGGATGTAAACCGGGATATCCGCAACAAACGGGCCTTTGTCGAAGACATTGCCAAAGACATCCCGGCATCGTATCAGGCCGAAAAGTGGGAATCCTTTGACCTTTCAGCGAAATACCAAGAACTTACCAACGCAAATTCATTTAACGACAAAATTCAACGCGCCAAGCTCTTCAAGGACAGCTATCAAAACAAAGTCCGGGGATATGAGGCCGAACGTGACATTGCTATCAGCAACCACGAAAAGGCCGTTGCTGTCGAGCGCGATGAGCTGACATCCAAAATCGAACGCCTTAAGGCCGAAATCGTTGCGGCGCAGAACACTTTAGGCACCCTCGATGCAAAGCTTGAGGATAAGAAAAAGGTCGAGCAGAGCGCCTATGAAGTCAAAATCGCGCAGCTCGACAAAGATGTTGGCGTTGCGAACGATTATGCCGACAAGGAACCCGTTGAAACAACCGAGATTACTTCCGAGATCGAGACGGCCAAGGAAATGATTAAGCACCTCAACGAATACAACCGCATGAAGTCCATGCAAACCGAAATCGAGCTGCTTACCGCCGAGAGCGAGGAATACACTCGGAAAATTGAGCTTGCGCGGACATTGCCCGGCGAAATCCTCAAAACGGCGACTATCCCCGTTGAAGGCCTGACCGTTGAAAACGGGATCCCGCTTATCAATGGGCTACCCGTCTCAAACCTTTCGGACGGCCAGAAGCTTGATCTTTGCGTTGACGTGGCCATAAGCAAGCCGAATTCTCTTCAAATCATACTCATCGACGGCGCGGAAAAGCTCAGCAACAAAAACCGCGATAAGCTCTATGCCAAATGCCGCGAAAAGGGCGTTCAGTTCATCGCAACTCGAACGACTGACGATGATGAACTGGTGGTGACAACGCTTTAATGAGCGATTTGATTGATTTGACCGTATAAATTAAAGTCAAAAAGGGGGTAATTTTTTTGAATCTTACAAGTGAGAACTATTTTTCTACAACAATGCAATTACGTTACATGGGAGTAAGCCAATTCAAATCCTTTGAGGATTGCGAAGCTTCCGCTCTTGCGGAGCTGAGAGGCGAATTCGAGCGCGAAAAAACAGTTTCCCTGCTTGTCGGCTCCTATGTTGATGCTCATTTCTGCAAGACGCTCGACATCTTCAAGGCGCAGAATCCGGAGATATTCAAGCGTGACGGCGGCCTAAAGGCTGAGTATGTTCAGGCAGATTACATCATTGAGCGAATTGAACGCGATGAAATGATGATGAAGTACATCTTGGGAGATCCTCAGGTTGTATTGTCCGGAGAGATTGACGGTATACCCGTGAAGGTTAAAATTGACGCCTTCCACGCCGGCAAAGCAATCGTTGACCTCAAGATCGTGAAAGACTTTGCTCCGATCTACAAGCCCGAGCAGGGCCGCCTTACCTTCGTTGAGGCGTGGCGCTATGACCTCCAGGGCGCAATCTATCAGGAGGTTGTGAGGCAAAACACCGGGAAGCTGCTGCCATTCTACATAGTGGGCGCAACCAAGGAAAAAGAACCCGACATCGCTATAATTCAGATTCCTCAGGCGAACCTTGACGCTTGCTTATCCATCTTTAAAGCAAATGCGCAGAGGTATGCCGATCTCAAGAAGGGCATCGGTGAGCCTATCCGCTGCGAAAAATGCGACTACTGCAAGCGGACTAAGGTTATCACTCAAGTGATCACGATGGAGGATCTTGATAGTGAGTAATTTAAACAGATTTATTGGAATGGGGCGGTTAACAGCCGCCCCGGAGCTGAGAACAACCGACACCGGCATTGAGGTATCGACATTCACTATTGCCATTGACAGAAAAACCGCAAAAGGCAAAGAGAAGGCAACCGACTTCATAACGTGCACGGCTTGGAGACAGACCGCCGCCTTTATATGCCGGTATTTCGACAAGGGCGGCATGATTGCCATTGAGGGCAGCCTTCAGAGCCGCAAATATCAGGACAGGGACGGCAACAATCGTACTGCATGGGAAATTCAGGTTGATCGGTGCCATTTCTGCGGAGGCGGCAAAAACAAATCAAATATCGATGTTCAGCCGCCTGACGATGAAGAGGATCGCCGCGGGTATGACTATGCCGAAAACCAAGGTGAGGACGAATTGCCGTTCTAAAGAAAGAGGGTTTACTATGGTAATACAAGTTGACAGCCGCGAGAAAGCCAAGGCGATAACCCAAATACTCAAGTGCTTTGAGCAAAGAGGCATAGCTTATTATTCATCAAAGCTTCTGATCGGCGATTACATGAACCTGGACAATCCCCGGGTGATCATCGACCGGAAGCAGAATCTTAACGAACTTTGCAACAACGTGGTTCAAGATCATAAGCGGTTCACCGCCGAGCTTCAAAAGGCAATGGATGTCGGTATTAAGCTGATTGTTCTATGCGAACATGGCGGTAATGTAAAAGACCTTGACAGCGTTAAAGAATGGGTTAATCCCCGGCTGAAGGTGTCTCCGCTTGCCGTTTCCGGGGAAAGGCTGCATAAGATTCTGCTTACAATGTCCGTCCGCTATAGCGTTGATTTCCTGTTCTGTGACAAGCGATGTACCGGGCGGCGAATCATCGAAATTCTTTCAGAGGGGTTAGGAGATGTGAAAAATGGAACTTGAAGGAATAAAAGAATCATATAAAATCGCCTCCCCGCTCGAAAGAGAACTGTTCCGGGCCTCTTGTGTTGATAAGGCAAAGTCAATCGGCAACGTTGATCAGGTTATTTCCGTCTTTGAAGAGTGGGAAAATGAAATCAAGGCAAAGGACTTGTCAACATACGGCGATGACGATCTTTCGAACATGACGGCTGCCCAGCTCTTTGACAAAGAGATCCTTTACAGCCTATACAACGATTTGGACATGCTCGAACAGGCCAGAGTAAAGGCGATATTGATGTCACGGGCAAGGGATTTGAAGATTGAAAAAGAGTTTAAATCAATCCTCACGTCCTACGATAATGCCGAGAATCAGGCTGCAAGAGGGCCCAGGAACGCAAAGAACGTTACCAACTTCAGCTTCCAGCCGCTTGAACTATTCTGCGGCGAATGGATTGCAGACGATACCGGCGTTAAAAAGATTGATTCAGCCGAAAAGGGCACCTTCACAGTGGCAAGCCGAATACCTTTACTGCCAACTGCAATCCTTGAGAACGTAAGCACAGGCGTTGAGAAAATCAAAATTGAGTATTTAAAGCGCGGTCACAGATCCTTGATTTGCGAAAGGTCGATAACGGCCAGCAGCTCCAAAATTGTGGAGCTGGCAAACAAGGGCCTTGAGGTCACAACCGAAAACGCTAAACACCTGGTTAAGTATATTTCTGATTGCGTCTCCATGAACCTTGACACATTGCCGCAAAAAAAAGCAGTCTCGCAGCTCGGGTGGACGGAAAACGGATTCCTGCCATATTGTTCAGATGTCCTGTTTGACGGCGAAAAAGAAAACAAATACCTATATGAATCCGTCGCCCAAAAGGGCAGCCTGGAAGATTGGGTTAAGACTGTTGGCGAGCTGCGGAAGAATATCTATCTCAGGCTTGTCATGGCGGCATCTTTCGCGAGCGTTCTCATTGAAAAGGTTGGTGCCTTACCTTTCGTCATGCACTTATGGGGGAGATCCGGAACGGGGAAAACGGTTGCGCTAATGGTTGCTATGTCCATTTGGGGAAATCCAAAGCTCGGGAAGATGGTCAGAACAATGAACATGACCGCAAACAGCATGCTTTCAACCGCTGCTTTCCTTAACAATATCCCTTTTGCCGGTGACGAACTCCAGACGATCAAAAGCCGATGGGAGAGCTATGACAGGCTGATCATGTGCGTGACCGAGGGCATTGACCGGGGCCGGATGTCTTATGACCGCAACAATGAAATCAAGTCATGGAAGTGCTCTTTCATCTTCACAGGCGAGGAACCATGCACAAAGGCCGGTTCTGGCGGCGGCGTCAAAAACCGGGTGATTGAGGTTGAGCTCCGCAATAATCTGTTCGCCGGCAACGAAGGCAACACAGTTACCAACTTCATCACAAGCAATTACGGACAGGCCGGTATAACATTCATCGAGTACATATCAAAAATCAATGATCTGCATCATCAATTCAGTAAAATTTCGAGCGACATCCTTTCATCGTTTGATACAACAGAAAAGCAAGCCGGTTCCATGGCCATTATGCTTCTTGCTGATAAACTTTCTACGGAATGCCTCTTTACCGGAGAAGCTCCGTTGAAAGAATCTGATGTTTCCGGATTTGTTGCGAGCGCAAAGGATGTTGATGTCACCGAACGGGCCTATGAATTCATAATAAACCATGTCGCTCAGAACGATAAGAGATTCTCGCCGGATAGCAATACGGAATATTGGGGAAGGATTGATGTAGACGAAATTGTAATCAATGCATCCGTGCTAAAACGCGAATTGTCGGCCGCTGGATTTGAGTTTGAAGCAGTGAAAAAAACTTGGGCAAATAGGGGCTATTTGATAAAAAGCTCTTCCGGAAGGTATATCCACGATACCCACTGCAACGGCTTTAAGGCTTATTATGTCAAACTCAGACCGCTGAAATCAAACGAGACAGAGCATGTTGAAGATATTGATGAGATTCCATTTTGACATTGATCAGCTTACATGCTTACATACCGCTTACATTAAAAAGTAAAATGTAAGCACCCAAAAAACCCTTATGTATCAAGGCTTTCAGATAATAAAAATATAAATAGCTTACATAATTACATAAATAGTTAAGATATACGCACGGAAAAAATATTATTACCTCACTCACGCACGTTCTATATAAAAAATAGATATCCTCTTGGAAATCATGTAAGCATGTAAGCACCTGTTGAAGATCAAGGCTTTCAGCGTGATTTTATGTAAGTTTCTTGTAAGTTTTGCGTAAGTCTGATGTAAGCCAAAATCCAAAATAATTGAAGTGAGGAAATATAATATGCCGGATGATAAGAAATGAGGCTTAATTTATGACCACAACCGAAATAGCATCCATCTTATCCGCTGTAAAGCGTTCCATGGCAGATGGAACCACCGTTACATATAACGGAACCAAGTACAAGCCAACAGCCTGCATTCTTCGATATGTCAACGTAAAGTGGCTGTACTCTGTCGAACTCAGAGACCTTTTAGCAAATAGCGTTATGATTGTCGAAATCGATAAAATCAGCTTTGAAAGGAATGGGTAATGATGAAAGTAATTATCGGCTTTGAAGAGGCGAAACTTCTGACTGAGTATCTACGGCAGTATTCCAAGTACCAGAACTTATTTGAATTGCCGTATGGGGCTATCGTTGGGAAGGTTGACCTTACAGACTGTAAAAAGCAAATGCTTGTCATGGAAAAATGGCACGAAATCACCATGACAGAGATTGACTGGGGAGAGTATTCGGATATAAACACCCGCTTTGCCTGGAGAACAGCAAACCCGGTAGTATTTCCGGAACCTATACGGGCGAAAGGCAGTCAGGGCTTGTGTAATTCGGAGGTACAGATTATGACTCCTTATGAAGAATTGGCAAATGCCATCGTGTTGCAGGCAGTAAAAGACTATAGGCTGCATGACGATGAAAAAGAACTCACCAGCATTGAGCGTTTCTTTCGTTCCGGCTGGTTTGGTGTCCTAACAAGCCTTGACCCGGAAATGCTGATAGCCAAGCTGAGAAAGGAAAAGGTGCGCTATGAATACTAAAACCTACCTTTCTCAGGCACGCTACCTTGATATGCGTATTAAATCCAAGCTTCAGCAAATAGACTCCCTAAACGAACTGGCGACAAACCGTTCATCGGTCTTGACAGGTATGCCCAGGAATCCCAGTGCTTCTACCTCTCGCATGGCTGATGCCATCTGTAAGATTATCGACCTGCAGAACGAAATTAACCGCGATATTGACACGTTGGTTGACCTCAAAAAAGAAATCATGGGTGTCATCAAGGCTGTTGTGAATGCGGAGCATCAGACTCTTTTGGAGAAACGCTACCTCTGTTTCCTCTCTTGGGAGAAGATTGCTGTGGATATGGGCTACGACCTGCGTTACACACACAAGCTCCACATTCGGGCGCTGGAGGAATGCAAAATTCCCGTTTCTCCTGAAGTGGACATGAAAAGACACAGAAAGACACCTGCTTCTTATGATAGTATTATAATCAGGAAAGTAGAATCCAAATGAGCCTTGTGGGAGCAACCCCGCAGGGCTTTCTTTATGCCCGTGAGGAGGTGAACCCATGCCATATAAACCAAAACGTCCCTGTGCCTATCCCGGCTGCGGTCGGCTTGCTGAATGTGAGCAATACTGCGCCGAGCATCAGAAGGTCATGGACAAACGATACAACCAATACGAACGCGACCCCGCTTCCAACAAGCGGTATGGTCGTGCCTGGAAGCGCATCCGTGACCGCTACATCAAGTCGCATCCTCTTGCAACACCTTATTTTATGTGATATACTTGGTACAGTTTAAATTGCGATTAAAGCACCGGGGGTTATCAATTCCCGGCGCTTCTTTTTTTGGGCGTGATTGGATGGACT
>Ga0123334_1006612_pt1 | contig 10657 bp, 8 predicted proteins | sample BiotimSIPDNA_FD_89706 | JGI IMG/M metagenome (GOLD analysis project Ga0123334, IMG submission 89706) | Anaerobic biogas reactor microbial communites from Washington, USA - Biogas_R1 time_0 SIP DNA | ecosystem: Engineered > Bioreactor > Anaerobic > Unclassified | place: Washington, USA | collected... | reverse complement strand
TGAAAAAGTAAGAAAAAGACCGAATAAAATGAGGATAACAAGCCTCAAATGAACCGCTGATCCGGTTCACAACCGGTCTTGATAGGGTTCCTGTCAAAAACACTGCTTTATTTCAACAGTCTCCTTTCACATTGTCCGGCACATTCACCGGAATTGAAAATATTTTATTGATACCCCCAACATAGTAACTTCCCAGACAACCATTTAGACCGTTATAGTATGTCAGAGCAGAATCATGAGGGACAAGATTAATGCCGACGGCGTTGAAATAGCCATACTCATTCGCGTTGATCTGATTATCGGCATCCGGTCTTGAAGGACCTTCCCCTGCCTCAGAAACCGGGTCTTCCTGGGTTTGCACTTCTGCCTGCGCGGCTTGAGGTGTGTAGGTGGTGATCGCGACAAGGGCGATCAGGATCAGACTGATCAATAAATAGAATTTGGTTTTCATTTTTCTTTCTCCTGTTATTTAAATGAACGATTCTGAATTTTGGATGAACTGCCAGGTCCTGAAGGCAGGGTTTGCCATACGCAAGCAATACAAACAACTAATTTGATCCTGATCAAGCAAGGGTTTATAAGCACGAATGAATATCAACCACGCTTGATGTTTTATTACAAAATTATAATTGCGGTATAAGATTATCGTCAAGCCTGCCGTGTTTACAGGGAAACTGCGTCTTATCTGTTTCCTGGGGTAGGGGCGGGTATCTCCCTATATAACCTCGTTGGCATCCTGAACGGGATAATATTTCAATCCGGCATTTTTTTAAAGGGCGCAATTGGAAGCGTTGAAAACCCTGTCCTTCGGTCGCCTTCCCCGCTTCCAATTCGCCAGAATGGATTTGACGCAATGGCGGGTTGAGGACGACCATAAGGCTGCAAAATGATGGTTCGGATTGTCCTCAACCACGCCCTACGAAAAATGCCGTGCCTTCGTGGCGGATTGGCGACAGTCAATTGGATTCAAAATATTAAACCTTGCCGTCTAAAATCCCGCCCTTGGATTCGCACCCAACAATATAAAATGCTTCCAAAATGATCCACAAAATTCTGCCGCCGGTAGGGCGGGGTTGGAAGCGGTCAAATTGGAAATTACGACTGAATCTTTCCGCTCCCGACCCGCCGCGATCGAATCATCCATTTGGCGGAATTAAGATGACGCTGCCCTCGATGGCGGCTTGGGGACGGATTAACGGGTATTTATTTGTAGGTTCTTCGTCCCCAATCCCGCCCTGCAATATTACATTCAGCAGTTATCGAAAAAAGCAGAAAATCGGCGTGAGTAATGCCCCGCTCCGCGGGTACATACCCCCGCCGTACGGATGAGCTTACATTCACAAGGATGATCCAACAGATACGCTCGACCGATGCCATAGTTAGCAGAAAAGAGGTGCAGAATGTCAAATATACGGATATCGTGTTTGACGATTCACCTCTCCGTCCCAGGGCGGTGTTCCTGGCGTATAATTCCAGCATTAACGGAGAAAGGGATTCAAAGATGCCTGAATTTTCTGACGTCCAAAAGGTCTTCAACGCTCAAACCAGGTCGCTTTTGCAGCGCGCCTGGCAGGCGGTGCCGGAGCAGCAGCGCAAGGAAATCGACAGCATGCTGCAGGGCATCCCATTCAACAAAAATCCCCTCAACAGCTTGATCGATCTGGCGCTGATGCACTCCAAAGCGGTGCTCGGAGCGCATAAAAAAGTCGCGATTCTCGGTCCCGCCAACGTGGGCAAGTCCACCCTGTTCAATCAATTCGTCCGCGCCAAACTCGACCAGGCGGAAGTCAGTCCCATTCCCGGCACAACGCGCGTGAATAAGGAAGCCGATGCCGGCATCTTCACCATGATCGATACCCCCGGCGCGGACGCTGTCGGCTCGGTGGGCGAGACCGAACGTGAGCACGCGCTGGCTGCCGCCCGCCACGCGGACTTCCTCGTATTGGTTTTCGACGCGATGCAAGGCGTGAAGCAGGGTGAACTGGGCCTTTATAACCAGTTGCTGGCGCTGAAAAAGCCCTTCATCATCGTGTTAAACAAAATAGACCTGGCAGAGAAGTTCAGACAGAGTGTTATTGAGAAAACCGCTGATAATCTGAACGTTTCTCCCGAACAGGTTATCCCGATTTCCGCGCTGAAAGGGGAAGGCATCGGGCAGGTCACGCTGGCGATCATCGCCGCCGACCCAGCCATGACGCTGGCTCTCGCGGAAGCGATGCCCCAGTACCGACGCAAAATCGCCTGGCGCAGCATCACCACCGCGGCGTCCCTTTCCGCGGCGATCGCGCTGACGCCGCTGCCAGTCATCGATTTCATCCCGCTTGTTGCCACACAAACAGGCATGGTGTTGACCATCGCCCGCATCTACCAATATAAGCTTACCGCCAAACGCGCGCGGGAGTTGATCGGCACGTTTGGGCTCGGCATGCTTGGCAGGGTACTATTCCAGCAGTTGTCAAAATTCGCGGCTGTACCCGGTTGGATACTCTCCTCCGCCATCGCCACCTCGATGACTGTGGTGATGGGCTATGCCGCGATCGAATGGTTCGAGAAAGGCGAGCGAATCAGCAATGAAAAGTTTCACCAATTGAGCCGCGATCTATCCCAATCGCTGGTTCAGAAACTACGAGAGCTTTTTAAGCGCAGACCTTCACGCGAGCAAATGAAAAAGGCTGTGGTCGACCTCGTAGGCGAGGACGGAGCCACAACCCCTTCAATCGAAAAAAGCAATACCTAAATCAGACCGTTCGCCCGCCCGACTTTGGCGAAGGTTTCGAGCACACGCTCCAACTGCGCGCGGGTGTGGGTAGCCATGTAGCTGGTGCGCAGCAACTGACGCCCGGGCGCCGTGGCAGGGGAGATTACCGGATTTACGAACACACCGGCGTCGAATAGGTCGCGCCACATCTTGAAGGTCAGATCGTTATCGCCGATGATGATCGGAATAATGGGTGTAACGGAATGACCGGTGTCGAATCCGAGCGATTTTAGTCCCTCGCGCATAAAGTTGCCGTTGGCTTCGAGCGCGTCTACCATTCCGGGTTCCTCGCGCATGACCTGCAGAGCTGCCAAAACAGTTGCCGTGTTGGCGGGCGGGATGCTGGCGCTGAAAATCAAACTGCGGGCATGGTGTTTTACGTAGTCGATAACGGCATAATCGCCTGCCACAAAGCCGCCAATCGAGGCGAAAGACTTGCTGAAGGTGGACATGATCAGGTCCACTTTGTCGGTCATGCCGAAATGCGCGGCAGTGCCCCGTCCCTTGCCAAGCACGCCCATCGCGTGGGCATCGTCCACCATCAGGCGCACGCCGTATTTCTCGCAGAGTGGAACGATCTCAGGCAGCGGGGCAATGTCGCCCTCCATGCTGAAGAGCCCATCAACCACCAAGAGCTTGCCGCCTGTTTCGGGCAGGCTTTTGAGCACGCGTTCGAGGTGATCCATGTCGTTATGGCGGTAGCGCTCAATCTTGCCCATGCCCAGACGCGCCCCATCCACAATGCTTGCGTGGTCTTCCTTGTCGAGGATGACGGTGTCGTCCTTGCCAATCAGCGAGCTGATCGTCCCGAGGTTGACCTGCATTCCGGTGGAAAACACCAGGGCGACCTCTTTGCCGACCCATTCCGCGAGCTGACGTTCAAGCTCTTCAATGATGGTCATGTTGCCGTTGAGGAAGCGCGAGCCGGTGCAGCTCGTGCCGTAGAGGTCAATCGCTTTACGGGCGGCTTCACGCACTTTTGGATGGGTGGTGAGCCCGAGGTAATTATTTGAGCCGCACATGATGATCCGGCGCCCTTCAAACACCACTTCGGTGCCTTCGTTGCGATCCAACGGGATAAAGTAAGGATAGGTGCCAGCTTCGCGCGCGCTATCAGCGTCTTCAAAGCGATAACATTTAGTAAATAAATCCATAGGAGTCCTTTCCTGGTTTTCTTTATTTAACGCAAAAAACAGCTTTCGGTTCTTTTTATTATAATAATTGGTGCGAATTCGTTATTGTATAAGGAGAGAAACGCGCCTGATGGAAGTTTTGGACTGATTATTGCAACCATTCCCGTAAAGAGTGAGAGAAGGAAATGACGATGAAAAAATTAATACCCGTTATCCTGATTTGTTTGATGTTGACCGCGTGTAACTTCCCCACCGCTAAATTGAGCAGTGAGGAGGTCGTGCAAACCAACGTCGCGCTGATTTTGACCAACGCTCCGGAGACTACCCTGCTGCCCGACGGGACGCAAGAGCCCGAAACACCTGAAAACTCAAGCGAAGACACCCCCGTAGCTGCCATTGAGCCAACTTCGGGAGAACCTGCGGCGCCCGAGCCGGAACCCACTGCCACTGAAATCCCTCAACCCACGGCAACAACCCCGCCCACCCCCACCGCCACTCCCGAGCCGCTTGCCGGCGACCCCGTGACACAGTTGGGCGCTCCGGATTTCCTCGACGAATTCAATTCTGCTGAGCGTTGGGCTTATGAGGACGACTGGTTCCTTCTCACTGTTTCTGGCGGGCAACTGCACGCCTACTCGAAAGGCACGCCCTACTGGAGCAGTTGGTATACCACCCATCCTGAAACGAGAGATGCCTATTTTGAAACGACATTCACCCGTCCAAATTGCAGCGGAAAAGACCGCTTTGGCTTGGTGATCCGCTGGGACGAGTCGCAGCAGTTCTATTACATGGGTGTTACCTGCGACGGCACCTGGGGATTCAGCTTCTACACGAAGGACAATCAGATCATCAATATCCTCGATTATCAAAGCAGCGACGCTTTCAAGCCCGCCGCTGAACCCAACCGCATCGGGATCCTGGCGAAGGGAAACCACTTTGACTTCTACATCAACGGCACAATTGTCGGATCGGCAACAGACGACCGACTGCCTGACGCCGGAACTTTCGGTTTCATCTCGATGTCTGCCGGCACAGTCAACATGAAGACCAGCGTCGAAAAGCTGCAGTTTTGGAAACAGTAAACATCCGCAACCTTTTTCAAGGGCGTCCGTAGCAGGTCGCCCTTTTTATGTGAAATAAAGCAAAAAATAACAAAAGAAGCTTTCTTTTCAGCATTTCGAATGCCAATTCACCCGTTTTGCCTTTCCAAAAGCAAGAAATTAGTCAATTATTGAGCAATTTCAGCCAAAATTCCTGAACCTTGATACAATAAAAATCATGGTTGAGAACTACATTATCCATCCGGAATTAGAAGGCGGGTCATTCACGTTTCAAGGCGGAAAGATTGGTTTTTTACTGCTGCACGGCTACACAGCGACGACCGCGGAAGTACGCCCGCTCGGCGAACTGCTGCACCGCAATGGCTTCAGCGTCAGCGCGCCGCTTTTGCCCGGGCACGGCACCCATCCTGATGACCTGAACCGAACATGCTGGCAGGATTGGCTCCGATCCGTTGAGGAAGCATACGCCAGTTTGAGCCGTCAGTGCGACCAGGTTTGGGTGGCGGGCGAGTCGATGGGAGGGCTGCTCAGCCTTCTGTTGGCAGCCAGGCACCCAGAAATTCAGGGTTTGCTGCTCTACGCGCCCGCGCTGCAAGTCCGCAAGCTGTGGGGGGCATATCTGCTGCAATATGTAAAAAAACACCTTCCCAAACGCTCAAAAACGAATGAACTACTCTGGAAAGGCTACAACGTCTATCCGCTTAGAGGCGCTGCGGAGATGCTGCGATTACAAAAAGTCGTGCGGCGTGAGCTTGGCAGTATCCGTCAGCCCACCCTGGCTATTTTTAGCGAAAAAGACGCGACGGTTCCAACGAGCGCCAGTAAACTCCTGAAAGACAGGCTCGGTACGAGAGATCTTGAGGTGGTCATCCTCAAAAACTCGCCGCATGTCATTCTGCTGGCGAATGAACAGCAGAAAGTGCATGACCTGACTCTCAATTTTCTTTCCAAGAGGCTGGATGGATTGAGCCGTGAGGATCGCGCCCACACTGGATTCCCAATAGCATGGGGCGCTGGAAATTAACGCAAAAAACTTATGCTCGATACTTTTGAGAGACCCATCACTTATCTGCGCATTAGCGTGACAGACCGCTGCAACTTCCGCTGCCGCTACTGCATGCCGGAAGAGGGCGTTAAAATGCGCGTGCACAGCGATATGTGCTCTTTTGAAGAACTGCGCGATATCGCCGCTGCCGCGGTCAGGTGCGGCATTAATAAGATCCGCGTGACAGGCGGTGAACCCTTAGTGCGCCGGGGAATCGTGGACTTCTGCCGCATGCTCTCCGCGCTTGAGGGGCTTGAGGAGCTGTGTCTGACGACAAACGGAAGCCTTTTGCCTGCCTTAGCCCGACCGCTACGGGAGGGAGGCGTGGACCGGCTGAACATCAGCCTGGATACGCTGCGACCGGAGAGATTCCGCTACATCACGCGGCTTGGCTCGCTCGAGCAGACCCTGGAAGGAATCCGCGCCGCGGAAGAAGCGGTTTTTTTCAGCAGCCTCTTGCACAGCCTCTTGCAAAAACCTTTGACTCAATAGGATCAGAGGTTTATACTTCTCCACTTGATGCCAAACAAAAGACCTGTTTTGGTTTGATTGGAGTTATTGTGAACGAGACTAAGGGACCCTATATCCCGCTGGATATGCCTGAGGTACTCGGCAGTAAGAATAAACTGCTGAGTTTGTGGCATTTAATGCGCGGATATCATTTCCATTACCTTGTTTCCACGATCTTCCTTTCCCTGGCAGCCTTTGCCCGCACGGGGATGTACATTTACCTTGGTAATTTCATTGACCGCATGCTGGATAAAAAGCTGGTTGGTCAGGAGCTGACACTTGGAGCGCTGACCTTTGGCGCGCTGATCGCTCTGCAAGCCCTTTCGAGCTTCATGAGCAGTTGGATGGCAAATTTCACCGCCGAAAATTCCACCCGCCGCCTGCGCGACCATCTCTTTGACCATATCCAGCGGCTTTCCTACAGCTATCACTCAGAATCTAAGACAGGCGACTTACTGGATCGGGCAACCTCCGACGTGGACACACTGCGACGTTTCTTCGCGGACCAGGCGATTGGTGTGGGACGGATCGTAATGATTTTCATCATCTCTTTCATCGCCATTGCGCGGATCAACCTGCGCCTCGCACTGGTTTCCATCATCATTTTCCCGATCGTGTTGGTCATCTCGCTCATTTTCTTCAAACGGCTGTCTAAAGCCTACGAAGCTTACCAGGCGCAAGGCGCGATCCTTTCCACCGACCTGCAGGAAAACCTCAGCGGTGTGCGTGTTGTGAAGGCGTTTGCCCGCCAGGAATATGAGATCGAGAAGTTCGATAAAGAAAACCGGGAAAAATTGCGCCTTGGCAAGAAATTTAACTGGATGCACGCTTTATTCTGGCCTCTTTCGGATATTATTTGTTCCGCGCAGAGCGTCGGAAGCAACTTTTACGCGGCGATGATGGTGCTCAACGGGGGCATCACCCTGGGCGATTTCATCAGTTTCCACGGCTTGTTGGGCTGGCTGATATGGCCCATCCGCAACCTCGGACGCCTCATCATCGACACGTCGCGTGCGCTCGTCTCGTACGGACGCATCGCGGTGGTGTTGCAGGCGCCGGAAGAAGATATGACCGGCTGCACCTACCAACCCGAAGAAGGCATCCGCGGGCAAATTTGCTTCGATAAAGTCAGCTTTGCCTATGAGAAAGACCAACTGGTTCTGGACGATGTCAGCTTTTCATGCCAGGCTGGGATGGTTGTGGCGCTGCTCGGTTCGACTGGCTCTGGGAAAACCTCGCTGGTAAACCTGCTGCCGCGTTTTTATGACGTGACATCCGGGCAGATCCTGCTGGACGGGGTCAACCTGAATGCATACTCCCGGGATTTTTTGCGCTCTCAAATTGGGGTCGTGGAGCAGGAGCCCTTTCTCTTTTCCTGCTCGATCCGCGACAACATCACCTATGGAGTGCACCGTGAGGTGAGCCAGGAAGAAATTGAAAACGCCGCCCGCGAAGCCGCGATCCACGACGTGATCCTTTCTTTTAAGAATGGTTACGATACCCTTGTTGGTGAGCGGGGCGTGACGCTTTCGGGCGGGCAGAAACAGCGCCTGGCGATCGCGCGCACCTTGCTGATCAACCCGCGCATCCTGATCCTTGATGATTCCACCTCATCGGTGGATATGGAAACGGAGGTGCAGATCAGGGCGGCGCTGGAAAGCCTCATGACCGACCGGACCACGTTCATCATCGCGCATCGTATTCAGAGCATCATGAATGCGGATCTGATCCTGGTCTTCGACAAAGGTAAGATCGTTCAAATGGGCGGGCATGAAGAACTGCTCAGCCAACCCGGAATCTATAAGGACATTTACGACATCCAGGCTCGGATTGACAGTGCCCTGAAAGAGGAAATTGACCGTGTCGAATCAATATAACGAAGAAGAACTGGACGACGTTGTCGACCTCAAGAGCGGCGTCATCGGACGGCTATTTAAATCATTGAAGCCCTATTGGCTGCTGATTCTCATCTCGGTTTTGGGGATCGCTTTGGTATCCTTTTTGGACGCCTACTACACGGTGTTGAGCAAGCGCATCATCGACGAAGGCATCGTCGCCAAAAATCTACCGGTAATGATCAGCTTATTCCGCAGCTACATTCTTGTGATCCTGGCGCAGGTAGCTGGTTTCTTTATCATGATTTACATCATCGGCTTGCTTGGCGAGCAACTGCGCTACGACTTCCGCAAGAAACTCTTCCATCGCCTGCAGACGCTTTCGCTGTCGTATTTCAGTAAGACTCCACTGGGATGGATCATGTCACGCGTGACTTCGGACACGGAGAAGATGGCTGACTTGCTCACGTGGGGTGTGTTGGATACCGTCTGGGCGGTGACCAACATCTGTTTTGCGGTGTACTTTATGCTAAAGCTCAGTCCCAGGCTGACGATGATCGTCGCGGTTTCGCTGGTGGTGATGATTTTTGTGTCGTTTAAATTCCGCGTCAAAATCTACCATCACTACCGCCTCTCCCGCCGGGCAAACTCCAAGATGACCGCGTCGCTGAACGAGAATATCACCGGCGTCAGAGTGGTTAAAGCCCTGCGCCGTGAAGCACAGAACCTGCTGGACTTCAAGATTCTTTCCACGGACATGTATCAGGAAAGCTACCGCGCGGTTTTCCTCTCCGCCATCTACCTGCCGACCATCCAGACTATCAGCGCTATTTCACTTGTGCTGATCCTCTGGCGGGGTGGGCTGCAAGTGGCGGGAGGCGCGATCAGTGTGGGCGTGCTGCAGGCTTTTGTTTCCTACATCATGATGATCCTTTGGCCCATCCAGGACCTGGCGCGGGTATATGCAGAAATGCAAAACGCTGTCGCCTCTTCTGAGCGGGTGTTTTCCCTGCTCGACATGCAGCCCGAAATCCGCAACCGGGAAAACTTATTGCCCGTGGATTCGCTGGTTGGCGATGTGGAGTTCGAAAACGTCTCGTTCCATTACGAAGACGATGAGCCGGTCATTAAAAACCTCAGTTTCCACATTCCCCAAGGGAAGAACGTTGCCCTTGTCGGCACGACCGGCGGCGGAAAGACCACAATCGTAAACCTGCTCTGCCGTTTTTACGAACCGAGCCAAGGCGTGATCCGCATTGCCGGGCACGACTATACCCGATATTCCCTCGAAGACATTCAATCCCGCATTGGCGTCGTCCTCCAGGTTCCGCATCTTTTTTCGGGCAGTGTGCGCGACAACCTGCGCTATGGGCGATTGAACGCGACGGACGAACAGATCGAGCACGCAGCAAAGCTTGCCGGAGCGCATGAATTCATCATGGGTTTGGAGAAGGCATACGATCAAGACGTCGGAGAAGGCGGCAATCTGCTTTCGGTTGGGCAAAAACAGCTCATCAGCATCGCGCGCGCCCTCCTGGCAGAACCCGACATCTTCATCATGGACGAAGCGACCAGCTCAGTGGACACTCTGACCGAAGCCCTGATCCAAAAAGGCATGCACAATTTGATGAGCGGACGCACCAGTTTCATTATTGCCCACCGCCTCTCGACCATCAAATCGGCAGATATCATTATGGTCATCGATGACGGTCAAATCATTGAGCAGGGAAATCATGAGAGCCTGATGCGCAAGAAAGGGCACTACTACAACCTCTATACCAAACAGTTCCGCCAGGACCTCGAATCGAAGTACGATCCCTTCGCGGATAAAGAAAGTGAAGCTTTGGCTGCGTGAGGTCAGCGATGCGATTTGCCGTCAACTATTCAACCAAACTTGCTGAATTGGTAATGGCTGGCAAGGTCGACTTTGACCTGTTCAAATGTCCTGAGTGGGAGGGGCTGCTCAAGGCTGCTACACCAATCAAACCGGTTTATCTTCATCTCGATATCACGATCGGAAGGGACCGGGTTCAGCGCCTCGACTATGCAAAGCTAAGACGCATGCTGGCTGAGACGAACACCCCACACGTGAATTGCCATCTCTCGGGCTCGGCAGATTTGAAGATTGGGAACAAAACCGACCGTCTCACGTTGCTTAAGCGCTGGATCGATGAAATCAACCTGCTCAAACGAGAATTCCCGGGTTATACCGTCATCTCGGAGAATTTGCCCTTTGAACCGCCGATACCGGAGTATCACCTCGCAAGCGATCCGAAACTGATCACCGAAGCGATCCTCGAGACCGACACCGGTTT
>Ga0123334_1006611_pt1 | contig 10658 bp, 10 predicted proteins | sample BiotimSIPDNA_FD_89706 | JGI IMG/M metagenome (GOLD analysis project Ga0123334, IMG submission 89706) | Anaerobic biogas reactor microbial communites from Washington, USA - Biogas_R1 time_0 SIP DNA | ecosystem: Engineered > Bioreactor > Anaerobic > Unclassified | place: Washington, USA... | reverse complement strand
CTTCCACTGTAGGGATTGCTTCTCCGTAAATTTTACCAGAAGAACCGTCAAGGGAAATATATTCGCCTTCTTTGAAGGTGCGGCCTCCAAGTGTAAAACACTTGTTTTCTAAATCCATTTTAATTTCGCCACAACCCGAGATACAGCAAGTGCCCATGCCGCGAGCAACGACAGCAGCGTGCGATGTCATGCCACCACGAACAGTTAAAATACCTTCTGAATAATGCATTCCTTCAATGTCTTCAGGAGATGTTTCCAAACGAACAAGAATGACTTTCTCATTTCTTTTGGTGGCCCATTCAGTGGCATCTTCAGCGGTAAAAACAATCTTTCCACAAGCAGCTCCAGGAGACGCTGCAAGAGCCATAGCAATTGGTTTTGCCTTCTTAAGTGCAATTACATCAAACTGTGGGTGTAAAAGAGCGTCGAGCTGTTTTGGATCGATCATGCAAACAGCTTCTTTCTCATTAATCATCCCTTCATCTACTAAATCGCAAGCAATTTTAAGAGCTGCAGCTGCGGTGCGTTTACCGTTACGTGTTTGTAGCATATAGAGTTTTTTATTTTCAATAGTAAACTCCATATCTTGCATGTCGCGGTAATGTTTCTCTAATTTGTTTGAAATTTCCACAAATTGATCGTAGCATTCAGGCATAATTTCTTTAAGATGATCGATACTCTGTGGAGTGCGTACCCCAGCCACCACATCTTCCCCTTGAGCGTTCATCAAAAATTCGCCATATAATTTGCGTTCGCCAGTAGAAGGGTTACGAGTAAAGGCAACGCCTGTACCAGAAGTATCACCCATATTACCAAATACCATCGCTTGCACGTTTACCGCGGTTCCCCAAGAACCAGGAATATCGTTCATGCGACGATAATAGATAGCGCGTGGGTTATTCCAAGAACGGAACACAGCTTTAATAGCACCCATCAATTGTTCTTTTGGGTCAGAAGGAAAATCGCTTCCAATTTTTTTCTTGTATTCTGCCTTAAATTGATCAGCTAAAAGTTTCAGATCATCTGCAGTGAGTTCAGTGTCTAACTTAACGCCTTTCTTCTCTTTCAATTGATCGATCAGTTCTTCGAAATATTTTTTGCCGACTTCCATAACAACGTCGGAATACATTTGAATAAAACGGCGATACGAATCGTAAGCAAAACGTGGATTTCCAGTTTTTTCTGCAAAAGCCACAACGACAGAATCATTTAAACCAAGATTCAATATCGTATCCATCATCCCAGGCATAGAAGCGCGTGCGCCAGAACGCACAGATACTAAAAGCGGATTTTCGAGATCACCAAATTTTTTCCCAGTAATGGCTTCCATCTTTTCGATGTATTCCATAATTGATTTTTCTAAGTCTTCGCTTATTTTTTCACCATCATCGTAATACTTTGTACAGGCTTCAGTTGAAATTGTAAAACCCTGTGGTACAGGCATTCCAAGATTGGTCATTTCTGCAAGATTCGCGCCCTTTCCTCCGAGGAGTTCGCGCATGGAACCTTTTCCTTCAGAAAATAAATAAACGTACTTTTTGTCCATGTTCATAGACTTCCTTTTTTCTTCTTTTTTTATATGTTACATACAAATGTAGCAAAAAGTTTACAAAAGTGCTTTAATTGGTGGCTGAATTATTGAATTTAAATATTATTATGTCTTTTATGATATTCAATAAATATGATAATTTAATTTATAGTAACAAATAATCTGGTTCATTCTGCCGTCGATTTGACAACATTAAAATCATGAGGAGGGAGATGTTTACTTGAAAAGGGAAGGAAGGTGAGAAAAACTTTTATGCTCGTTGTTGGTGTTTTGCAATTTACAGCGAAATAAATAGGATCAAAAAATGTTTTATTACCTTAATAGAACCTAAATAAAGAAAGAAATAATTGGGACGTTCATTTCTAAAAGAGCTTATACAATATGGATAAAAAATGGGGTATCGTTATTTATATAAAATACTTTGTATGCAATGGCTTATAATCAAATAATCCTAAATAAACTGGTGCAAAGGATAAAGATAAAAAGCAAAAAATAAAAGAAAAAATAATGAAATATAAACAGTTTAAAATAAAAAAAACTTCGACTTTCATCGAAGTTTTTCAGTGCGGTCGGACAGACTTGAACTGTCACAGGATTGCTCCCACTAGCACCTCAAGCTAGCGTGTCTACCATTCCACCACGACCGCGTGGGGTAAACTTTTTCTACGCGTGCAAATATAGATTAGGGCGCATTAGTTTCCAAGGGGGCTTCTGTAGAATTTTCCACAGGACCTTCAGCTGGTAATGCAGGTACTGCTGCTGGAATTGCTGATGGCAATTGAGGAACAACAGTTTCATTTACACTAGAAGATTCTGTCGCTTTTTTCAGATCGGAAACAACTGGTCCTGCATTTTGTCTTGTTGCTACTAAACCAAGAGCGAGAACAACAACAAAGAAAACAATCGCTACAGCGCGTGTTAACTTTTGAATAAATGTAGCAGCTCCAGCTGTTGAAAAAGCAGATTGAGAAGTCATGCCTCCGAGACCTGCTAATCCACCTAATTTATCGTTTTGAATAAGAACGAGTAACATTAGGAATAAGCAAAGAAATACATGCAATACAATTCCGATCCAAAAAAGTGTCGACATTTTTAATTCCTTGAAAACGATGAATTATTGAGCTTCAGCAGCGGCAATGATAGCAAAGAAAGAGTCTGATTTCAAGGCGGCACCACCAATGAGACCCCCATCAATGTCCTTCTGACCGAGAAGACCTTTTGCATTGTCTGGTTTCATGGATCCACCGTATTGAATACGAACGGCTTCAGAAACAGACTCGCCATAAATGTTTTTCATTACAGAACGTACAAAAGCTTGAGTATCTTGAGCTTGTTCATCGGTAGCGACAACGCCTGTACCAATAGCCCATACAGGTTCGTATGCAATGACTGTCTTAAGAGCGTCATCAGCAGAAAGGTCTTGATAAGCACCTTTGATTTGAGTTGTTAAGACGTTTTCTAATATGCCACCGTTTCTTTCTTCTAATGTTTCACCAATGCAGATGATTGGTTTTAGACCAGCACTTAAGGTCTTCTTTACTTTTAAGTTCACAGTTTCTTCTGTTTCATGAAAATACTGACGTTGTTCAGAGTGACCAATAATCACATATTCAGCACCAATTTCTTTAACCATGTCAATGGAAACTTTACCAGTAAAGGCTCCTTGGTCTTTCCAATGGATATCTTGAACAGCTAATTTTACGTTCGTTCCTTTAACCACATCAGCTACTTTTGCGGCAGCAAGATAAGTAGGGGCTATAACAACTTCTGTATTTTTCACATCTTTTACAGCTTCAACGATTTGCTTTGCTAAAGTAACACTTTCAGAAACTGTTTTATTCATTTTCCAATTGCCGGCGATAATATACTGACGCATTGAGAACTCCTTCAGGAGGTTTAAGGTTCAACTTTACGAGTGCAAAGTTAGAAAAAAACACCGCCTATGCTAGACGGTGTTTTAAAGAATTTAATTGTTTTGATAAGAAGTTAAAAAGAACTTCTAAAAAAACGCAAAATTAGTAGTTAGAATAGGATTTTGAGGTTGGTGCAGGGGAGCCACCATAGCGGTCTCCTTCAATGGACTCTAAAACGAGCTCATTTTCGTATCCTTTTAGACGAGCTTGTTCTGGATTTTTCCAAAGTAAACGAGTGATTAGCTTGCCTTCACGAGTATAATACTCCCAAATGCGCCCATCATTTGTTTCTCTATCGGGAGGACCCCATAGTAAATTGACCATGTCGTTAGTCATTCCTTCTTCAATATATCCTTGCTTAAAAACATCTTTTAGACGTTTATCAATCCCCATGCTTTCCTTAATGGCAAAGTACTCGCGTTCATATTCTTTTCTGCCTTCTCCGCGCTCAATTAAGATCGGCGACGAATATCTGCTTGCGCAACCGAAAAACACTAAGCTACAAAGCCCCAGTAGAATCCATTTAGTCATCTTCATAATCTCTCCTTAAAGGCGTAAAGATATAGGGAAAATAAGAATTTATAATGAAAGTAGTATGATAATTTTATAATTTATTCGCAAATATAACAATAAAAATAAAATGTTAAAGAAAACTTTACTTCTAACTTTCTTGATATGCCCTTCTCTTTGGTCGTTTACTTATGATCAGCACGGCATTTTAGGCCTTGACTATGGTCCTAACATTTCCTGGACATTTGCGGGTAACACTCCCATTTCTTTTGGTCAGTGGTTACCTCAATTCACTGGTTCCTTGGACTATAATTGGATAGAGCCTCTTGGAGAACGTCTTCCTTATGGTGAAGAAATTGGTTTTAGAGAAGCTTTTTTAAGACTTCAAGCATCAATACAAACTTCTCCTTTTTATGGCGGGTTTATGGTTGGAATGGGCCTTCGTCCTTTTAAGACCAATCCTCAAGTGGAAGTCCGTTTTTTATATCAAAGTACGATATACTACAATTCTAACATAGAGATGGTATTAGCTGATTCTACTGGCGGTGGTTCAATTTCGGACTCTTGGAATGCAGATTATGTCTTAGATCATGTATGGAGTCAAGAATTTTCAAGAGTTGATTTTTCACAGAATTTTAACGTTTGGGTCGATTTTGATTTTGCATTTAGAAGTGGATCGATTATGGGTTTAGGTGGGCATTTTACACTGACCGATATTCAGACGAAACATGATAATAAAAGTTATGATTATGAACGAAATCTTCCTGTTTTTAGTCGAGACTACATTTTTGAATTAATCTTTTTCCACCATATTCATTTAAGCGATAAATGGAACTTTGTCTATTATTTGAATGGCTATCAAACTGGTTTTTTAAGAAATGATGATGGAACTATTTTAAAAGAATCATTGAGTTATGGTAAAATCATGGCAGGAATAAATTTCCAATCAGAAAATAAACTTCGCTCTTTTACTGTGACTCCTGGATTTTGGTTCCGCCCTAAAAAAGGGCAATATAATGGAACTTTATTGCAGCAGTTCCTTATCCATTTGCAATATCAAGGGCATTTTTCTTTTCCTTTCCGTTCTAGGAAGTAAAAGAGAATTTATTCTTCCGTTTTTAGATTGAACATTTTTTAGTAAGGGATCCATCGGTATCTTGGATTCAATTGGATATGCAGAACGAATCCATAAAGAGCCTGTACTTTCAGGACTATTAATATCTAAGATTGCTGGCAATAAGGCATCATTAAAGTTTTTCCAAGAATGAATGGTAACGTCTCGAGATAAGCCTCTGTTTCCACGCATTCTGATCTTTGTTGGTGACGTTTCGCTATTGAGAACTAAAGAATACCACGTCTGAGAGTAGGCCGTTGCAAAAATAAAATTAGCCTTGGCACTTGAGTCTTGACAAAAGAAAGAACCATTCGCTAGTAGATCTAAATCATCCCAATGAATAGGAGTGTTCCCTATTTTTTCTTTTAGATGATGAGTAGCCATTTGGCGCTTTACGTTTTCTGGTTGAATCCATAGGACTCGGTAGTCATTAGTAGAAATAAATAGAAATGATCTTTTACCAGAAAGATAAACATAAAAGGAGTCTGGGGCTTGTTCGTGATGTCTCCAAGAAACATCTATATGGGATCGGCTTTTTTCACTATTAATAAAACGTCCCTCGAAATTAATTAGAAAAGATTTTTCTACTAGTGATTGATAACAAATATCTTGAGCAAAGATTTGTCCCATAAAAACAAAAAGCAAGAATAAAGAAAAAAAGCGCATAGTTACCAATTTATATAATAGACTTCGTCTTAATAATAATAAAAATAGTAACTATGGCTTATAGGAATCACTCATGGAAGTTGGTACATGGCTAAACCAAACTTTTGAGATATCCCGTTTTATTCTTCTGTACTTGAAGAGTTTTCGGATTCAACAGAAAGAGCGTCATCTGCTCCAAGACTAAATAATTGAACATCCTTCATATTTTCGCGAATTTGGATTTCTAATTTTGCCGTAATATCAGGATTGTTCTTTAGGAATAATCGAGCATTTTCTCTACCTTGGCCGATGCGTTCACTGTTGTAAGAGAACCAAGAGCCACTTTTTTCTATCAGTTCAAGTTCAACCGCAAGATCAAGTATAGATGCTTCTCTTGAAATACCTTGGCCATATAGAATATCAAATTCACATTGTAAGAATGGAGCGGCTACTTTGTTTTTTACCACTTTAATTCTGGTTCTATTTCCAATGACGTCTTCGCCATTTTTAATTGCTGCGATACGGCGAATATCAATGCGTTGAGTCGCATAGAATTTAAGAGCATTACCACCAGTAGTTGTTTCTGGGTTACCAAACATAACACCGATTTTCATTCTAAGCTGATTAATGAAGAGTAGACAAGTGTTAGATTTAGATAAGATCCCCGTGAGCTTTCTGAGTGCTTGAGACATAAGCCTTGCTTGTAAGCCCATGTGGCTATCGCCCATTTCACCATTGATTTCTGCTTGAGGTACAAGAGCTGCGACGGAGTCTACAACAATAATATCAACTGCTCCTGAACGAACCAGAGTTTCTGCTATATCTAAAGCTTGTTCTCCTGTATCTGGTTGAGAAACGAGAAGCTCCTCGATTTTGACGCCTAATTTACGAGCGTAAGTGGCATCAAAAGCATGTTCTGCATCAATAAAAGCAGCGACGCCTCCAAGTTTTTGAGCTTCAGCAATAGCATGAAGAGTGAGTGTTGTTTTTCCAGAAGATTCAGGCCCGTAGATTTCAATAATACGACCTCTTGGAAAACCCCCTACACCTAGAGCCATATCTAACTGAATGCAGCCGCTTGGAATTACGGGAATATCTTGAATAGGCTGACTTCCTAAAGTCATAATAGAGCCTTTTCCGTAATTTTTTTCAATTTGTGCAATTGCAGCCTCTACGGCTTTTGCCCTTTCGTTCTTAGGTGAGGTTGCTTCAGCTGCTGTTTTCTTTGCCATATTTTTCTCCGATTGTTCTTTTGCTCTGATTAGGAGCGATTGTTTATTAATATAATAATTACTGCACTTTCGAGCAAGTGTTTTTTTTGTTCAAGTATTGAAAGTCGTAAACGATTCAATACTTTATAAACGCTTTTCATTTGGATTTCTCCGCGGTTTCCTAAAAAAATTTCAGAAAAAGCAATTTTTTGTTGTTTTGAGGCAATGGCCATCCAAACTAAGCCTACAGGTTTCTCTTTTGTGCCTCCAGTTGGCCCTGCAATTCCAGAAGTGGCGATTCCCCAGTCACAATTTAAGACGTTAAGAGTGTGCTCTGCCATAGATAAAACAGTGGCTTCACTGACGGCGCCTTCTGTTTTAAGGATTTCTTCTGGGACATGAAGTATTTTTGTTTTTATTTCATTTTGATAAGCGACCACTCCTCCCTTAAAAACAAGAGAAGATCCAGATTCTTTCACTATTTCAGAGGCAAGTAAGCCACCAGTACAGGATTCTGCAACTCCAAGAAATTGATTTTTCTCTTTTAAAAGAGTCATAATGACTTGAATTAAATTTTCTCCATTATCAGAAATAAGAATTTGGTCTGCTTTGTCTCCGAGAGAATTCACAAATTGGTCTCTTGCTTTGGTAAGAGCTTCTTTTGATTTAGATGTGTAAAGGCGAAATAGTAAGCAGTCTATCATAGGAAGGCTACTCCAATAAACGCCATTTTCAAATTCAAATGTCCTAAGTAGTGCTTCCAAAGCCGATTCAGAAAGCCCAAATAAGCGTAAATCTTGATGATACCAAGTTGTGGTACTTATAGATTGGAGCCAAGGGACTAAATGAACTTGAAACATTTTTTTCATTTCAGATGGGACTCCTGGTAAACAGAATAAATGCAGGTCTCCTTCGTCTATTTGAAAACCTGGAGCACTTCCGACTGGATTTTCTAAAATGATCGATCCTTCTGGGAAACAAGCTTGAATATGATTCGTTTCTATATAGGTTAAGTTCCTTTTTTGAAACCAAGCTTTAATTTTTTCTTCACAATTAACGTTATAAACTAGCGGTTTTCCAAATGTTTCAGCGATCAATTCTCGTGTTTTATCGTCTGCAGTGGGGCCAAGTCCGCCAGTAATAATGACTATGGAAACGTTTGCTTCTTTTAACATTTTAAATGTCTTATTCCAATAAGAGGCATCATCTGGTAGAGCTAGGTGATAAGCGATCTTAAAACCTAATTGACGGCATTCATTGGATAGCCAGTGAGCGTTTGTATTTAAGGTGAACCCTTGGGTGAGTTCTGTACCGATAGAGATGAGTGCGACTTCTGGTGTTGACATTGTATTTCCTTATTTCTAAAACTAGAATAGATTTTTGACAGTTTTTGTCAAAACGAAGAAAAACGCCATTTTCGAGAGAAAGGGCTTGTAAAAGATAGGTAAGCATGATTAAACGGACTTTATTTTTTATCTTTATCTTCCAATGGATTTAATTCTTAAATGGCTTGTTGCTGTTTTTTTGTCTTTATCGATGTTTATCGGTCTGGCATTTGCAGATGATTCTCCTCTAGTTCGAGGGAAAACAGGGATAGAGGCTTTAGATACTTTAGCAACTTATGAATGGGACGTTCCTACTAAGCGTAACTCTCTTCCCTTAACGTTGCTTTCGGGAATTTTACCTGGTGGAGCTCAGATTTATTCGGAGCATTATATTCGCGGAGGCTTTTTAGTTGGGATTGAAATTGCCTTAGTCTATGAAGTGTTTATTAATAAATCTTTTCAGCAAGATAGACGATTTAAGCTAGCTCGTCCGTTACAAGATTCTGTTGCTTTTTATAATAATCTAATTCGAAATACGTCTGATATAGATACGATATCTTCTTTACACTTGAAGCGATTAGGCTTTATCAATAATATCAAGCGAATCAGTGATAAAAAAATGGAAGAGGAAGATTTGCGTAAAGCAGAGTTCGCGTGGCTTGTAGGCTTACACCTCTATGGTTTTGTGGATGGATTTGGTATTTGGTGGAATAACCAACACCGAAATATGGAATTAAAGTCTTCAAAGAAAGCGGTCTTACTTGCTTTGATCCCTGGTCTAGGTCAAATGTATAATGAGGAGTTTGGCAAAGCGGGTTTGCTTTATATGGGTTTAACAGGAGCTTTCGCGAGTATTCACACAAGTCAAAAAGTGGTGGAGTATTATTTAGAAAGACGAAGAATCATAACTGCTGAAGCAGCGTCTTCTACCGAGATAGAATACCTGACAGAGAGAATTACGTATTATCGTAAAAATCGAAATCAGTATATTTGGGGAGCAGCGTTAATTTATCTGTATTCTATTGGCGATGCTTTTGTAGATGCTATGATGAGCGATTTTGATAACCCCGTTCATTTTGCCATTTTACCAAATTTTAAGGGTGGCTTGCAAGCGGCTTTTTTATTGGACTTTTAAGGGAACCTTCTAATTAATCAACGCCTAAAGGGGGTTGAGGTAATCCTTGATGAATGGTATCAAAACGTCCTTGAATACGGCCATTCTTGTCTGCTTCAAATTCAAAACGAGTTACCATAGAATACCCGAATTTCCCTTCTATGAAGTCATTTTCTGGAACACCACAAAAGGTATGTTGTAAAGAAGCAATGACACCAGCGTGAGTCACCCAGGCAATTTCTCCCATATCCATAGAACTTTCGATGGCTTTTGAAACACGTATATCTACATCTCGAAATGATTCGCCATTCCCTGGGAAACGATAACCTCTTAGATCTGCTTTCCATGAGTCCATTTCATGGCTTGGAACATCTACGAGCCGTACATTTTCCCAGTGGCCAAAAAAGAGTTCGATAATATCTTCATTAATTTCAAAAGGGATACTTAAATGTTCGCTGACTTTTTCTGCAAGTCGCTTGCACCTTAGAAGGGGGCTTGAGAAAAGTCGATTGATTTTTGCTGTTTTTAGTGCTTCTAATGCAGGGGGGTATTCAGTTTCAAAAGAGGGAGATACATCGAAATCAGTTCTACCATAACAAACTTGATTAATATTAAGAGGCTTTGTGTGTCTAATAGTCCATAAAATCATAAAAACAGCATAAAAAAAGACGTTAAATACGCCTAAGTAGAAAAAAAGGGGTGAGGAATGTAAAAAAAGTCCTAGACTACCTGCAGCACATAAAAATTCACAAGTCCGTTGCTGCTTTCGCCCTGGCGAGTTGCCCGCAAATAGTCATTGCGCAGGGTCTAGGAAAAAAGAATATAGCAATATAATTCTTTTTTTCATTTTTTATTTGTAAAAAAAAATGAGGATATAAAAATAGAACCGTTTGTAGTAAAAAAAACACAATACCATAATAAGAATGTAAGTCTATCATGCTCAATCATTTGCACTTTTATTTTTTTAGAACTATGCAAAAAGGAGCAACAACCATCATCTTTTTTTGGATTTTTTTCAAAAAAAGCAATCATTAGTTGTATTTTTTAATGTATTTATCTACATTTAATCATGTAAAAATTATTTTACATCAATAAAACGCCCTATGACTAGTAATTTCTTTGAACTTAATATGTTTTTTTCTATTTATTCCGTTGTTGTTATTCTAGGTTAGAATATTGTGTGTGTTTTTTTCTTGGGGGATTATCTTATGTTTATGAAAAAAATGGAGCAGATAATAAAAATCGGAAGCGTCCTATGTCTATTCTTCGCGGCATCG
>Ga0123334_1006605_pt1 | contig 10663 bp, 11 predicted proteins | sample BiotimSIPDNA_FD_89706 | JGI IMG/M metagenome (GOLD analysis project Ga0123334, IMG submission 89706) | Anaerobic biogas reactor microbial communites from Washington, USA - Biogas_R1 time_0 SIP DNA | ecosystem: Engineered > Bioreactor > Anaerobic > Unclassified | place: Washington, USA... | reverse complement strand
GCATTTTGCACAGGTAAAAAGAGCGCTGCAATAAAAACAGGGATAAACAGTACTGGCATTTTACGGGACATTTTTTCCATTTGCGCATTATGTCATAATAGCATAATTATAAATAGCAATTTTCTTGAGGTAAACACTCATGTTTGAATCATTATACAGATTTTACAGTTCAGGAAAGACTCTGCCTGTAGATTTCCGCCGGTCATGCCTGGAATCATTAAGCCATGAAGTTTTAAAAAGAGAAGATGAGATTCTTCATGCCCTTTATATGGATCTTGGTAAACCTGCTTCAGAGGCATATGTATCAGAGGTGGGTTTTGTACTGAGCGAGATCAGCTATGCCTTGAAAAACCTTCACAAATGGATGAAGCCTGTCAATGTAAAAACCCCAATCATGTTTTTTCCCGCCAGAAGCCGGATTGTGCCTTCTCCAAAGGGTGTAGTCCTTATTCTCGGCCCCTGGAACTACCCCTTTCAGCTCCTTTTTACACCCCTTATCGGCGCCATTGCATCAGGTAACTGCGCAGTGCTCAAGGCATCGCGCCATACACCATATATTTCAAAGGTAATGAATACAATAATAGAGGAGACTTTTGATCCTGACCACTGCCGCTTTGTGGCTGGAAATGATGAATCGGCAAGGGAGTTAATTGATTTGAAATGGGACCATATCTTTTTTACAGGCAGCACTGAGGTGGGGCGGATGATAATGCAAAAGGCCGGTAAAAATCTAACGCCTGTTACCCTGGAGCTTGGTGGTAAAAATCCCTGCATTGTCTTTGATGATGCGGATTTGAAGGTTTCTGCAGAGCGTATCGCATGGGGGAAATTTATGAATGCAGGCCAGACATGCATTGCCCCGGACACAGTCTACTGCCATGAAGATGTCAGGGAAGAATTTTTAGATATACTAAAGGGTGTTATTCGCCGGTTTTACGGGGCAGACCCCAAAAAAAGCCCTGATTTCGGAAGGATTATAAATGCTCATCATATAGAGAGGCTTGCCTCTTATCTTAATTGCGGTTGCAGTGTTGTTGCAGGGGGGAGGTATGATGCGGATGAGCGCTATTTTGAACCCACTATTGTCACGGATGTTCCTGAAGATGCCCCGGTTATGAAGCAGGAGATATTCGGCCCTATCCTGCCTGTAATCGGGTTTAGGGATACAGAGGATATTATTTACAGGCACAGGAGTAAACCTCACCCGCTTGCCCTTTATATATTTACGAAAAAAAGGGATTACCAGGATATGCTAATACAGGCAATTCCATCCGGGTCAGTGGGTATAAATGAGACAGTAAAGCAGGGTGCAACACACTATCTGCCCTTTGGAGGTTTTGGAGAAAGCGGCATGGGGCGGTACCATGGAAAGGCATCCTTTGAAGCTTTTTCACATTTTAAGACGGTACTCTGTTCGGGCTATCGTGGGACAGGCTTTCATTACCCGCCCTATGGAAACAGTATAAAATTCATAAAAAAGATATACAGGCTTTTTGGCTGATAAATATGATCACATATAGGGTCGCAACATTGTTCCTTTCCCTTTTCATCATCACAGGCATGGTTTATCTGATGGCATGCCTCTTTTATCTTTTATTGCACAGATACTTTGTTATATTCCCATCCCGAAGACTTTTAAAAAGCCCTTCGGATTATGCGCTTCAATATGAGGAGGTCTCTTTTTATATAAAAGACAATGCCCTTATTTATGGTTGGTACATCAAGGGTGAATCCATTGATAACTGGAAGGATTATACCATACTTTTTTTCCCGGGCAACAAGGGCAACATGTCCGATTTTCTATTGCAGGTAAAACACCTGGCAGAGACAGGTTTCAATGTTTTATTATTTGGCTGCAGGGGCTTTTCTTCAATAGCAGATGTAGCCGCAAGGGCTGTAAAGTGGCTACTCCTTAGAATCCTTACCAGGGAGCGGTTTGATACAAAAAGGTATCTTGCAGGGGTTCATTGCCCGGTCATGATTATACACAGCCGTGAAGACAAAGCGATCCCCCCTTGTGATGCTGAAAATCTTCTAGCAGCAGTTAAGGGCAAAAAGAAAAGGGTGGTTATTTCCGGCCCCCATGCAAAGGGGCTTGAGTATGATTCAGCGGAATATATGAAGGAGTTGAAGGGGTTTTTACAAGCAATATCGTAAAAATTTATTTTATATCTAATGCAGGCTAATTAATTTTCATCCTTAAAAACCAGCTACCGAATGTTTTCAAAATAGGAGTCTGTAAACCCGTCAAGGAGCTGGAAAGAGTCTATCTTAATGGAAAAGACACATGATGATTTTTCATTGAGAAAGACCGCAAGTTCAGGGTGCTGCGCTATAAGCCCCTTTTTGACAAGAGAAAGGGTTTCTTCATTCTCTATATGTGAAAAACGGCCTGTTACTGTCAGTGCCTTTGTTGATTCACCTTTTCTGCTGGCCCTGGTATCTATTAAAAGACTTACCGAGCCGTTTGCCTGAAGATTTCTATATTTATCCGAATCCTTGCTGGTAACCATGTACAGATATTTACACTCTTCATCAACTGTATATGCCATTAGAGAACAATGAGGTTTATTATTCATGACCGTGGCAAGCACACAGTATTTTTCATCCCTTACCATCTGTTTCATTTTTTCTATCATTTTTTTTAGGGACCTCTTATTTTCCATTTTTACTATTGACCAATATTAGGATAATATCGACCATTATTCAACCGGTACGCTTACGATATATGCATTTTATTTAGCCTTGATTATTGAAAACGAAAGTGTCAGATATTAGTATAATCTTGTTATTATGAGAGGATTCTGTTAATTTTAATGCCTATTCTGATAAGGAGAATACCTATGATTTCACATTCATCAGACAGCAAATTGTCATCTAATAAAAAGGTCATTATAGTGGGAGCAGGCCCCGGAGGACTTTCTGCAGGGATGCTTCTCGCCTCAAAAGGGTATTCTGTAGATATCTATGAAAAAGAGGACAAAACAGGGGGAAGGAACTCCTTTTTCAAACTTGGTGATTATACATTTGATATTGGCCCTACCTTTTTAATGATGAAGGATGTGCTTGAGGATATTTTTATAAAGTCCGGTAAAAGGCTTGAGGATTTTGTTGAGGTCACACAACTTGACCCCATGTACAGACTGAGGTTCGCTGACGGAAGAGAACTCTATCCCTCTCCTGATAAAGAAAAGATGAAAAGGACCATGGAACAGTTCTCTCCAGGAAGTTTCAATGGATACCTGAAATACCTGAAAAAGGAAGAGGTAAAATACAATAAACTTATACCATGTCTCTCCATACCCTATGGCCGGATAGGTGATTTTTTTAAGAAAAACCTCCTTTACGCCCTGCCATATCTTGATGCACATACAAACCTTTACAATGTCCTGTGCAGGTATTTTAAAGACCCGGATACCAGAATAGCCTTCACCTTTCAGGCCAAATATATCGGCATGTCGCCATGGTCAGCACCCGGGCTCTTCAGTATCATATCCTACATAGAGCATGGAGATGGAATATTTCATGTTAAAGGAGGCCTTAACAGGTTATCTCATGGTATGGCTGAGGCGGTCAGGCAATCTGGTGGCCGAATACATCTGAACACACCCGTAAAAAAGGTTATTGTAGAAAACAGAAAGGCAACCGGTGTTGAGCTGGAAAATGGCAGAACAGAAAAAGCCGATTATGTGGTTATAAATGCAGACTTTGCGCATGCCATGACCCATATTGTGGATCAAAAAGAGAGGCGAAAATGGACCGATGAAAAGATTATGAGCAAGGATTACTCATGCTCTACCTTTATGCTCTACCTGGGGGTAAAAAAGGAGTTCAGGGATATTCCTCACCACAGCATCATTTTTGCAAAAGACTATAAACGTAATATTAATGAGATCACGGAGGAAAAAATTCTATCAGAGGATTTTTCATTCTATGTGCAGAACGCCTCTGTAACTGATAAGACCCTTGCGCCGGAAGGTAAAAGCGCTATCTATGTCCTTGTTCCAGTCCCAAACAAAAAGGGCATAATAGACTGGGAAAAGGAGAGGATTCCATTTAGAAACAGGGTCGTTGAGGCCCTTATCACAAAGGGTGGATATAAAGGGCTTATTGAAAACATAGAAGAGGAAAAGATAGTAACCCCTGATGACTGGGAAAATGAGCACTCTGTTTATCTCGGCGCAACCTTCAATCTTGCCCACAGCATAAAACAGATGCTCTATTTCAGGCCACATAATAAGTTTGAAGAGTTTAAAAACTGCTATCTTGTGGGCGGCGGCACACATCCCGGAAGCGGTCTACCTACAATTTATGAGTCGGGCAAGATCTCTGCCGGGCTTATAATGAGGGATGGAAAATGAAGAGAGATGGATGGCAAAATGAGCCGGTAAAGGTGGGGATAAGCGCCTGCCTGATGGGAGATGCAGTCAGATATGATGGCGGCCATAAGCATGACAGGTTTCTGACCGACACCCTCGGTCAGTATGTGGAATATGTCAAGGTATGCCCTGAGGTGGAGTGCGGTCTGCCCGTGCCCAGGGAGAGCATGCACCTTACTGGAGATGCTAAATCACCCCGTCTTGTGACTGTTCGAACAAATATTGACCACACCGAAAGGATGGTCTCATGGGCAAAAAGGCGGGTAAAAGAGCTTGAAAATGAAGGGCTGTGCGGATTCATCTTCAAGAGCGGCTCCCCCAGCAGCGGCATGGAAAGGGTAAAGGTCTATAATGAAAAGGGCATTCCAGGCAATAATGGGGTAGGAATGTTTGCCGGAATCTTTATGGAACATTTTCCATTAATACCTGTGGAGGAAGAAGGGCGGTTACATGACCCTGTTTTAAGGGAAAATTTTATTGTCAGAATCTTTACCCTTAAGCACTGGCGTGAGGTTATCAAGGAATCAAGGAGCCTGGGTAATATAGTGAGCTACCATACAAAGAATAAACTTCTTATCCTGTCACACAGTGAGGTGCACTACCGCAAGATGGGCAGTCTTGTGGCCAAAGGAAAGGGAGTGCCCATCAAAGAATTATATAATGAATATGAAACGCTGCTGATGGATGCCCTTAAATTGAAAACCACCCGAAGCAAAAATTGTAATGTTCTTCAGCATATTTTAGGATATTTTAAAAAGGAGCTGACCTCTGATGAAAAGCAGGAGCTCCTTGATATCATACTGGATTATCAAAATGGTTTTATACCCCTGATTGTTCCGATAACGCTCATCAATCACTATGTTCGCAAGTATGGGCAGCCTTATCTTAAAGAGCAAACATACCTTAACCCTCATCCCATGAATCTCAAGCTGAGAAATCATGTCTGATAAAAGCGCGGGAGTTAAAAAGCAGATAAAATGAAGAATGATTTTTTGCCCAAAGGAGTTACTCTTTCCAGTTATAAATCCCGAATAAAACTCAATGAAAAATACATGCCCGAATCGGCAAACTCATTAACCCCGGATGAAAAGAATGCAATTATAGACTCCCTTCTGAATACCCTGGTAGCAGAAGAAAGGCTTTATGATAAACAAACGATCCCTGAAAAGCCTGAGGATAAAAGAATGCTTATCAGGTCCTTACTCAATATTCGTCCTCCTGGTGCGATGCGGCAATCATTTATCAACAAACTGGACATGCTGCTTCAGCATGAGCTTAAAGAGAAGAGCCTTACAGACAGCAGCGCCCTCTTGCCTGTATCAAAAAGATTCCCCGGCAACCGGCTTAAAAATCCTGACCTTATCTTTTTATGGAAGGGGGATATTACATCTCTCAGAGTGGACGCTATAGTAAATGCCGCAAATGACCGAATGCTAGGCTGCTTTCAGCCCATGCATAACTGCATTGATAATGTGATTCACAGTGCGGCCGGGCCGCTTCTCCGTGAAGATTGTAAAATTATCATGGATATGCAGGGGAGACGGGAAGATACCGGGGATGCCAAGATAACAAGGGGCTACAACTTACCAGCAAGGTTTGTGATCCATACGGTTGGTCCAATAATCAGAGGAGACGAGGTAGCTCAATATCAGAAAGAGGAGCTCGCATCCTGCTATATCAGTTCCCTAACTCTGGCAGCGCAGATCAGGGATATAAAATCCATAGCATTCCCATGCATATCAACCGGGGTCTTCAACTTTCCACAGGGGCTCGCGGCAGAAACGGCTGTTAAAACTGCGGATGAGTGGCTTTATAACAACCCCAATACCTTTACGCAGATAATTTTCAATGTCTTTCTTGAGGAGGATTTTAATTTATATGAACGAATATTCAGGGGATAGGGTAATAGAGATCATTGCGGGATCTATCAGGTCAAGCGAGCGCATACTTATTGGTGGCGGGGCAGGGCTCTCTGCATCTGCGGGGATAGACTATACAGACACTAAGACCTTTTTAAAACTATTCCCCAAATGGGTGCAAAAAGGCTATCGCATGCAGTATGAGTTTATAGGCTTTGAGGATTGGACAGAGGGGGAGAGATGGGCATACTGGGCAACCCACATGAACCATGTATTTTATCAATTCCCAATAAGCCCTGTATATGAGAAACTCCACGAGATAGTAAAGGGGAAGGATTTTTATGTAATCACCTCCAATGCGGACGGTATGTTTATAAGGTGCGGGTTTGAGCCTGAACGGGTCTTTCAGGCACAGGGTAACTACGACAGGCTAATGTGTATGGAACGCTGCACTCATGAGACATGGCATGCAAAACCATATATCGACAAGGCGTTGGCGGCCATTGATCATGAGGCATTCAGCGTGGCTGATGAGGCAATACCCCGCTGCCCCAGGTGCAATGGCAAGATGACCGTGGCATTCAGGCAGAGGGAGGATTATGAAGAGTGGGTGAATGAGTATGAAGATTGGATAAATGGCATTATGGATAAAAGGCTTACTGTTATGGAGTTTGGTGTGGGGTTCAATACCCCCGGTGTTATAAGGAGGCCATTTGAATATCTGGTCTATTCACATGACAATGTGCTTTTTGTAAGGGTTAACAGGTCGTACGTTAATTACTCCAATACCGGCCATCCCCAGATACCCCATGAGATCAAAAATAAGTCAATATCTGTTAACGGTGATGCTGCGGAATTTATTGAGAGGTTGCATAATTTTATAAAACAAAGTAAATAATCATTGTTTTCAGGTAGTTAAATTTAGTAAAATGGGAAAAACACAGGGCCGGATATCTATGGAAAACAATAGCGAAAAAAGAAAAGAAGAGAGGACATCCATTACGATGTCAAGTGTGGAATTCTCAGCAAATACACTTGAACTTGTCTATCAGTTTAAGATAATTGAAACATCTGCTTCAGGTATGAGTTTTATTATCAAAGAGGGGTCTGCCGTGCTTGGACATATGAAGGAAGGCATGGTAATTGACATGAAGTTTTACCCAGATGGTGTAAGAGAGGCCCCGATGTTTCTTAAGACCAAGATAATGCATATTACAAAATCCGAAACAAGCCGATACCGTGGCCATTATCAGGTGGGTATAATGCTGGTGGATAGTAATTAAAGGGCCTTATTTGATAGCATCCTCGTAGCTATTGCCTGTCCAGCGGCAAATGATGCTCCCTATGATAATATCTGCATGATTCAATGTCTGAGTGTTAAGAATGCCAATTAAGTTAGGATGGCCGGGCCTGTCAATCGGGATATAGGGGACAATGGTTGGAGCGATATTTTCTAATTTATCCTCTGTTGCCTTATATATCTTTAAGGCGCAATTCCCTTTTTCAGTGCAATATTCAGAATGGCCCAGATAGGAAAATATCTCGTCACTATTGTCACCATCAATATCCTTCAGTGCAATGAATATCTTTAGTTTTTTACCAATAGCATTTTCTGCTTCATTTATCTCTTTCTCATTGGCTTTTATTATCATATCTCTTTGCTCCTGATATCTTGTATCGGAAAAGAGAAGCCAATTAATATCTTTTAGCTCTTTTTTAGCGGCAGCCCCATTCTTTGTAAATTCTGCTTTGTTATCAGCAAGGCAGGGTGCAGTTAGAACTGTGATAATAATTAATTCAATGATAATTATTTTTAATTTATATATTTTTTGCATATTAAACTCCCCATACTTCTATATAACAGGAAACCGATAAATATCATACCCTTATTAATAAAAAGTAAAATAAGATTTTAGCATCCTGTTAAACAAGGTTTTTATATGACTCAAAAATTTAATTAATTAAAAAACAAAAATAAAAAAATCATTTTAAGCGCTAACTGTTGGCCTTTCACCACAAGATGTAATACTATCCTTTTATCCATGAATTAAACCGATAACCCATTTTTAAGGAGGCACACATGCTAAAACATACCATCAAGATATTCACTATGCTCATAATAATATTAACCCTCGTCATCACCATGTTTCCCGGGTGCAAGGGCTCTGACACACGTGACAAGGTGGATGATACGGTAGAAGAGCTTGCAGGTAAAAAACAGGTGGACAGAATGAAAGAGATGGAAAGGGATATAGGCAATATCACAGAAAAGGAATCAGAGAGGATGGATGGCCTGGATGATGATACTGTTTCGGAGGAAGAATAGTATCTTGCCTTGAAATGAACATGACATATTTTATTAAAGATTATCAAGGGTTTATACGATGTATATAAAAGAGATGTAATATTTTATCATTTTTTTACACGGTAAGCTGTTATGAATTACAGGGTCCGCATAAAATCAAAAAGCAGGAACGATGCCATTACCGAAGGTGCGGAAATGCTGGGCGTTGACCCTTCAAATGTGTTTGCACTTGAGGAGTCCCCTGAAAATTGGGTTGTAATCATTAATGATTCCCCTGGCGAGTATGAACTGGAAATCCGTGATGACAAAATGGCGGCCATACTGAGGAGTGTTACTCCCCCTGCGGGAAACGGGCGCCCTGTAACAAATGAAGATATAGAAAAGGCCCTCTCAGACATGGGGGTAACACATGGCATAGAGAGTAATACAATAAAGAAGGCACTGGATGAGGTCAATGCTACAGGTAAATTACAGGGAAGTGTAATTATTGCAAAAGGGGACCCGCCTCAGAAAGGTGAAAAGGCCCGGATCGATTTATTGATCGGTCGTGATGCCTCTAATAAAGAGCCAAGGGCATCCGTTATGGTAAAGCCGGGCCAGGTGGTTGCAATAAAAACCCCGGCACATTCAGGCGCCCCCGGTAAAAACATATTCGGTGAGGATGTCCCCTCACTCCCTGGCGATGATATATCCCTTTTGCCAGGGGAGAATATTGCACTAAAAAACAGGGAGACAGAGTATGTTTCCCTTGTCTATGGCGCAGCAAGGTCAACATGGCAGGGGGTTTCTGTTACTGATCTCGTAAGTGTCAGCAAAGATAAAATGTATGTGGAGATGCCTCTTTTTCCTGTTCTTTCGGATAACAGCAGGCTGACTCTGGATGACATCACCAGTATCCTTAAAGGCAAAGGGATAAAACACGGCATAGACTTGTCTGCAATACAAGCAGCTTTTGAAAAAGGGGAGCCTGTTGATAACTTCAGGGTGGCCGAGGCAACCCCTGCAAAAAACGGCATTGATTCAAAGGTGGAATTTCTTTTCAGGGTCAATGGGCTAGATCCGAAGGAAGCTGATCAGAAAAAGAGCGGTGGATTTATTCCTGAGGTTGAAACAAGGGATATTGTATTAGGAGGGGAGATACTTGCCCGCATAATTCCCTCTGTAAAGCAGGAAGACGGGAAGAATGTAACAGGCGAGGTAATAAAGGCAGTCAAACCTGAAGAGCTCAAGATCAGGACAGGCGCCAATGTTGAAACAAGAGAGAACGGTTTTGTATTTGTAGTTTCCGAAGGCATCAAAGCCGGGTATCCTGAATATTCAGGCGATACTATATCTGTGATAAACCCCCTTGAGATATCCGAAGAGAGATTATCTGCAAGCGTAATGCTCTATACCTCATCTTCAAATAAAAGGGCTATGACAAGCGAGCTTGTAAGGGATATCATAGAAAGGGCAGATATCAAATTTGGCATTACTCTAGATGAGTTAGAGGGCTTTCTATCATCTGATGGTAAAAAGAAATTTCCTCCAAAAAAAATAACTGTTGCAAAGGGTATTGCCCCTGTTCACGGTGAGGATGCCGTAATCAACATCAAGTTCCGCAAGGGTAAAGAGGCAGGCAACCTTGACAGTAATACCGGGCGCATGGATTTTAGGGAGCAGTCATCTATACATAATGTAAAAAAAGATGAACTACTTGCGGAAAAGGTACCCCTCACAGCAGGCACTGATGGAAAGGATATATTCGGAGAGATAATCCATGCGGCCCCAGGTAAAGATTGTAAACTCAATTTCGGGACAAATGTTATTCTGTCTCCAGACGGTCTCAGTCTGGTCTCCGGTATGGACGGTATGGTGGCTATCCAGGATGGTAACAGGATATCTGTCACCCAGAGCCATGAGGTACAGGGTGATATAGACATGAATACAGGTAATCTTACAATGGATGGGTCGCTTGTTATCAAAGGATGGGTTTCTTCAGGTTTTTCTGTGAAGGCAAGCGGTGAGATACATATAGGTAAGGGGGTGGAGCAGTCTGTAATAGATGCTGGAGGCGGGCTATTTATAGATGGGGGGATTGTGGGAGGCGATAAGGCAAGTATAACCTAAGGGGGGGGGCT
>Ga0123334_1006602_pt1 | contig 10665 bp, 5 predicted proteins | sample BiotimSIPDNA_FD_89706 | JGI IMG/M metagenome (GOLD analysis project Ga0123334, IMG submission 89706) | Anaerobic biogas reactor microbial communites from Washington, USA - Biogas_R1 time_0 SIP DNA | ecosystem: Engineered > Bioreactor > Anaerobic > Unclassified | place: Washington, USA | collected... | reverse complement strand
TGGTTGGATTCTTAACAATCAGAAAACAAACATTTGTGCAGTCGGGAATATCCTTTGCTTGTTTTATCATATCAGATAATTGTTCTGAAACAGTATGCATCTGCTTATGAGAGTAGACAGGCTGATAAGCCACATCCAGTTGGGATGGACATACAAATATATAGTCGTCGTACTCCGCTAACTTGTATGTAATCTTTTGCGGTTCAAAGTCGAATCTGTTTGGCCATCTTACATCAAAATAGATTTTTCTTTGTATAAACGCATAGGATGCTGTTGCAATGCTTCCAACAATCAGGATTGCGGATATCGCAGTTAATAGCATTTTCTGTGCTTTTTCATTGGTAACCCATAAAGCACATATCGCTGATATTATACTGGGACAAATCGCAAACAATAATATGACTAATGGGAAAAGCATCCGCAGCAGCGTGAAATCATGGAAATATACATGCTCTGATAATATAATGGTTATCAAAAATGATGGTAATAATGAAACAAATCCCCATCCAACCAAAGTCATTAGTTTTTTATTGTGCCTATAGAAAATAAAGATAAAGAAAGCCAATAGTATAAAAACAATAAATATAAAGAGCAATATCCGCAATACCCATCCGCTATACAAGTAATAGCTGAAATGCATGACTCTACGAAGCCAGGACATGTTGATGGGAAAGGAGGATCTTTGTGTATAGCGAGAAAAGAATATGTTAAAATCACCTACAGAGAACTTTAGGTACAGCATAAAAAGCAATGCCGCTACCCCTGCTGGAGCAAACAACTTCAGGGATTCAATTAAGAATTCTTTGATCGCACCGTATTTCGTTGTTATCAGACGCACTAATGATATTACGATTACGATAAACCAACAGTAATAGTCAGTGAAACACCCATAGAAGATTAAGAAATACTGTATAGTTTTTATAATCCCTTTATGCTTCTTATTCTCATTTAGATCATATTGTAATATTTCAAGCAGTATAATACCTGCGGCAATCGGTAATGCTGCGATTTCGCTATAGTATTCAAATTGAAAATAATAAAACATTCCCGGCACAAATATTACAACAGCACCTGCAAAGATTGATATCATGGCTCCGGTTACCGGTTTGATAGATTTTGTTCTGTTAAAAATAAAGTATACAATTAGTGAAAACAGGCATGCGGTTAACCAGTGATTGAATAAATTATATCCTTGTACGAAAGGCACGGTACCTTCATTATTAATAATCAAAGCCAATAGATAAGGAAAAATTAAAAATCCCGGGGGATAGGAAGCATAAGGAGTTCCGCCCTCAGGTGCCTCGATACTTACTTGAGTTTTTAGCATTCTTGCCTTTAGATTAAAAATTCCAGCATTAAGCCAATTATATAGATAAGTAGATGACTCAAATGTCAGGCATACATCACTTGCCATCAGATTCCCGTGATAAGGCAGCCGCTGATTTAAGGATACAAGGAAAAGTACTGTAACGACAATTATAATCACAACAACTAATAATCTGTTTACTTGATTACTCATTCTCATAATCCTGATCATATATATTGGTATTTATGGATATGTTACCATCGAAAGGTGAATTTAACAATGATTTATATCATCGGTCGGATAGAACAACAACACCGGCAAATGGCCGGTGCTGTTTTGTGTCAATCTGTTTTACTCCGGGCGCCGAGGTGTCGCGCCTTACATTTTATTTCTTGCTGTTAATCTCATCGAGCAGTTTATCCGTGAATGCGGGAAGGTCCATGACGCCGAGGTCGCCCGCATCGCGCGAGCGCACCGCCACATTGCCGGACTCTTCCTCCTTGGCGCCGACGACCAGCATGTACGGAACCTTTTCAAGCTGCGCTTCGCGTATCTTGTAGCCGATCTTTTCCGGGCGCAAATCGGCCTCGCAGCGTATGCCGCGGGCCTTCAGCGCATCGACGACGCGCTTTGCATAGTCATTGTTTTTGTCCGAGATCGGCAGCACCTTGGCCTGCACCGGGGAAAGCCACGCCGGGAACTTGCCCGCATAGTGCTCGATCAATATGCCTATGAAGCGCTCGATCGAACCGAATACGACGCGGTGTATCATGACCGGCCTGTGCTTTTCGCCGTCGGCACCGGTATATTCGCAGTTGAAGCGCTGCGGGAGCTGCGAATCGAGCTGTATGGTGCCGCACTGCCATGTTCTGCCGATCGAGTCCTCCAGGTGGAAGTCGATCTTCGGGCCGTAGAATGCGCCGTCGCCCTCGTTCACGACATAGGGCAGGCCGACCTGCTCGAGCGCAATGCGCAGCTTTTCGGTGACCTCGTCCCATTCCTCCCTGGTTCCGATGTGCTTTTCCGGCATGGTCGAAAGCTCGACATGGTACTTGAACCCGAACAGCGTGTAGAATTCGTCGATCAGCCGTATGACGCCCTTGATCTCGTCGATGATCTGCTCCGGCGTCATGTAGATGTGCGCGTCATCCTGTGTAAAGCAGCGTACGCGCATCAGTCCGTGCAGAGCGCCCGATTTTTCATGCCTGTGCACGAGCCCGAGTTCGCCGATCCTCATCGGCAGATCGCGGTACGAGTGCGGCTTTGAATTGTATACGAGCAGTCCGCCCGGGCAGTTCATGGGCTTGATCGCAAACTCCATGTCGTCGATGGTCGAGGTGTACATGTTCTCCTTGTAATTAAACCAGTGCCCGGAGGTCTCCCAAAGCGCGCGGTTCAGCATGATCGGGGTCGATATCTCCTGGTAGCCCTCGCGGTCGTGCATCTGCCGCCAGTACTCGATCAGCGTGTTCTTTAAAATCATGCCCTTCGGCAGGAAGAACGGGAAGCCGGGGCCTTCGTCCATCAGCACGAAAAGATCCAGTTCCTTTCCGAGCTTCCTGTGGTCGCGCTTCTTGGCTTCCTCGATGCGCGCAAGGTATTGCTCAAGGTCGGCGGACTTGGCAAACGATGTGCCGTAGATGCGGGTCAGCATTTTGTTCTTTTCGCTGCCGCGCCAGTACGCTCCGGCAAGCGCGGTCAGCTTGAACGCCTTGACCGGTTTTGTGGAAAGAAGGTGCGGGCCCGCGCACAGGTCGGTAAAGTCCCCCTGTTTGTAAAAGCTTATGGTTTCGCCTTCCGGCAGGTCTTCGATCAGCTCGACTTTGTAGGGTTCACCGAGCTTCTTCATGAACTCCATGGCCTCGCCCCTCGGCAGCGTGAAGCGCTCGATCGCCAGGTCTTCCTTTACGATCTTGGCCATCTCCGCTTCGATCTTCTCCAGGTCCTCGGGTGTAAAGCCGCCCTCGCGGTCAAAATCGTAGTAGAAGCCTTCGGCGATCGCCGGGCCGATGGCAAGCTTTGTTTCGGGGTAGAGCCGCTTGACCGCCTGCGCCAGGATATGCGACGATGTGTGCCGGAACGCGTGCCTGCCGCCCTCGTCGTCGAAAGTCAGTATCGAAAGCTCGCAGTCCTTATCGACCGGGGTGCGCAGATCGGCCTCTTCGCCGTCCACAAGGCCGGCGCAGGCTGCGCGCGCAAGCCCTTCGGAAATCTGCCGGGCGATTTCATAGACGGTGAGCCCCGCTTCAAACTCCTTGACTTCTCCGTTTTTCAGTGTAATTTTCATGATCTATCTTCCTTACGTCATAAATTTTTCTTAATAACAAAAAGCACCCGAAGAAAGCTTTTGCTTTCCAAGGGTGCATTGTGCACGGTTCCACCTTGTGTTTCACTCTGTCAAGGTTCCATCAAACCTTGTTCCCGATAACGCCGGGAGCTCGCGGCAATGTTCGCATTGCGGCTCGGGAGCGGTCTTCGCCCGTACCCATTCGGCAAAGAAGGATTTTCAGCCGGGATCCTTCATCTCTTTTCTGCGCGAAGCGCGGGTTACTCTTTCCGTCATGGCCTATAATTGTTCTTACTATTATATCGGATTGTTTTAGGGTTGGCAAGAGGGGGCATGATGCAATATTTTAATTGCAAATTCTGTTAATCATTTATATTATTATACCTAATTATATATAATGGGGAATGAGTATGGGTAAAAACAATTGGTTCCATAAGATACAATACGAACTTGTGATATTTGCATTTCTCGTCATACAACTGCTTGTCACAATACCGATGCCGCACGAGATGAACTCCTGGACCGTGACTTCCTACTTTATGAGCTACGAGGATTTCGGCTTCGGCTCTCGCATGCTGATCGGCTCCGTGTTTAAGCTGCTGTTTCCGTTCCTGTCCGTCAAGGCGCTGTATACCGCCATACTGGTCACGCTGCTTTGCCTGATGCTGTTCACGGCCGTTGTACTGGGCAGCGCGATACGCAGATCCGGCGACGCGATGAAAGCGGTCATCATACTGGCCGCCGTGTACCTGGCAAGCCCGGCGTCGATCGCGCACCTGTTCGGCTGGCGCAACTACGGCAGGTTCGATATCTATCTGATCATCATTGCCGTAAGCTGCCTGTATCTTGTCAACACCAAAGCGGATTTCCTGATACCGGTGCTTGTGCTCATCGGCATGGCCATACACCAGGTATTCCTGTTCTCGTACATGTCCGTGATCGTCTATGCGCTGCTATACAATCTGTATGAAAAAAAGGGCAGCAGGAGGTCGGCAGTCATCGCGGCCGTCACCGCATTCGCGGCCATTGCGGCCTTTGCTTATTTCCAGTTTTTCACCCCGCCGATCGGGCACAATGACCCGGCCGCGGTATCGCGCATGCTGCAAAAAAATACGACGATGGCCGTATCGGAAAACATGATATTCTTTGAATATTTTGCCGGCATGAACGACCATATTCATTATCTCGTTTTGTCCGATCTCGGCAGAAGGATTATAAAGCTTGTCATGGTGCTTATCATGATGCTGCCTGTAAGCATCCTCCTGAACCGGATATTGCATAGTGCCGGGAAGCTGGCTGAAGACGGGAAGCTCAGGCTGCTGCTGCACGCCGCAACCGACCTGCCGGTCCTTATGCTGCTGCCGGCGTTTGTACTGACGACCGACTGGGGAAGGTGGCTCACAACCATTTATACATTCCAGATTGCGATCATCATGTATCTGGCTTATAAAAAGTGCGCTCCTGTAATGGAATCATTGAACAGGGTCGTACAGTTCTTTGAGAAAAACAGCTATCTGATTTTGGCGCTGATCGCGTACCTGTCGATGCTCGGCAAGTTTGAGGACGACAACATACTGGATCTCACAAACAAATTGATCGAGCTGCTGTGCTGACAGCGGCCGGAACGGGTTAGGGATTGAGGCGCAGCCGGCTGACGCTTGCGTCTACCCTCTATCCGTCCATTCCGGAGCGTCATTTATAATAAATTGTGGAATATTGGCGAATGGAATGGTAAAATTAGACTGACCGATAACAAAAAAACAATACAGGAAAATCTACTGCGACCCGACAGCTTACCGGGGGAATCATTGACGTTTAAAAGCGGTAGCTGTTCTGCTCCGCGTCAGGGTGGTTTGGATGAGAAACAATACGAAAAGCCAGGCTTCCATAAGAAGCATCATGCTCATCACATTTGCGTTTCTCATGCTTGCGGTAGTATATGGAATCGGAACCATTATCTATTCAAATTGGATCCAATCGGCCGGCAATGCCGCGGCAATACTGGCCGGAGATCTGAACGATGAAATCTGCCGCCAAATCGACACTTTCATATCCGCACCGATGCACGTGAACCATGTTCATTACAGGCTGATAGAAAACGGTATCGTGGACATGGACAATGATGCGGAACGGGATAAGTTTTTTGCCAGCGTTCTGCAGGCCCATAGCAGCGATATATACAGCTTCGGTTTCGGTGCGGAAAACGGCGAGTATTACGGCGCCCGCCGCAATGAAGACGGTGACATCGAAATTCTGCGCAACAACGCAGCAACCGGAGGAGCGTCCTGGTATTATGCCCTCGGGGATGATATGACTGCCGGCGCGATTGCCGCAAGGCTCGGCAAGTTCGACCCGAGGACAAGCGACTGGTATCAAAGGGCCGAAGAATCGGGCGCACCGGTTTTCTCCGGCATCTATAAGCACTTTGCTACGGATGACCTGACCGTTTCGGCGGCATACCCGGTCTATCAAAGCGACGGACGGCTTCTCGGCGTATTGGGGACGCATCTTATATTGTCAAGCATCGACGACTATTTGGGCGATATTGTACAGGACAAGAATGGATATGCGCTGATTGTTGAAAAGGATACCGGGCATCTGATCGCAAGCTCGCTGGATATAGACAACTTCAGTATTCTGGAAGACGGCGCATTGCAGAGGACGGACGCTGCCGATATCGGGAACGAGGCTCTGATTGCCGCATACAATGAATACATGCATTCGGGCGCGGGAACGATGATCGACGCATACGGGAAGGATCGGCTGTATATAAAATCCAGCGGGTTTACAGCAGGCGGACTGGATTGGATCATTATCAACGCAGTTCCGGAACGTCTCTTTGCGGGGGGACTGTATGACAGCATCAAACTGTCCATGCTGCTTGCCGCTGCTGCCGCCATGGTGTCCATAACCGTTTATTATATGCTTACCAGAAGGCTTTTTGGGCCGATCAACCACTTAATCGATGCAGCCGGAAAATTATCGGAGGGAGATCTGTCCCAAAGGGTGCGGGTCGTAAGGAATGATGAGATCGGCAGCATATCGGCCGCATTCAATAAGATGGCGGATACGCTCGGCACGGTCGTCACAAACCTCGAGGTAATGGTCAAGGACCGGACCGAGCACCTGGAGCAGGCCAATGCGTCGCTGAAGGAAAGCAGGAACCAGCTCCAGCTCATACTGAACTCCACAGCGGAGGCGATCTACGGAGTCGACAGAAACGACAACTGTACTTTTTGCAATGCCAGCTGTCTGCAGATCCTGGGTTATCAAAACCAGAATGAGTTGATCGGCAGGAATATGCATGACATGATCCATCACAGCCACAGGGACGGCAAGCCGATGCCTGAAAATGAATGCCGGATCTTCAAGACGATTATGGAGGGCAAGAGCTCGCATGTCGATGACGAGGTATTTTGGAGATCGGACGGCACCAGCTTTGATGTGGAATACAATTCGCACCCGCAATACGAGGACGGAAAGATCATCGGCGCTGTTGTGACATTTGTCGACAATACCGAACGCAAGGCGGCCCAGCAGCAGATACAATATCTGAGCTGGCATGATTCGTTAACGGGGCTGTATAACAGAATCCGGCTTGAGCATGAGATGAAGAATATCGACACGGAGGAAAATCTTCCGATCACGATCGCCTTTGCGGATGTCAACGGACTGAAGCTGACAAATGATATATTCGGACACTCGGCCGGGGACGAACTGCTCAGAACTGCAGGCAAAGTATTAAAGAAATTCTGCAGGGAAGGAGACCTGGTCGCCCGGGCGGGCGGGGATGAGTTTGTGATATTATGCCCCGGGACCGGTGAAAGCGAAGCGAAAGCATTGATACAGTCGATCAAGGAAGGATTGGCCAAAGAAAAGGTTGAGGCCATCAAGTGCAGCATGTCCATAGGCTTCAGTACCAAAACCGAAGCTGTGCAGGATATCGAGCGCACGATGAAGAATGCGGAAAAAGAGATGTATGTCGATAAGGCTGTCAACCGCAAGACCGTGAATTCCGATCTGATCAACACGATCATTGCGACGCTGCACAACAGATACCCGCAGGAAAAGCGCCATTCCATCGAGGTAAGCATGCTGTGCCGCGCCATCGGGTCGGCCATGAAATTGCCCGATTATGATATGAGGAAGCTCGAGGAAGCCGGATACCTGCACGACATCGGCAAGGTGGTCCTGGAGGAGAGCCTGCTGAACAAAAAGGGCAAGCTGACGGAAGAAGATATGAATAAGATCCAGCAGCATGCGATCATCGGCTACAGGATTCTGAACATGTTTGATGATAAGCTGGATCTGGCCGAGGCCGTTTACAGCCACCATGAAAGATGGAACGGCTCGGGGTATCCCAAGGGGCTCTCGAGGGAGGAAATACCGCTGCCCGCCAGGATCATAGCCGTTGCGGAGACCTATGACAGGATCGTCAGCGGATCCGCCAACCGAAAAGCGCTGGATAAAACAAAAGCGCTGCAGATCATACGGGATAATGCCGGTACTGCGTTTGATCCGGATATTGTTGAGATACTGGTACGGCAGGTTACTATGGGAGGGGAGTAAATGCGTAAAAGAATCAAGCATGCCGTTTCGGCACTCAAGCGATGTATCGCCAATGCGCCTTCCGCAGCAGAGATACTGAAAAAATCGGCTGTGTGTAAATCGATGGGATTAGCGGCCGTTTACCTTGCATTCGGAAGCGCCTGGATTCTGCTGACCGATTTCCTTGCCAAACGGCTGTTCAACGATCTCTCCAGCATTTTGATCATCAGCATAGGCAAAGGGCTGTTCTATGTTTTTGCAACCGCTGTCATAATCTATGTATTGGTTTATGTTTCGCTTAAAAAAACCATGCATGCACAGAATGAGCTTGAAAAAGTGAATCAGAACCTGGAGCAAACGATCGAGAGCCTGCGTGAAAGCGAGAGGAGCAAAGCGGTCTTTATTTCCCATATCCCCGGCATCGCCTACCGGTGCAAATATGACAGGGAATGGACGATGCAGTTTATATCCGACGGGTGCATTAAGCTGACCGGTTACAGGCCGGAGGAACTGATCGGCAACAGGCAGCTGTCCTACAATGACATAATTTGCGAAGAATACCGTGAAATGCTGTGGAATGAATGGCTCAGAATCATTGAAGCCAAATCTACTTTCCGGTGTGAGTATGAGATCGGGACGATATCCGGGTCCAGAAAATGGGTGTTGGAAATGGGCCAGCCGATATTCGACGAATCCGGCAATGTCGATGCGCTCGAAGGCATCGTGATCGATATCAGCGAAGCCAAGCACAATTTAGAGCGTATACTTTATATGAACGACCATGATGTCCTGACGGGGCTCTATAACCGCAGGTATTTTGAGGAAAAGAAACTCGAGGCGGAGGACGAAGCCAACCTGCCGCTTTCCATCATCATAGCCGACATCAACGGCGTGCGCTTGATCAACGACGCATTCGGACACCCGGCCGGCGATGAACTGATCAGACGGACCGGTGCGATCTTAAAGGATTGCTGCGGCAGGAATGCGGTCGTGGCAAGAACCGGCGGCGATGAATTCTGTATACTGCTGCCGAATACGGGCCGCAAAGAATGCGCGCAGATATTGCTGTTAATCGAAACGGCATGCCAGAGGCATAACGCATCGGTTGAAAAGCAGGAACTCATGATCAGTCTGTCCCTTGGGGCGAGCGTCAGGCAGACGCCGGAGCAAGATATCAACGATCTGGAAAATGAAGCCGAAAACAACATGTACAAGCACAAGCTGCTTGCCAGTGAAAGCCACCACAACGCCATCATATCATCCGTCATGGCCACCATGTATGCAAGGAGCCAGGAAACCGAGGAGCATGCACAGCGCCTGGCAAAGCTGTCGAAGATGATAGGCATGCACTTGAATCTGCCGCAAAAGGGCATGGATGATCTGGAATTGCTGTCGATGCTCCACGATATCGGAAAGATCGGAATTGACGACCGCATACTGAACAAGCCCGGGAAGCTGACCGACGAGGAATGGATCATCATGAAGAGGCACCCGGAGATCGGTTACAGGATCGCAATGTCGTCCCCTGAACTGAAGTCGGTCGCGGAATACATCCTATACCACCATGAACGGTGGGACGGCAAGGGCTACCCGAACGGGATCGCCGGTGAGAATATACCGCTGTTTTCCAGAATTCTGGCGGTCGCGGACGCATATGATGCGATGACCGAGGACAGGGTGTACCGAAAAGCGCTCGACAGGCCCAAAGCCGTGGAAGAGATCAAACGGAACGCCGGAACACAATTTGATCCGCGCATAGCAGATCTGTTCATCAACAAGGTGCTGCCGGAGATTTAGGCATTGCATGGAATAGCCTTTTGGACAAATCATTGTCACCCGGTTATGGAAAGAGGGCGAAGCGCTGCAGATTTTATGCTAAAATAACCGGGCAGGAGGTTTGACACAATGCATGGACGCCAAAGGATTTAAAAAGCATCTTTATATCGTTCTGGGTTCGGTATCGCTGGCGCTTGGCATCACCGGGATACTGCTGCCCGTTCTCCCCACGACGCCTTTTCTGCTGCTGACGGGATTTTTCTATCTCCGCAGCTCGGCGCGGCTGTACGGGTGGCTTGCGAACCATAAAATATTCGGTGCCTATATACGCAACTACATGACATACAGGGCCGTTCCGGGAAGGGTCAAAATCGCGGCGCTTCTGATGCTGTGGGCTGCACTGTCGGTATCGATGGTGCTCATCAATAAAGCGATCACATACATACTGCTGCCTGCCGTCGGCACGGGCGTCAGCGTGCATCTCTTCAAGTTGAAAACACTCGAATCGCTGCAGCCGGAGGAAACTGCCGCCCAGGGTACGGAAGACGGCCGCGGGAAACCATAAAAGAGGCTGCCGCGCTTTATGCCTGTCAACAGACCACGCCATGCGGCATTCGCCGCATTTCCCCTCCGGAAAATGGCTCACTAACAATTCGTTGAACCCATCTTTTTGCGGTCAAAAGTCTTTTGACCGCATAGACAATATAAAACAGACTTGGTTCTTGAGCCATTTATGAGGGGAATTCCT
>Ga0123334_1006592_pt1 | contig 10678 bp, 9 predicted proteins | sample BiotimSIPDNA_FD_89706 | JGI IMG/M metagenome (GOLD analysis project Ga0123334, IMG submission 89706) | Anaerobic biogas reactor microbial communites from Washington, USA - Biogas_R1 time_0 SIP DNA | ecosystem: Engineered > Bioreactor > Anaerobic > Unclassified | place: Washington, USA | collected... | reverse complement strand
TTTCCCCTAGCCCGTTTGGAGACAATCTCTTGACTTGTTAAAGCCGTGTTTCTCTCATCTCATTTGTTTCTTCGTATTCTTTATACTATTATGTTAGTCTCTGCTTGGGAGCTGTATATCTTTTCGAATTTTGTAACCGTTCTTTGCGTCGTTACGTTCCGTCGCACGGCTGCCGCCTACCCCCAGCGCTTTTCCTTAATAGTGAGCGGTAGCGAACATGTGTAATACCCGGAGGGTGCAACCAAAGCATAAACCCCTGCGATTGATTTCCTTTAGCCTGCTTGGAACCGGTCTGGTTTATTCTCCGCCTATGCTGAGCTGGCTGAAACGGATGCTGGGGGCGGCTTTGGCTCCGTAGAAGCGGAGGTCCGAGCCCAGGGCTTCGATGTTTTGCAGCAGTTGGTGGAGATTGCCGGCGATGGTTATGCCGCGTACGGGTCGGGTCAGTTGTCCGGCCTTGATGAGAATGCCGCAGGCGCCCAGGGAAAAATCCCCGGAAATGGGGTTGGCGGTGTGCATTCCCATTACTTCGGTAATTAAAAGCCCTGATTCAATATCGGCTATCATTTGCTCGGGTGACAATGAACCCGGGCTGATGATCAGGTTGCTGCTGCCAATGGCGGGCAGGCTCCGGAAAGAACCTCGCCGGCCGCTGCCGGTTGATTGCCGGCCGGCTTTGCGGCCGGAGTAATTATCATAAAGGTAGGATTGCAATAATCCATCCTTGATTAGTTCGTTTTTTTGGGCAGGAGTCCCTTCTCCGTCAAAAGGTGCGCTGGCCAAGCCATCTTCCAGGGTACCGTCATCGGTAATCTGCAGCAGCGGCGAGGCTACTGGTTGGCCTATTTTATCGGCCCACAGGGATTTGCCCTTGAGCACCGCATCGCCATAAAGGGATGGTAACAGCAGTCCCATGAAACGGGTGGCTACATAAGGTTCCATCACACAAGGCAAACACTGCGAGTCCATGCTGCGTGCTTTTAAACTGCGTACCGCCCGGCTGGCTGCTTCCTGTCCCAGTTGCTGTGGATTAAGGTCGGTTATTTTGCGGCGTGCCTTTACCGCAAAGCCGGTTTGGGAATCTTCTTCCTCCTGCGCTACCAGTGCTATATAAATGCCGGCCAGATTTTGTGCAAAACTGGCCTGCAAACCGTTGCTGTTCATGATAACGGTGATGGAATGGCTATCTTCATAGGCGGATTTTTCCACCATACGAATTCTTTTATCGAAACTGCGCGCAGCTTTTTCGCTGGCGCGGGCCAAATTAATTTTTTCCTCCAACATTGTATCAACAATCTGCTGATCAAAGCAGGACACCGGTGGATAGTATTGGGATGGCTCCACCAGGCACTGATACTCGTCGGCAATCATGCAGTTGGATATACTGACGGCATTATCAACCACTTCAAGAATGGCCGCCCGAGACAAGTCGCTGCTGTAGGCAAAACCCATCCGGCCGTGATTCAGTACTCTGACTCCCATGCCAATTTCTTCGGCTTCTTTTAACGTTTCCACGCGGGCCTCACGTAGCTCAATACTAAGCTCCCGGTTATAGAGCAGGAAAACTTCTGCTTCCACATTTTTCTTGCGGGCGGCGTCAAGTGCCGTTGCGCCGGCTTTTGTTAGCATTTCTTCTTTCTTGTGCATTCATCTCACCTTGTTCAAATTTATCCCTGCCACTCACAATGGCTACATTCTACGAATTCGCTTGATGGTTTTGGGTGTATCATCACTGCCGATGCCGCCTACCGTCAATGCTTTGATACGGATCGTAGGTTGGGCATCGGCTACCGGTACTCCCTGTCCTTCTTTGCCGCAAACGCCCAATGCATACCCCAGGTCTTTGCCGATCCGGTCGATATCCAACAGCGCCTGCGGTCCGTTGCCGGTCAGAGTGGCGCCCCGGACGGGATGTTTTATTTCACCGTTCTCTATAATATAGCCTTCCTGTACATCGAATACAAAATCCCCATTGATGGTATTTACTTGCCCGCCGCCCATTTTTTTGACCAGCAAGCCATATTCAGTCCCGGCGATGATCTTTTCTGGATCATCCTCTCCGGGAGCAATAAAGGTATTGGTCATGCGCGGAATAGGTTTGTGCTGGTAGGATTCCCGTCTTCCGTTGCCGGTCAAAGCTGACCCGTCATAACCGGCAGTAAGCCGGTCATTGATAAATTGTTTTAAAATTCCACGATCGATCATGACCGTACGTTGGGCCGGAGTTCCCTCGTCATCATAGGCAAAGCTGCCGTATTTACCTTTAATGGTGGCGTCATCGATGACACTCAGTTTTTCGATAGCAACCTGTTCCCCCAGCTTGTCCTTGTAAACCGACAATCCCTTCTGCACCAAATCCGCTTCCAATCCATGTCCGCAGGCTTCATGAATCATGGTACCTCCTGCCTCGGCATGCATCACCACCGGCATTTTGCCCAGCGGGGCAGGTACGGCGGAAAGCATGGCCACCGCCCGTCCGGCCGCATCCCGGGCCAGGTCCTCAATCGGCACCTGGTCCAATAATTCCCAACCCAACGCACCTCCGGCAGACTCATAACCGGTCTGGATCATGCCGTCTCTGGCTGCAATTGCGTTAACCACCATGCGTACCCGCACTTGTTCTTCTTCGGTCAGATCACCTTCAGAATTGGCAATCTGCAATTTTCTATGTACATCGGCCAGCGCCACCGTAACCTGTCTGATTTCTGCATCCATCTCCCGGGCAGCCTGGTTGGCGGCCAGTACCCGGGTGATTTTCTCATCAAAAGCAACCCGGTCGGGCATACGCAGATATTTCAGCTGGCAACCGGATTGGCGCGGGGTGAGATTGATTGTTTCATGCTCAGTATTATTGTTTGAACCCAGCACCTGGGCGGCCAGATCAGCGGCCCGCTCCAATCCCGACGGACTCAGTTCATTGGTATAGACATAAGCGGTCCGGCCCTCTTTCAGCACCCTGATACCGGCACCTTTTTCCCGGCCGCTGTTGATTTTTTCGATACGATTGTCTTCGCAGAGAACGTTGCTGATCTGTTTCTCTTCCACATAGATCTCGGCAAAATCTCCCCCACGTCTGAGGGCACGGGTTAAAACTTTTGACAATTCTTTTTTATCCAGCATATAAACTCCTTTGCACTCAACTGACTCTTACTGCAGTCATCGCTCTTCACGATGATAGGGCACGGTCAGTGCCGCCGGCGCCCCGGCTTCCGAACGCCGCCGGATGGTTACCAGAACCAATACGAAAATCGTCAGCAGGTAAGGCATCATGGCCAGATAGAAGGTGGAAATATCAACCCCGGCCGTCTGCATACGGAAGGTAAGTGCTTCCACCCCGCCGAACAAATAGGAACCAAGAATGGCCCTTATAGGATTCCAAAGGGCAAAAATAACCAGGGCCACCGCGATCCAGCCGCGGCCGGAGGTCATGTTTTCCTGCCAGGAAGGGGCATAAGCCAGAGATAAATAGGCACCGCCCATCCCCGCCAATACACCGCCCATAATAGTACAAAAATAGCGCACCCGGCTGACACTGATACCGACCGCATCCGCCGCAGCAGGATTCTGCCCCACGGCTCTGATGCTCAGGCCCCAGCGGCTGCGGAACAGCAATAGCCAAAGCAAAGCGGCAATAATAATGCTGATATAAACCAGCACATCCTGTTTAAAAAAGATCGGGCCCAGCACAGGTATATCCGCTAATACCGGGATGCTGACCGCCCGAAACGGATCCGTGATCGGCGTTCCCTGGTATGATTTGCCCAGAAATCCGCTGACCCCGGTACCAAAAATGGTCAAAGCCAGACCGCATACTACTTGATTGGCACGCAGGGTTATCGTTAGTAAGGCATGTATGGCTGCCATCATGCCGCCTCCCGCCATGGCCGCCATCAATCCGTACCAATGATTACCGGTCAGAACCGTAAAGATAAAGCCCATTACCGCTCCCACCAGCATCATGCCTTCAACACCCAGATTCATAATGCCGGATCTTTCTGCCAGTAATTCCCCGACCGCAGCAAAGAGAATGGCCGTACCGGCAACAACGGTTGCTGCCAGCAGCGCTACAATCGCTCCCAAAGTCATTTATTGGCCCTCCTTTCTAACCCGCTGCAAACGGTACTTGGTGAAGATTTCCCCGCCCAGCAGGAAGAATAGCACGGCTCCCTGCAGCATCAATACAATCGAAAACGGCAGGCCAAAGATTTGCAGCCCGAAGCCTCCCACCAGCAAAGCACCGAAAAGGATAGCTACCAGAATGATCGCAAAGGGATGCAAACGTGCCAGCCAGGCAACAATGATGGCCGTAAAACCATAGCCGGGTGAAATACCCTGCTGCAGCCGGTGGGTGATGCCGCTTACTTCAATCATACCGGCCAATCCGGCAATGCCGCCGCTGATCAGCATCACCAGCATGATGTTTCTCTTTACGTTGATACCTGCATAGCGTGCCGAAGCAGGACTTTCGCCCACCACTTTAACTTCATATCCCCAACGGGTGTAATTTAACAGGAAATAGAACAATACGGCCAGCAGCAACGCCACCAGCAGCCCGATATGAACACGGCTATCGCCGATGGTTGGCAGATAGGCCTGGGGCGAAAAACGCGGGCTGAGCGGAAAGCCCAGACTGGCCGGGTCTTTCCAGGGACCAAAAATAAAGCTATCCACAAAAGATATGGCCACATAATTTAACATTAATGTAATGATGGTCTCATTGACACCCCAATAAGCCCGCAGGGAACCCGGAATCAGTCCCCAGAATCCTCCGACAATAAATGCTGCCGCCGCCATAACCGGCAACAGGACCAGTGCCGGCAGATGTCCGTAGAAAAGAGCAATACCGCTGGCAGCAAAAGCCCCCATATACAACTGCCCCTCTGCGCCGATATTCCATATTTTCATCCGAAAAGCCAGTGACAATCCCAACCCAAGCAGCATCAAGGGGATTGCCTTGACCAGCGTTTCCGAAACTGCATAACTGTTTCCGAAAGCACCCTGCCACATACGCAAATACGTCTCGGCGGGATTGATTCCGTATAACCACAGGAAGATCCAGCCAAACAACAGCGCCATTAAAACCGACAGCACCGGTACAATTATGCGGGATGCCAAGGAGTCCGTTTCTCTTTTAATCAATTTATAGCGCATCATTGTACTACACCCCCGCCCCCCAGCATTAGCATACCGACTGTCTCCACATCCGCATCCTGATTGTCAAATACGGCTTTGATTGTGCCGGCATACATCACCGCAATGCGGTCAGCCAGGCGAAATATATCATCCAGATCTTCCAGGATGAGCAGAATCGAAGTTCCTTTGGCCCTCTCAGTAAGCAGCAGATTAAAAACTGATTCCGTAGCAGCTACATCCAGACCCCTTACCGGGTAGGAGGCGATCAGCAGGCGCGGCTGCTGGCTGATTTCCCGGCCCAGCAGGAGCTTTTGCAGATTGCCGCCGGACAGATAATTGACCGGATGCTCAATATCAGCCAGGGCCACATCATAATCCTGCACCAATTTATGCGTATAAGCGCGAATCTTTTTGTAATTCAAAAAAAAGCCGCTGGAATATTCCTTTTTGTTGTAGTTATGTAAAATCGCATTTTCAATAACCGATAAATTCGGTACCAATCCCATCCCCAAACGATCTTCCGGAACGATATTTATGCCCCGATCCAATCGTTCACGTACCCCCAGTAAACTGATATCCTGCCCATCCAGCAGGATACTGCCGCCAGCTATTTTGCGCAGCCCGGCAATGGCCTCTACCAATTCCCGCTGACCGTTGCCGGCCACACCGGCTATGCCGACGATCTCTCCGCTATGCATCTCCAGGTTCAGAGCAGTCACGGCAACATTGCCCTGATCACCCAACACTTTGAGATTATCCAACTTTAAGAGCAATTCACCCGTTGGCGGCATTAATTCCCGCCGGCTTTGCATTAATTCCCGCCCCACCATCATATGGGTTAAGGCCTTTTCATCCAGATCAGCCGTGCGGGCATTCCCTACCACGCGGCCACGGCGCAGTACCGTTACACTGTCGGCTACCTCCAGAACTTCATTCAGTTTATGGGTGATTAGTACGATCGACTTGCCTTGATCAGCCATTTTACGTATCATTTTGAAAAGTTCTTTTACTTCCTGGGGCGTAAGTACGGTTGTAGGCTCATCCATAATCAGGATATCACAGCCCCGATACAGCATTTTCAGGATCTCGACCCGCTGCTGTTCACCCAGGGACAATTGGCTGATGCGGGCCCGGGGATTTATATCCAGGCCAAACTTTTCCGACAGACGGGCTGTTTCTTCCTCAATCTTGCCGGAATTCAAAACTACGTCTTCTCCGGGCGCCCCCAGCACAATGTTTTCGGCTACGGTAAAATTATCGACCAGCCGAAAATGCTGATAAATCATTCCCACCCCGACCGCCAGGGCCGAACGCGGAGAACGGAATTGGACCGGATTTCCCTTAATTTTTATACTACCGGCATCAGGCTGGTATAATCCCGCCAGTACACTCATGAGCGTAGATTTACCGGCACCGTTTTCTCCCAGGAGGGCATGAATTTCACCGGCCCGAACCTGAAAACTGATCGAGTCATTGGCCACTACCCCGGGAAATACTTTGGTTATTTCATTCATTTCAATCATTAAACTGCTTGCCAAACCATATCCCTCCGACTAAAGAAAAACCTGCTTGGCTAGTTCAATACAAGGATTTTTAACTGAGAGTTTTGCATAATTCAAAATATCATACAATACTATCACTCTGAGCGATAGCGAAGCTACCTTAATTGTGACCGTCAGGTCATATATGTAGTCCTCGTAGGGGGAGTCTCGTAAGTGCCGTAGATCCGCCGACGCTCAGGCTGCGCTGCGCTTGCCTTCCGATCGCTTTCGGCACTAGATGCCATATGGCATCGTCGCTTCGCTAACGCTCAGGATGACATTTTAAAGTTACATTATAATTAAAAAAAAGTTAATTATGCAAAATCCTCAACCAACTGCCCCGCAGAATAAAAGTTAAAGGCGGCATAAAGCCGCCTCCAAGCTTGGTCTTCACTAATTGGCTACTGACCTATTTTACCATCCACTCCAGCTACAAACCAGTTAAAGCTGAGAATTTCTTCATCAGTCATCTTCTGGCCTTCTTTAACCTTTACAGTGCCGTCCTGCGCTTTAAGCGGACCGGCGAAAATATCAAGTTTGCCGGATTTAATATCGGCCTGTTTGGCAACTGCCAATTCTTTCACATCAGCCGGTACTTTGTCTGATATCGGAGCCAGATCAATAATCCCGGTTTCTGCTCCTCCCCAGTATGCACCGGTCTTCCAGGTCTTATTCATGACTGATTTAACAACATCGACATAGTAGGGACCCCAGCTCCATACAGATGCGGTCAGGCTGTAGTTGGGAGCATAGGTTTTCATATCGCTGTGGTAACCAATTGCCCAAACTTTAGCCTCTTCAGCCGCGATCTGGGGTGAAGTGGCATCAACATGCTGGGTAATAACATCGGCACCGTCTTCAATCAAGCTGTCAGCTGCCTGTTTGGCCAGATTGGCATCGATCCAGTTATGGGTCCAGACTACTTTAACTTTGACATTCGGATTGACGGACTGGGCGCCCAGGGTATAAGCATTGATTCCGCGTACTACTTCAGGAATATCATAAGCGGCAACATAACCAAGAGTATTAGTCTTGGTCATTTTTCCGGCTACGATTCCGGTCAGATAACGCATCTGCTCGATTTTGCCAAAATAAGTACCTACATTATCAGCCGTTTCAATTCCCGAAGCATGCATGAAAACAACGTCGGGATATTTTTTGGCTACCTCGATAGTGGCATCACCAAAACCGAAACTGGTAGTAAAGATAACCTTGCAGCCCTGCTGTGCCAGTTGATCAATACTTCTCTCCGCATCTGCACCTTCAGTAACGTTTTCCAGGAAAATAGTTTCTACTTCCGGCAGTTCCTTGGCCAGATATTTGCGGCCCTGGTCATGGGTGTAAGTCCATCCCGCATCACCGGGAGTACCAATATAGACGAAACCAACCTTGAATTTTTCCTTTTGGGTATCTCCGCTATCTTTGCCCTTATCCTTGGTTGAGCCGCCGCAGCCCACCACAAATACTGACAGGAACACAAACAGCAGGATGAATGAACCCATTTTTTTGAACTTCATTGCACCTAAAACCCCCTTCAAAAATAATTTATTCGGTCTTACCATTCCCGTCTCTTTAAATACACGAGCAGGAACAGCCAAAGTTTTTTACTTCGACATTATGTCAATCGAATCCTGCAATTAAAACATAAAAAGCCTAATTTAGCTTAAACCGTTTACTTAAGCCTAGCGGCTAAACCCAGCGCAATCAAATAATCATATTTCAGATCAAGTTCCTGCTCCTGGCTTAGATTAGCAGGCAAAATCAATTCGCGCAGCGGGTCTGCAATTTCAACCTCCAACCCGCTGCCTGCTGCCAGACTTTCATCAAGGCCGCTAAAACGTGACCCGGATCCGCACAGCCAGATTTTTTCGATTTGCCCCTCAGACATACTGCTCTGAAGATTATAATATTCCACGGAACGGGTCACCTCATCAATAATATCTCTGGTCAGGTAATCATACATACTCCCCTGACCGAAGTGGATATCTTCAGGATTTCCACTTTCATTAGGAGAGTTCAATGCCATGGCTTCATAAAATGCTGAACATCCAAACGACATGGAGCGATAAAAAACCAGAATATTTTTCTTAAACACCGAAAAATGTGAGCGTGACCCGCCAATATTCAAATATGCACTGACTTCCTCCGGATTATTTCTCCCCAGCACTCGGTTAGCGGCCAGCGGTTCGATCTCCACCGCTACCAGATTCAAGCCGGCAGCCTTACAGACCATATCCAGATTTTCAACCTGCTGGCGCCTTACAGCCACGAAAAAGACCTCGGTTTTTTTGCCCTCATCATCTTCAATATCCCGCAGCGGGAATATATCGATGGCCGCTTCTTCCACCGGGATGGGCAAAAAATTAATCGCCTGAAAAGTTATCGCTTCCTTTAATTCACCCAGTTTCATCCGCGGCATGACAATATTGCGGGTATAAACCTGCTGGCCTGCAACCGCCGATACAACTTTGTGATTTTTTAGCCTTAATTTGCCTACCAGTTTTCCCAGCTCTGCTCCTAAACCAGCCGGGTCAACAAAATTGCCGGCTTCAACCATCCCCGGCGGGGTGTCCATGCTGTCAAAACCAATCACCTTAATACCTTGTTTGGTTTTTTTTACCTGCGCAATTTTAATTTTTTTGCTGCCGATATCCAATCCAATCCCTGGAGACCTGTCGAACAAATTTTATCACCCCATTCGGACAAATTAATGCCTGCCCCTTAAATTATCAAACTATACCACACCTCAATTATATGCTGCATATCTTCGCCTGATATCGTGCCAATTCCTTTAATTTTTTTTAATTTTTTGTCGGGATTTGAAGTCAGTCATTTATAATCCTATAAGCAGTGATTGTACCGTTATCGGTAAAGGTGCGGGAAATAGATTTATGTTCGGCATCACAGTTATTAGTGAAATGAAAGGTTACTTCCGCTTCAATAATTTTGCTGGCATTTTCAAAGCACCCCACACATTTAATTTTATAACGGCAGTAATCCGAGCCGCTGTCTAGACTCAGAAAACGGGTATGACATTGCCCTTTACCCGATCCGGTCACAACTTCGGTACTGCTTTCCCGCCAGCCCAGCGGCAATACCGGTATGGTTTGACTGTTACAATAATCCGTTCTCAAGTGTTGATTGATATCAGCACAGGTTTGTTCCAGAATCGCATCAGCCAACTGCTGCGCTTGCTGGGTACGAAAATAATATTTGCTCATATGCATTTCCAAAACTGACAGCTGCATAATCAAAATCATTAATATACATATAATAAAAAATATCAGCAGGGTCATTAAAATAATGCTGCCCTGCTCCCGATCCTTAAATATTTCCTTAATCCTCATCAGAAACTACCTCCCGATGGAGATTTAAAACTTCAACCGCTGCCTTGCCAGAGCTTTTCAGCTGTCCGTGCCTTATTTCGCTTTACTTATAACAAGTCTGGAACTGGCTGAACAAATGATTCGATTTGTATTCTCCCCTTGCTCGGCTTCCATACAGATACTTGTACACCCCGGCCGGGAACCCGGCTGAAAGGATAAGCTGCTGATATGATTGGCTACCGGCATTTTGGCCGCTCCATGACGATAAACCGTCTGATTCTGCAAATAATATGATACATAGCCGTCATCTATAAGCAAGCGCAATGTCCTGCTTTCATAAGGGTGCTCCACTTCCCGTGCGGACATGACATCCTCGATAATCATCTGCATAGCCGCCCGCTCGGCATATTGAATATCGGTAAAGGCCAGCTGGCACTCAAATATTTTGTAGGCACTGAAATATGCGCTCATTAAAGCTGCTATGACAATTGCCGACAGTCCCAGCGCAACGACGATTTCAATTACCATAAATCCCGCCCCGCTGTTTTCTTTCTTCATATCGCTACCCCTCTCAAGGCAGGATTTAAAAAGGTAACCATTTCCAGCATGCGGCTTCGCCCCCCATCCTCCCAGGTCACCGCAACTTTCGCCTCATAAAGCGAGGGGATGTCCTGATTT
>Ga0123334_1006587_pt1 | contig 10681 bp, 6 predicted proteins | sample BiotimSIPDNA_FD_89706 | JGI IMG/M metagenome (GOLD analysis project Ga0123334, IMG submission 89706) | Anaerobic biogas reactor microbial communites from Washington, USA - Biogas_R1 time_0 SIP DNA | ecosystem: Engineered > Bioreactor > Anaerobic > Unclassified | place: Washington, USA | collected... | reverse complement strand
CCCATTCAAAAACAGCTTCACGAAACCACGGTCAAAGGTCACCGCCATGAAATTCCAGTAGTTGACCTTGACCTTCGCGCATTGATCCAGGGGAATGCGTCCCTTGCCGGGAATAACAAGATCATTGTAGTTGCGAAGAATCCCGTGCCAAGCACCCTTTTCGTCCATATATCCGAACTCGGGAACCAAGTCCTTGACGCCAAACTTGAAGTCAATCCGCTGGGGGACTCGGGAACGGTCTGACTTGAAAAATACCTGGCGATACTCCAAGCTCGCACGGTCAGGAACAACCCAGCACGTAATCGTAAGGGCGTCCCGGCGGAATTGCAACGAAGGCACATCCGCCATCGTCTGCTTCAACGGTCCCGCCCACAATCCCCCTTGCGCCTTGTCGTAAATGGCATCGCGAATCAAGGGATTCTCAGGCTCGACCTTGAAGAACGGCTCGGCGCCAAAGCAACAAACACAAGACAACATGGCAACAAATGCAGACAACCTATTCATCTTTTCCTCCTGGAAGACTCAAATTATGCCTGACAAATCAAAACGCAGAACATACAAATGTCATCCCCAAAACAAGATTTGCAAATGCCCTGCAGAGCATCATTCCCGCTTTTTCGCTAATCAAACTTGAATAATGTTATTTTTACTATCTATAAAAGTTGTCAAAAGAGAATGTTATGCTTAAGTTATCTTGTTGCCAAAAACCGCAGGACTCATACAAAAACAAGGAGGGAATCAATGGACATCATTTCGATTTTCAAGAACAGTTACTTGTTTTTCGCCGTTTTGGGATCGACGATTTTCGCGATTCAGTTCCTGCTGACCATCATAGGAATTGGAGGTGGCGAAGACTCGGCAGACGGCTTCGACATCTCGGACAGCCTCGAAGGCCTGGAAGCGGCAAACGCATCGGACATCATGGCCGTCAACTTCTTCTCGCTCAAGAGCATCGTCGCATTCTTTACATTCTATGGCTGGGGCGGCGTATGTTTCTCCCATTTGGGCTGGGGCGGATTTGCCATAGCCATCTTCTGCGGCTTGATCATGATGGCGATTGTATCGTTCCTGATCGCCCTGATGCTCCGCCTCCAGCAATCGGGTAACATCAATCCCAACGACTTGGTCGGCAAAAGCGCCAAAGTCTACCTGACGATTCCTGCGGGACGCGAACCGGGCGGCAAGGTAACCATCAAACTGTCCGGATGTACCCGGGAAGTATCCGCAATCTCAGATGCCGAGATCAAAACCGGAGCCATCGTCGTCATCGAACAAGCGCTCACAAACGGAACCTGCATCGTCAAGCCAATGAATTAATTTCATATCGATAACCCAAAAACAACCACAACAAAGGAAGCAACATGGAACCATCGACAATCATCATTCTCGCAGTCACCATAGCATTTGTCATCCTGGGACTCTTCATCCCACTCGTCAAATGCTACAGGAAATGCCCGTCAGACAGAATCATGGTCATCTATGGTAAAACTGGCGGAAACGAGGCGGCAAAATGCATCCACGGAGGAGCGAAATTCATCTGGCCGATCATCCAAGACTATGGCTACATCTCGCTGAGACCGCTCCAAATCACCGTCAACCTGGACAACGCGCTCTGCAAGCAAAACATCCGAATCAATGTCCCCTCGGTCTTTACAGTCGGCGTCTCAACGTCACCTGAAATCATGGGCAATGCCGCCGAACGACTCTTCGGACAAAGCCCGGATGCCATCTCGGACCTGGCCAAGGACATCATCTTCGGACAGCTCCGACTCGTCATCGCCTCCATGATGATCGAGGAAATCAACGCCGACCGCGAAACCTTCCTCAGGGCAGTCGAAGCAAACGTCGCAGAAGAACTCAAGAAAATCGGACTCGAACTCCTTAACGTCAACATCACGGACATCACCGACGAATCCGGATACATCGAAGCAATCGGAAAGCGCGCCGCCGCCGGAGCGATCAACAAGGCGAAGGTTGACGTTGCCGAGGAAACCAGAAAGGGTAGCATCGGCGCGGCAGAAGCCGAAAAGCTCGAGCGCGTCGCAGTTTCACAGGCGGAAGCCGAAGCCGCAGCCGGAGAGGCGGAAGCCGACAGGAAACGCCGCGTCGCCGTCAAGCAGGCTGACGTGAAGGCGGCAGCGGGCGAAGCAGATGCCGAACGCGAGCGCCGTATCGCCGTCAGGCAGGCCGAATCAGAAGCGGCAGCCGGTGAAGCTGAAGCCGAAAGGGCAAGACGTATCGCCGTCAAGCAGGCTGACGCAACCGCAACGAAGGGCGAAAACCTCGCAGCAATCGAGATCGCAAAGTCCAACGCGGAACGATTCGAAGAAGAAGCAGAGGCATACCGCAGGACCGAAGCCGCCAAGCACATCGCCCAGGCGCGTATCCAGGAAGCGCAATTCACCGCCGAAGCAGATGCACAAAAGGCAAGGGCCGTGATGGAAAGCGAAAAGCAACGTGCCGAGCACATCGTCCCGGCTGAAATCCAAAAGCAACGTGTGGAAATCGCAGCAGCCGCTCAAGCGGAAAAGGCACGAATCGAAGCCCAAGGTGAAGCCGATGCGATCTTCGCAAAACTCCAGGCCGAAGCAAGGGGTAACTTCGAACTCCTCCAGGCAAAGGGACAAGGCTTCCAGACAATCATCGCATCCTGCCAGCAAAACCCAGACGCGGCAGCACAACTTCTCATGATCGAAAAGCTGCAGGATATCGTCGCGCTCCAGACAGAGGCCATCAAGAATATCAAGATCGACAAGGTCACCGTTTGGGACGGCGGAAATGCATCGGCAGACGGCAAAACCTCAACCGCAAACTTCATCTCAGGAATAGCTCAAGCACTCCCGCCGCTCCACGATGTCGCCAAGATGGCAGGACTTGACCTCCCGCAATACCTCGGCAAGATGAAAAGACAAGACGAGCAAAATCAAGAGGATTCCGAATAGCAAGCAAACCAGCAAGAACTATCGCAAAGAACCTAGATGACGTGGAGGTTGCCGTCAAGACCATTCCATGACCCAAACCAGCAACCTCCACGCATAACGCCACAATGAAACGAACAAGCCACGAATTGATCCTGGAATCCAATTGGAGCGGACACGTCCACGCCTCGACAATCCTTGAAATCAAGCCAAATACCATCCTTGCGGCATGGTTCCAAGGCACTAGGGAAAAACACGACGACGTGGAAATCCAAGGCACGATACGCCAAGGCAATGCCTGGTCAAAACCTTTCAGGCTGGCAAAGGTCGCCCCGCTCCCGCATTGGAACCCGGTCCTCAGGTTGGACGCCAAGAAAACGATACACCTCTACTTCAAAGTCGGAGGAATTATCGACGATTGGGTGACCTACGTCCAAGAAAGCCATGATGGTGCTCAATCGTGGACACAACCGCATGAACTCGTCAAAAACGACCGAACAGGTGGACGTGGTCCCGTCAAAAACAAATGCATCACACTAGCTGACGGCACAGTCCTCGCACCAGCATCACGCGAAAAAGGCCAATGGACAGCCTTCGTCGATCGCAGTACCGACGACGGAGCCACCTGGACGGCAGCCCCACAAATGCCGGGCACAGGTGTCATCCAGCCAACGCTTTGGGAAGTCAAACCCGGACACGTTGCAGCACATCTACGCTCCAATCTGGGAGCGATCTACAGAAGCGATTCATTCGATGCAGGGCTAAATTGGACTCCGATCCAACCGACTTCACTTCCCAACAACAACAGCGGAATCGACTTGGTCAAAACCTCGCAGGGATCCCTCGTTCTCGTCGGAAACCAAGCCAGCAACAACTGGGGTCCCAGAAACACGCTGCTAACCTGGCTCTCACAAGACAATGGCGAATCCTGGTCGCCAGACATAACTCTTGCACACGACGAGCAACTTAAACAGCCAGACGGACGAAGCACCGAATTTTCCTACCCGGCAGTCATCCAACTACACGATGGCTCGATCGCCGTTTCATACACGGTAAACAGGCAGAATATCGCTTTCGACATTATCGAACTCTAGTCCGCCGGAAGTCCCCCCACGCCATAAATTTTGCTTTGATTTCGTGTTGGTTTCCTGATCAAAATACAAATCCTCCACCCTTGCCAGAAACAGGCATGTCACATGGTTTTTGAGTACGAAACCGATGATTTTTGGTTTGGCGACTGGATGGCTTCGCGGGCAAAAAAGCCAAGTGACAAAGAAAATCAAAATCGACCTTTGACTTTGTGTGCTTGTGCACTTATAATCTTCGTTTCCTACTCCACCCTGAAACCGTTTCAGCCTTAATCCCCAATCCGAGGTGCATAATGATCCATTGGCATTCTATCCGTCGCGTGTTGTTTCTTGCCGCTTTTTTTGGCTGCCTGGCATTTGCGCAGGAGAGCTACCGCGATAGCTGGTTTCCCTTCGTAATTACCGATGTGGCCGACGAGGAGACCGCCGGCACTCCCATTGATTTGTCCTACCTCAATCCCCAGCCCGCTGGCACCCATGGCTACTTGCGAGTTGAAGGTGAACGAATAGTTGACGGCCGAGGCCAGACCGTGCGACTCTACGGCAGCAACATCTGCGACTATCATCCCATGCCGCCGAAGGAGGACGCACCACGGGTCGCCAAGCGCCTGAAGCAACTCGGCATCAACTTCATACGCCTGCATTACTTTGATTTTGCCAAGGCACCGGCGGGCATTCTCAATGCCGACATGCAGACGCTCAACCCCGAGAAGCTCGACCAATTCGATTGGCTCATCGCCAACTTGAAGGAAAATGGGATTTATGTTGATATCAATCTCCATGTGTGCCGCCCCTACCCGAATATGCCAGAGGGCACACACAGTTTCGGAAAGGGCATTGATTTCATCCACGAACCCTACATTGAGTCGCAAAAACGCTATGCGCGCGACCTTATCGGCCATCGCAATCCCTACACTGGCCTGACCTACGCGGAAGACCCTGCCATCGCCCTAATCGAAATCAACAACGAAAATACGGTGTTTTCCATCTGGACGCGCTTGGCGACATTGCCCGAGGAATTCAGCAAGCCGATCCAAGAGCGCTGGAACCGCTGGCTCATCAAAAAATACGCCACGAGCGACAAGCTCCGCCAGGCATGGAACAGCGAGGCTGTTGGTGAACGCGGTCCCGAATTGCTGGGCAATGGCGATTTCAGCAAGGGTACCGACATCTGGCACTTCGAACACGTCAAGCCCGGCGAGGCTACGGCCACAGTCGTCGAGGACGCCGAACTGGGTCGATACCTGCATTGGACGGTGACCAAGAGAGGCAACGCCGACTGGCACTTGCAGTTCTACAACAGCAACCTGCCAGTGGAACATGGCAAGAAGTATGCCCTGACTTTTAAGGTCCGTTGCCCCGACGCCACGCCCAAAAACCTCGCCATCCGCCTGATGATGCAACGCAGTCCATGGCAGAACGCCGGCGGCAGCGCCACTTTCCTGGTCGGCAACACCTGGCGCGAATACAGCCTGAATACTATCATTGACAATCCCGACGCAATCCCCCTCCGCCTGAATTTTTCCGCCAACAACCAGCTGGCGACCTTTGAGATCGCCGACGTGTCGTTGCGCGAGGGTGTTTACACCATAAAGGGTCTGTATGCCGGCGAGACTCTCGAAGAAGCCAATGTGCCACTGGTCGCCGATAGCGCTTGCGCACCGCGCACGCTTGATTTTCTCTCGTTTCTGATTGACGCCGAAGGGGAGTACGTTCAGGCCATGCGACGGGTGCTCAAGGATGAGCTCGGTTACCAGGGCATGGTTCTCTGCACACAAGTCAGCTACGGCGGCTTGGCGGGCTATCTGCGGGAAAGCCGCCATAGCGATCTCATCGACATGCACTGCTATCCCTGTCATCCGTCTGTAAGCGCCGATGAACAGGGACGCCGCATCCTCAACATTCGTAACGAATCGATGATTGCCAAGGCCTTCGGTAGCCTGGAAGGCACCGCGTTCTGGCGAGTGCCGGGCATGCCCTTCGTGATGACGGAATTCGACATCAATCCACCCAACGACCATGCATCTGAGAACTTTCCTCTGCTGGCGTTATTGGCTGCGTACCAAGGCTGGGCGGGTTTCGCCGAGTACTCCTGGTACAACTTCCAGGAGAACAAGCATGGGCACAGCCGCATTCGTAGCCACTTCGCCACCACCGGGCACGCCGGTCAGATGGCTTTCGTGCCCGCCATGGCCTTGCTTTTCCGCAAAGGGCTGGTCAAGGAAGCCAAGGATCCACTCCAACTGCGCTGGACAAAGGATGAACTGGCTGGGAGCTTCATCTCCAATTCATGGTACGGCATGCCGCAAATCTTCGGGCGTCTCGGGGGCGATCGTTCCGACGCCTAGAGCCGCCGGGTCAGCAGCCGCCTGATGCCTGGCACAGGCGAAAGCAGCATCGTCGGCAGCAGCGGCCAAAATGCTTCGCACATTGTAAGCGACACGGGTGAGATTCTCTTTGATCGCCGCAAGGATGGCGAGGAATTCCTACAGGTTAATGCTCCGGCAGCGCGCCTGCTCATCGGCTATGTCGGAGGTCGGGATTTCACCCTCGGCGACGTTACCTTGAGCGTCAAGACCGGTACGTACCGCAACTACGCCAATATTGCGTTGGTCGCCTTGGACGAAAAGCCCATCGCCGAATCCAGGCGCCTGTTGCTTACCACCGTTGCCCGTGTTGAAAACAAGTATCAGCAGTGGGATGAAAAGCGCACGACCATTGGCCCCAAATGGAGCGAAGGACCAACGATGGCCGAACCTGTGCCATTGACCATTACTCTCCCTGGCGGCGGCTGGCGAGCCAGCACCCTCAGCGGCAAGGGTCAAGTCATCGCATCGGTGCCCATGCAGAGCAGTTCCCTAAGCAGCAATCCCAAACACGAAACGGTCTGGTATCTCTTCGAAAGAAACTAAACATGAGCTTTTGCAACGGCGATCATCGCTTAGCGACAAAAACTCCACAAAAACCAACGTCAACGTCCCATTGCCACAGTCACAGTCCCCAAACCGCCAATCCCGCCAAAAAAGGCATGTCACATGCATTTTGAGTACGAAAATGTGAAATTTTTCGTTGGTTTCAGGGTAGTTCCTGAGTGATTTCGTTGAAAAAAGGGAAGCAAAAAACTTTGCTTCCTCCAAAAAAACTCAATGCATTATTTCAACTTAAAAGCTTCCCTGCCTAAATTGCCATCAATCGGGCAACGCTATGCTTATCACAGATGACTTGCCCGACTTGCCCGTGTCAACTGCGTATTTAGCATTGGAGAACTGCCTGACGTCTCGAAGGACTCGAACCTTGCCGGTTTCGGGTTCCGGATAGGTCATCCGAACTTGCGTGAAGCCAGCCTTCCCTTTTTGCTCCGGTGCAGCCCTGAGGACAATGCTGTTCACACGTTTCAAATTCGCGGCAGGAATGACAAACGTTATTTTCTTCCCCTTATTGGACTTTACATCCTTCAGTGCATCGGCTTCCAAGGTGCCCACGACCTGGTCGTTCGCAACGACTTCCAGCTTGATCGACGTACTGGTAAGCATGAACTCCAGCTTCGCATCACGGTCTGTCTTGAATGCCGTGTCGATAACTCCGTTCTGGATCGAATACGGCACGTTCATCGTGCTCTTCGTCCCGTCCTCCATTTGGGCAACCGCAACGAAATCATGGGCGCTGTCAACAAGCGAACCCGTATCAAAGGAGCCCGACCAGACGGACCACTGGGGATGACGTTCGGTCTGCTTCAGTTCAACAGGCTTGTCGCCAAGAGTCGCCGTCACGGATACTTTCTTGCCGAAATCCATGACCACCACCGAGAAATCCTGCTTCCCTTTGAGGTGGGTTCTCTTGAGGGGACTTGCCAGCGAAACCGGCGTGTCTCCATGCCGGCTCACGTACGCCTGGGATGCAATCTTCCCGCCCGATACGTTGATAATCCTAAATCCCTGTGGATTGCCGCAGCTGTTCGGATTCGAACGTCCGGGACCCGACCACCAGGCTCCGCTAGTCGCTGGCGTCGCGATAATATCGTAGTCGGCTTGCTTGCGTACATATGTCCTATGCAAATGACCGCAATAGACCGCAAGCACGCCTTTGCCCTCGAGAAGGGAAGCCGTCGGCCTCGGCAATACCTGGTGCGAAAAAGCTATAATGGATTTGCCTTTGGGAACCATTGCCAGATCGCCTTTCAGCCATTCGGTTTGCTCGGCATCTATTCCTTCCCTGTACCCGCCCTTGGGCAAAAGTATCGTGCAATCCAGGACTATGCAATGGATATCACCCCAGTCAAAGGAATAGACCGTGGGGCCGAATCGTTGCTTGTACATCCCTTTTCCGTAAAGTTCGTGATCCAATTGCAGGTTTGCGTGACGGGAGTTTGCGTGCTCGTGATTGCCGCAAACGTAAAACAAGGGCAACTTCAAGTGTGAAAATCCCTTTTCAAAGACATCGTATTGGTTCTGCGCGCCTTCGATGGTCTGGCCGTCCGAACCAGAAACCAAATCACCTGTGTTGATCACGAAATCGACAGGAAACGGAAGGCTGTTCAAACGATCAACCACCCATGATGCAGTATCAGCGCGGCTGATGTGCGTGTCGGTGATCTGGATAAACGTGAAATCGCTCCCCTGCTCCATCGGAACAAGGCCGAAATCAACCGAGCCATCGCCTGTAGCAAGAGTCCAAAATGACTTGCTGGGGCGCATTCTCGACGGGCGGCACACCCAAACAATCGGCTTGTCATCCTTGCATTCCAGGCTATATCGCCCATCGGGGCCAGTCTTGACCAAAGTCCGGCTGTCGCTCACGACAACATCGGGCAGCCCAACTTCACCAGCGTCAAACACCCCGTTTCCATTGGCATCCCGAAATACAATTCCCTGAACAAGCCTCGCGGCTACAGATGTGTGGACAAAAACTACTGCAAACAGACAACAAATCGCTCGCAAGAAAAGTTTCTTCATTTCGACCTCCAGGGTTATTCCTTCATTCTGAAATTCACATGCTGGACGACCTTGCCCTCGCTCAACCACAACTGTTCGAAATCGGTTTGGATGTCAGCCACATCGTCGCTGGCGCCATCCGTACGCTCAAACCAAGACATTTTCCCGATGAGCCGCAACCAGCTCTCGAAGTACGGCGCGTGATCCGTCGCCATATGCAAGATTCCCCCGACCTTCAGGATTCTGCGAAGTCGGCTCAGGAAATCAGAACACACCAACCGTTTAATCTCGTGCTTGTCCTTGGGCCATGGATCGGGACATAGCAGGTGGATTCGGTCAATGCTCCGAATCGGCAACTGAAACGCCGCCAGTTCCAGGCTTGAGGCGCGCAAAAGCTCCACATTGTCCAATTTTCGCGACACGACTTTTTTCTGAAGCCGACGCAAGCGCCCCAGCATCAGGTCATTGCCCAGGATGCATCGATCGCGATAGCGCTCGGCCAATGCCAACGTGAAACGTCCTTTCCCGCACCCCATGTCCAATTCCACGATTCCGGAAGGCGATTCGGGAATCTGATATGTATGGTACGTGTTCGTCAATATGTTGATCACATCCCTGCTCCAGAGCGGCGCAACTCTTCCATAAACTCGCCAATCCTATCCATCGCCTGCTGAATGTCTTCCATGCTGGACGCATAGCTGCAACGGACAAATCCTTCGCCGCTGGCGCCAAATGCAGTCCCGGGAACCACGGCGACGTGCTTCTCGCGCAACAACCGAGTTGCAAAATCAACCGAATTCAACCCTGACGAGCGAATGCAGGGGAAAACATAAAACGCACCACGAGGCATGAAGCAGGACAAGCCGATCTCGTTCAGGCGCTTCACAATCACATTGCGACGCTGACGGTACTCCTCCAGCATCGCATCACGCTCGCGAGCGCCATTAACCAACGCCTCCAAGGCGGCAGATTGAACCATGCTGGAAGCACACATGATTGAATACTGGTGAATCTTCATCATCGCCTCAATCAACGATGACGGCGCCAATGCGTAACCAATGCGGAATCCCGTCATCGCATAGGACTTGCTGAAGCCGTTCAGCAAGACCGTACGATCGCGCATCCCTGGACAACTGGCGATGCTCGGACTCCTGTCAACATAGCTCAACTCCTCGTAGATCTCGTCACTGACGACAAGCAAATCGTGGCGAACCACGAAATCGGCCAATATCAGCTTGTCTTCCCGGGTCAGGCTCGCGCCGGTCGGATTGTTCGGGTAGTTCAGCAGCAGGACCCTCGTCTTGTCTGTCAAACGTGCCTCGAGTTCGGACACCTGCACCACGAAGTCATTCCTCTCGCTTGTTTCCACGGGCACGGGGACGGCGTGGCACATCTGGATCGTCGGACCATAGGACACATACGCCGGCGATGGAAACAGGACTTCGTCTCCGGGACTCAGGACCGCCCGCAGCAGGATATCCAATCCTTCGCTGACTCCAACGGTCACGATGCACTCGCAGGTCGGATCGTACTCGCATCCGAAGCGTTCCTTCGCATAGTCGCAGATTCCGCGTCGCAGGCGCAAGTCGCCCAGGTTTGACGTGTAGTGGGTCACGCCCCTGTTCAAGGCGTAGATTGCCGCCTCGCGAATATGCCACGGCGATACGAAGTCAGGCTCGCCGATACCGAGGCTGATCACCTCGTCCATCGTATTGACCAACTCGAAAAAATCCCTGATGCCGCT
>Ga0123334_1006584_pt1 | contig 10690 bp, 9 predicted proteins | sample BiotimSIPDNA_FD_89706 | JGI IMG/M metagenome (GOLD analysis project Ga0123334, IMG submission 89706) | Anaerobic biogas reactor microbial communites from Washington, USA - Biogas_R1 time_0 SIP DNA | ecosystem: Engineered > Bioreactor > Anaerobic > Unclassified | place: Washington, USA | collected... | reverse complement strand
GGAGTGCAAGTGGCATAAAAAGTGGCAGTAATGTAAACCACGTCAGTATCAGTCTTGGCGATGGCGATCTGGTTCCCTTCGGAATCCTGCAGCATGGCATGGGACATGATGTAATAATAGCTTGAAAAGGTGCCGCTGTAATAACCTTCGAGCGCCACTTCGGTAATGGTGGAACCGTTGCATTCCGTCGCCTCCAGTTTAATCTGCTTTGTCGTGTGCGATGTCGGATATTCATAGACTGTTTCCAGCGTCGTCACGGCTTTGCGCGTCAGATGCGAAAAAAGGGCGGTATCCGTAAGGCGCGGTGGTCGTAAAACAGTAAAAATCAAAAATAGCTGAAAATGCTGTGAAATCAGCACTTTCGAGGAATGGCGGCGTGACTTCGATCACGCCGTTTCCTCTTTCATAAGCTCATCCAAAGGAATAAAGCCCAAACCGTCGTACTTGATGTGGATGTGCTGCTGGCGCTTGCCGCTGGATTTATCCGGGGCCTCCACATAAATGCCCTGAATCAACTCGTGCAGCGTGTAGGCGTCCAGCTCCTCAATTCCAACGTGTGCCTTTGCCTTCTGATTGAACTTGTCAATGCTGTCTGTCTTTTGTTCCTGTACTTCAATCTCCCGGCGAAGCGTGACGGATTCCGATTCCAACTGCCGCTGTTCGGCTTCATAGCTCTGACTCAGCAGGTTATAGCGTTCGTCGTTCAGCCGACCGCAGGCGTTGTCCTCATAAATCTTCATAAACAGGCGCTTCAGCTCTGCGATTCGCTTTTCATCCCGTTCAAGCTGCTTCTTCATGCCGAGTATCTTTTCCCTGCTTTCCACGAGCGTTTGCTCCATCATGGTGCGGCGGAAATGAGCTTCGTGGTATAAGATATAGTCAGTGACGGCCTGAATGTGTTTCAAGACCACACGCTCCAGAACGGCAACGCGGATGAAGTGCCCGTTGCATTTCTCCTTGTCCTTCCAGTGAACAGAACAATCGAAGAAATCCTGCCTGGTGTCGTAGTTGTTGGATGATCCATACTGCATCTTCGCACCGCAGTCAGCGCAGTACACCAGACCGGAAAAGATACTGCTTCGGCCTGTCCGCGTCATGCGGTGCCGCTGCTGCCGGATCTCCTGAACCTTTTCAAACACGTCATCCTTGATGATCTGTTCGTGCGTGTTGGGGAAGATCGCCTGCTTTTCAACGGGATTCTCTCTTTGCTTCTTGTCCCAGATAGAATTGGTGTAGGTCTTGAAATTGACCGTGCAGCCTGTGTATTCGCGCAGTTCCAGAATGTTGACAACGGTACTGCTGCACCATCCATACGGATTCTCTGGTGCGGCGTGCTGAGCTTTCTGACCTTTGCTGAGCTTGTACGCTGTCGGTGTCAGCACCTTATCCGCTTTGAGTTGGTTGGCAATCTGGCTTGGCCCGCGTCCTTCCATGCACAGATCAAAGATGCGACGGACAACCTCTGCCGCTTCGGGATCAACGATCCAGTGCTTGGAATCGTCCGGGTCTTTCACATAACCATACGGCACATTTGTAGTCAGCGGTACGCCGCGTTCGCCTTTTGCCTTCTGCACCGCGCGGATTTTGCGGCTGGTATCGCGGGCATAGAACTCGTTGAACCAGTTCTTGATCCCGGCAAAGTCGTTGTTCACGCTGTTCAGATCGGCGGTGTCGTAATTGTCGTTGATGGCAATATAGCGGACACCGTGCTGGGGGAACGTGAAGTTTGTATACAGTCCAAGAAGCGAGGAATTACGCCCCATACGGGAAAGGTCTTTGCTCAGCACGATACCGACCTTTTCTTCCTCGATCTCTTTCAGCATTGCCTGAAAGCCGGGACGTTCAAAGGTGGTGCCGCTCCATCCGTCATCCACGAAAAAGGTGGGATTCGGGAAATGATGTTCCTTACAGTATGAGAGCAGGATCGTTTTCTGATTCTCAATGGACAGCGATTCGCCGGATCGTTCATCCTCTTGGGAAAGTCTGCAATAGAGAGCTGTTATTTTGTTTTCATTTGCCCCTGACATTTCTGTTTCCTCCTTCAAAACAGGGGCATCTGTCAGTACAGGATTGGCTGATTCCATATTAACATAACTTTTATTCTTTTCCATAGCCATCCTCCAACTTTTCTGTAAATTTTCTTGCGGTGATCCGTTCTAGTTTGCGGACAAAGCTGGCAGTGCCTTCATAACTGCCTGTGACGGTGTAAACTGTGCCGGCAATTTCTTCCCGGACGGTCAGTTCGGGTATCCAATAAGCGGAAAGATTCTTGACGATGATGCTGCCGTTTTCGTCAAAACGGTGTTCTCGGCTGTAACGGAAGCTGACTTCATTCGGGGTATCCTTTTCGTTCATTTCAAAGCTCCTTTCAGATTTCGAGTTCATGTTTTTTCTTCGGCTGCGGCTGTTCGTGCCGCGGCTCTTTTTGTGCGTTCTGCAGTTCAGAAATGGAGTAACTGCTCCTGTTTTCGCTGCTGTCTACCTGTGCCTGAGTAATTGCCTTACGGATGGCATTGAGCGTTGCAATCTGCTCTTTTAACGGCGTGTTCTCCCGGTCAATGCGGTCATACTCTGTTTCCAGAGCGTCCCGTCTCTTTTCCAGCTTTCCAGCATGGAAGATACCGTTGTCGTCGAGATAATCCGTGAGCTTTCGCCGGACGGCGTAAAAGGTTTTCAGCTCCTTTTCGTGTTCGGCATAGTGGCTATCTCGAGATTTCTTGAAATGCTTCTTGCTGTACTCATCAAAAACTGGTTTCAGCTTTTCGTACCGTTCTCCGGCTTTTAGAAGATCGTCAATCTCTTTCAGCTTGTCACGGATATCATTGATCTTCGTCTGAATTGGCTTGCCCTGCGCAGATACTTCTTGGATGTGGGTTTCCAGATCGGAAACAGTGGTAATGCCGTGCTGCTGCAAATAGGCCACAAGCTTTGACGTGCTCTGTAGGTTTCTGCTCTTTGCCACGAACGACCATGCTTCTTCATTTCTCTGCTGCAAGGCGATATTGAGCAGATCGTAAACTGTCGGCTCCGGTGGTTTGGAAAGATCGGCTTTCAGATCGGCGATCCATGTGACCAATGCTTTCAGCTTCGATTTCAAATCTTTCAGTGCAGCATTGATCTGACGGATCAGGCGGTTGTGGTCGCCTTTGTCGGTGCGGATACCGCGCTTTTCCATCTGCCGTACCGCAGGACCTTCGTGAACGGTGGGGACGAGATCGACGCCCTGTTCCTCATAGCTGCGGTTGTCGATACGGCAGTCAAGATTCTTCTCCGCAAACTTGGCGTTGCAGAGATCAGCCCATGCTTTTCTCCATGCGTCCAACGTTTCCGGTGTTCCCCAATCGGTAGTAGGGACAGCGTTGAATTTCTGATGACCGGCATCGTCCAAAATTGGATTTCCTGCTTCATCAAAGAGATACTCTCTGTGCTGTTTCGCGTCCCACGTGCCGTCCTCTTTCAGCGGACGAATAGGACACATGACGTGGAAGTGCGGATTGGAGATACCGTCCTTTTCCGGCTGATGAATCGCAAAGTCCACGATCATGCCGCGGCTTACAAACTGCTCCGATAAAAATTGCCTTGTCAGAGCGATGTTCTCATCGAGAGAGAGCTCGTTCTGCAAGGCAATGTCAAAACTGTATGCAAGCTGAGCGTTCTTTCCGCGCTCGGCTTTTTCCACGGCGTTCCATAAGGTTTCCCGATCTGAATACTCCGGCGGCGCGTGAGACGGGAGCATAATTTCCGAACGGATCACACCGCCTTTTTTTGTGTAATCGCTGTCCTCACCGTAATACTCGCTGTGCAGTTTTTCTCCGGCACGGTACGCGGCAGAAGCAACGGCGGACTGTGCCGCGCTGCGTTTGATCTGAGTAACATGAAAATGGAACAGTGCCATTAAGAATCCCTCCACTCATTTTTGTTGTGCTCGTTGACAGCCGCCATGACTGCGTTCTGAACTTCCGGCAAAGCGAAGATTTTTTCTGCCAGAGAATAGAACTCGGTCTCGGTCAGAACTTTCGTCAGCTCGCAGATGCTTTCGACAGCAGCATCACGGGTGACGAGACGGTGGGTACGCTTGGTACGTTCACCTTTCTCCAAATGCTTCTCCCGATTATCCAGACGGTCAGCACGGTGCTGATACTGTGCGAGCTGCTGTTCAATGGTCTGCTTCTCGGCAAGCAGTTCTTCAATGGTTTTCTGCATGGTGTTTACCTCCTTCTACTATGGTTATGTGCGATTTTTGAAAAAACGGGCTAATAGCAGGACAACCTGTTTTCAAAAAACAGGACATAAAAAGACCGCTGACATTTTAGGTCAACGGTCTGGTGGACGATATTCTTTTCAAACTTGTTATCGGCGTGTTATGCGTCAGCATGATACGCCGATGACAAGTCCGCTGGGATAGCCGCAACGTGGCGCAAGGGGTGTAGCCCCTTGTCGGAGTGAAACGACGGAAGGAATGACAGACATTCAGGCTCCGCAGGACGCACATACAGGGGGAGTCGTGAAACGCGACATCCCCCTGTATAGAAGTGCGCCATTCCATGGAAAAGCCAAAGCATTAAATGTCAAATATGGTACGTGAAGAAGCAAATTGGGGAACGGTATATGATAAAAATGATCTATTTTGATATCAAACCGTGTTCGATCAGGAAATCATGCGCAATGTCATAGGGCAGATCGCCATCCTGCGCTCCGCGGTAATTAAGATTCTGCATCTCTTCATCTGTTACGACGGATTCCAGCAGGAGACAGGCGTCCAGCACTTCCGGATATTTCTCAGCAATTTCGTCACGCAGCACGATAAAAAGCACATAAGGTGGGAAAAACGCATGGTCATCTTCCAGGAATACCAGATCGTATTTTTGCAGCAGCCCATCCGTGCGGAATGTGATGATCACATCCACCTCGTCATTTTCGAGGGCGATATACATCGGTGCAGCACCGAAAGTCAAGGCATCCTTGAAGCTCATGCCATATTCCTCGCAGACAGGGAAAAGCCCATCCTTGTCTCTTGCATAAAAGCCCTGTGAGCAGCCAACGGTCAGGTTTGACGCATAAGGCGCCAGATCCGACACTGTTTTCAGGTTATATTTTTGGGCAAGCTCCGGTTTCACCGCAAAGACGTACTGATTGTTCGGCCCGAGCTGTCCGGCCGCAGTCAGATCATAATCGTTGAGGGCGATCTCAACATTGTGATAGGTCTCGTTCTGCTCCATTCCCGGATAAATATCCAGCCCGAGGATCGTTCCGTAATAGGTTCCGGTATAACCGATCATACCGTCCAGCTCATCGTTTTTCATTGCCTCCCATTCTACGAGGGAGCTGCCCATGGCGTTATTGAGCTCTACCTTGACGTCTGTCCTGTCCTCGATGATCTGTTTATAGAGCTGAGACACGATCCGCTCTTCGATGTACTCCGTGGTACCGATCGTGACCAGATCCTCATGAGTCCAATCGATGCTGTCATAGACGATGCTGCCCACAAGCACCACGATAATGACACATACTGTCGCCAGAACACCTTTCCGCTGCTTTTTCATTTTACTGATCTCGGAAGGATCAATGTTTGCCGCTGAAAGCTTCATGCTGATCGGCACCACTGACTTTTCGACAAGTCCGAATATGAAGTCCATGAGCAGGGCCAAAAGGCACGCCGGGATCGCTCCGGAGAGTATCATATTTGTGTTGATGATCTGAATGCCGGCATAGATCTGTTTTCCAAGGCCGCCGCCGCCGATGAATGCCGCAATGGTCGCTGTACCGATCGAGTTTACCGCCGCCACGCGGATACCGGCCATGATCACCGGGAGCGCCAGTGGGAACTGAACTTTGAAGAGGATCTGCCGTTCTGTCATGCCGATGCCGCGTGCAGCCTCGATCATACTCTGGTCAGTGTTTGTCAGGCCGGTGTATGTATTGCGCAGGATCGGGAGAATCGCATAAAGCGCGATAATGATAATGGCCGTTTTATCACCGATACCGATGATCGGAATGAAAAAGCCCATGAGCGCAAGGCTGGGAATCGCCTGCATGACGCTGGCACAGCCGAGAACGGGCTTGCTTGCCGGCGTGAGCTTTGAAATCAGAAGTCCGAGCGGAACGCCGACGATGATAGCGCCCAGCACGGCAAGCATCCCGATGCGGATATGCTGCATCGTGTATTGCAGAAGCATGGCATAATTTGCCGCAATATATTGGAAAAATCCTGTCATGATGTACCTACCTCCTTATAATCAACGTATTGATCGCTCAAGGTAGTTACCAGACTGCTGCTCGTTATGACGCCGAGCAGTTCATTGTTCTCTCCAATCACCGGTATCGTGGAAACATGGTAATCATTAAACTCCTTTAGAAGCTTCACCATGCTGTCCTCCGGCGAAGCTAAAAGCACGGCGTCATGTACCAGGGCCGAGGCCGGCAGTTCTCTGTTCGCGGCTTGTTGAATGTCTCGCGCCGTAACGATACCGAGAAACTGATTCTCATCGTCCGTGACCATAACGCTGGTCACACGATGTTCTCGCATCAGTTCGATCGTGTGCAGGAGAGAAAGCTCCTTGGGGACATGCACAGGATCCGGAAGCATGATATCCTTTGCATAAATGTATTCCGGATTTGCCCAAATTCGGTTTCTTCCGACAAAATCGGCAACATATGCGTCAGCCGGATGCTTCATGATTTGCTCCGGCGTATCATACTGCACAATCGCCCCGTCCTTGATGATGCAGATAAAGTCTGCAAGCTTTACCGCCTCATCCATATCGTGAGTCACGAATACGATGGTCTTTCTGAGCTTGGACTGCATATAAAGCAGCTCGTCCTGCAGCTGATCCCTTGTGATGGGATCCAGCGCGGAAAACGGCTCGTCCATCAGAATGATCTCCGGATCCGTCGCAAATGCCCGTGCAACGCCCACGCGCTGCAGCTGGCCGCCCGAAAGCTGCGTGGGATAGCGGTCAATGTATTGTTCGGCATCCAGGCCCACCATTTTCATGAGCTCCAGTGTTCGCTTCGTTACCTTCTCCTTATCCGTACCCTCCAGATGGGGAATGATCTCAATATTCTCGCGTACGGTCATATGCGGGAACAGGCCGGTCTGCTGGATCACATATCCCATGCTTCTGCGGAGCTTGATCGGATCGTATTCCATAATATCCCTGCCGTTGATCCGGATGACGCCGGATGTGAGCGTCACCAGTCGATTGATCATTTTCAGGCAGGTGGTTTTTCCGCAGCCGGACGGACCGATCATTACGACCAGTTTTCCTTCCGGGATCGTAAAGCTGATATCCTTTACGACTTCAGTTTTCGATCCGGGATAACTTTTGCTAACATGTTCAAATTGAATCAAATTGTATTGTTCTCTCCTTCCTGTGGTGTTCTATAGAGACTCCTCCTTTGACGTTTCATGATCGGTATTGATTCAATCGTCATTCAGAAATCGAATGACAGCCTGTCTTGTGACTTCGTCACCAACAAAAATCACCCAGTCACCGGGAAAGATTTCCGCTTTGGAACCCGGCGATACAATAACGTGTTCATTGCGCCGTATTGCTACGACCGTTGCCCCGGTATTCTGCCAAAAGCTGAGCATTCCGAGACTCATCCCGGATTTTGAGCAATTTTCAGCGATCTGCACCTCGTATTGTGGGAGCGCCACTCTTGCGGAAAGCGGGGATTCCTGTGTCTCAATAATATTCTGACAGATGGCGAATATCTTGTTTTCGATTGCCCTGTTAGCCTCGATCAGTGACTGAAGATTCCTGATTTTGTTGTGCAAAGTCTCTTTTTCCGTCTGCGTTTGAAGATAGCGGTTGGCATTATCTGCAGATAAGACAAAAACACCACTCTGCTCTTTTACCTCAACGACTTTCATGTCAGCAAGCAGTCTTAACGCTTTTCTGACTGTCTCCGGTGATACCCCATAAAGCGAAGCGAGCTTCGACCTGCCTTCAATGCGTTCTCCTTCTTTTAGGTCTCCATCGGCAATCAGATTCGCAACATATGCCGCTATCTTCTTATAATTCGGTAAATCTTCCGTTTCCATAACGATCACGTCCTTTTCTAACCATACCAGATCATATTTAACATTTTAACACTGACAACTTATTCTATCAACGGAGGTTGTTAGTTAATTTCTGCATGCTGCCATATTCCTCCATTGATTCTGAATTTCCTCATAGTTTCTTCTGAGACGGTCGATGCTCTTGATGTAGAGCAGATCGTCTTTATTCAGTTTTCTGACCAGTTTTTTGTACTGCGGACGGTCAAAATCCTTGCCGGACTGCTTGTCACTGAAGATGTTTTCTGTCCTCCACACCCATTTCATGCAGCGCGATGAGTTGGCGGTCTTCATTTTGCTCTTTGGTTGATACGCGGATATACCCGTAGATGCTGCCCGTAATATTACCGTCCCTCCGATCTGCGCTTCTGCCATACAAGGTCATAGCCGAGCACGTCTGCCAGCGCTATCGCTTCGCCGTAGCGGAGCGAGCCGCGCTTCAGCTTGCCGGAAAGATTTGGGACGCTGCTGCTCCAACCGTATTCATCGGCTAACAGTTCCACCACCTCGCTCATGGTCATGCCGGTGCGGATGATATAGGACTTGATTTCGTTTCGGATCGTCGGATTCTTCTTCATTTTTACAATTTCCCTCCATATTTTTCGTTTGCTCTGTGGTATAATGGATACGATATTGGACGTATCCGCTTCGCCGCAGAGCGTTGTTTTGCCAAAATGCCGCTCTTTTCTGAGTGTTCCCCCGCGATGCGGAGTTCATGGGCGGCAGTTTCTGTATTTGTGTTATCGTGTGTCTTTTCATGAATTGGCGAACAGGCTCATTCATCCGCTATCCGGGTACGCGGATTTGTGAATCGCTTTCCGATAGGGTTACAGGCACAAAACGAGCCGTTTTTTCGCTGTTTTCACTTCCATTGATTTTTTAGCTGCCAATTTGCCGCTTTTCCCGAATGCCGTTCCTGCCCGGAAGGTCTTTCCCGGCGTATCGTTCTCTTTGGTGCGCGGAATGCGTCACTTCGCCGGAGAGCATATCCCATTCGGACGATCATTAAATTTTCAAGGAACAGGTGTCTGTACGGATATAGTTTAGCGAAAAATACGCCCTGTTCCCGTATATCCAAGAGGACGGAAAAACCCTCGAAAATTTGAAATTTCCACGCTTAGAGACAAGGAGGTTTGCGGTTATGTATGTGAAACTCACAATCCCGGAAAGACTGAAAGACCTGCGGGTGGAGCGCGGTCTGACGCTGGAACAGCTCGCCGAGGAGACGGGCATTTCCAAATCCGCCCTCGGCAAATATGAAGCGGATGATTACAAAGACATCAGCCCGCTCAGCATTGCGGAGCTTGCAAAGTTCTACGGCGTGTCCGCGGACTACCTCATGGGGCTGACGGAAACAAAAAATCACCCAAACGCAGAACTTCATGATCTGCATTTAAGTGATGAGATGATCGAGTTATTAAAGAGTGGGAAGCTGAATCACCGGCTGCTTTGTGAGCTGGTAACGCACGAGGGATTTCAGCGGCTCCTTGTCGATGCGGAAATTTACGTTGACCGGATCGCGGATATGCGCATTCAGGATATGAACACCGTTCTGGAAGCGACGCGGCAACAGATTATCCGTGAATACGATCCCGGAGCAAACGATCTGCATCTGCGCACGCTGGAGCTGGCGCAGATCACGGAGGATGACTTCTTCAATCATGTGGTGCACGAGGATATGGACGGTATCCTGCATGACATCCGGGATGCCCATCGGAAGGATAAGACTACCTCAGAGGAAGAAACGCCCGCGCAGGAGATCGCGCAGAAGCTGGAGGAAGCCCTGACCTTTGAAGGAAGTCCGCAGGAACAGCAGATTCGCTCGCTTATGCTGGGGCTTGGCATTGACTACGGTTCACTGACGAAAGAAGAGTTTGTAACGCTGGTCGGGATTTTGGGCAGAGCGGATACATGGAAGATTCAGCAGAATATGAGAGGTAAGACGCCGCTGTATCAGACGCACGGAAAAGGAAAACGGCATAAATGAGTTGATTTCAAAGGGAGCCTTAAAACAGGGCTTCCTTAGTAGTGCGTCGAGGGTACGCTGCTTCGGCGTATTCTTCGGACAAATAACGAGGTGTACGCCAATTCAACGTACACCGGTTCCAAAGCAAAGGTGTCGCGTCTCGTTACAGCTTGAGAGAGAAGCGGTACCTTAATCGAGGATCAACGGTTCAAAATGAGCCGTTGATCCTGCTAGGTAACGCTTGCTATCGGAACAAATTCAAAAGGACAAAGTGACTATTTTGAATAAGCAAGAGCTACGATTACGTTTGAAGAAAAGCAAAATCATAACCACCAGTAAACTGGTGGTTTGACCAGCCCCTGGAAGGGGCTACTACCGGCTTGCCCCTAAAAGGGGCGCTGAATGTTTATTATCGCATCACATGCACTGCCACCCGTAAACGGGTAAAGCGCATCACTCCTAATGCAATACAACCTTTCGGTGCCCAACTTACAGGGATTTGCTTTCCTGCGGAAAGCCTCACGCTAAAGCCATTTTTCTTGGGCGCGTTGCAAAACGAGCTTGATGAAAAACAAAGAATCGGACAGCCCGAAAGGGTTGGCCGATTCTTTATTTTGCGTTAAAATTGAGTTATGACTACACAACAAACGCAAGGCCAGTAT
>Ga0123334_1006583_pt1 | contig 10692 bp, 10 predicted proteins | sample BiotimSIPDNA_FD_89706 | JGI IMG/M metagenome (GOLD analysis project Ga0123334, IMG submission 89706) | Anaerobic biogas reactor microbial communites from Washington, USA - Biogas_R1 time_0 SIP DNA | ecosystem: Engineered > Bioreactor > Anaerobic > Unclassified | place: Washington, USA... | reverse complement strand
GTGCTGCGCGTTGGCCGGCTTCCTTACCGGGAGGAGTTGGATGCCGGCACGCCGGTTGTTGTGCTGGATGAGCAGTTGGCGATCGAATTATTCCGCGTGTCCGATCCAACAGGACGCTATTTAGAGGCCGGTGGCGTGCGGTTTGAAGTGATCGGCGTGGTACAGCACACGCGCACGCCGGGTGAACACGATGCGTACAGCGCCTATGTACCGCTGATGGCGGTGGAAAAGATGGAAGCAACAGGCCAAATTTTGGTGGCGTCGCTGCAGCCCCTGCGTGGAGGCGGTGCATTCAGCGCACTGCGCACCTTAATGGAACAATGGCTGGCAGGTGGTGAAATGTACTCGCTGCCCAAGGAAATCCAGCGCACCTTTCTGCCTATCCGGTACCTGCTGGTGTTTATCGTGTCCTATTTACTGCTCATCCTGTTCAAATTAGTGCGCAAATTGTCCTCCGGCATGATTGCCCATGTGAAATATAAGCTTCAAAGCCGGTATGCTATATCGCTAACGCCGCTGTTTCTGGCTGTAGGGCTGGGCATTCTGCTGCTGTACGCAGGGCTGCTGGGATTGACGTATCTGGTGTTTAGCGAGGCCATTGCGCCAGTGTATATATTCCCTGAATGGGTGCCTGCCATCCCGGTGGAATGGTCAGAGATCAGCAAGACCTTCTGGGCCAACCGGACGGCCCAAAACCGATTGCTATCTGTGCGCACGCCCGAAACATTGACATTGACATTCTGGCATCAGATATTGACATATGCCTGCGCGTTGATGGCCTATATGCTGTTGGTACCGCTATCCCGGCTGCGGCACAATGTATCCAGGCGTATAGGGGAATAGCCTGTTTTCAAGGGGTGGAGCGTGTTGTTCCAACCCCTGTTTTATGGTACGATAATTCTGGAGCATGATGAGGAGGATGTTAAGGATGCGTAAAACCATCTCGCTGCTTCTGCTTCTTGCGTTGCTTTGCCCGGTGGTTACGGCAACGGCAGAGGAATACGCGTTTGAGGAAGGCAACTTCAGCCTTTCGGTTCCCAGCAAGGTATACGATACTATCCTGACCCGAAATAATCTGGTGCAATATGCAGATTTTCTGACATCACAGGGTAAAACCCCGGAATCTGCATTGGTGGAATTTACCGAAAACGGTATTTTACTTCAGGCCTATGACAAAACATCGGAGCGTATGCTGATTGTCAGTGCCGTCAAGGACACAGAGGCCACACAGTATTTTGATATCAACCAACACACGCCTGAGGTACGCGCGCATTACCGGCGCATACACGGCAAGGATGGCCCCTATGCTTCACAAGGCTATGCCTATGACAGCGTAGAATGGCGCAATTTCCGCGATGTGGGGCGCTTTTTGATGTTGCGCTATTCCCTCCGTCAGGATGGCAAGGTAGTGGGGCGCGGCTTTCAGCGCCGCACCATACGAAACGGCTATACCATCACGGTAGACATGCGCGCCATAGATCGTCAAGCCAAGGGTGCTGATAATACAGCGCTGAACAAAGTGTTTGATACGCTGCGGTTTACTTCTGTGCTGCCGCTGCCCGAACTGCCCGTACAATTGATGGAAAAGAAAACAGCCCCCGCCGAAACCAGCCAATCCGAATTTGAGATGAGCGGCAAAACTGAACCCGGCGCCAAGCTGTATGCCGCTGTTACCTCCTTTACCGCCAGCAAGGCCGATATCTATGAGGTGTTTGCCGATAAAAAGGGCAACTATAAATTTACCGTTACTTTGCCGCGTGAAGATCTGTATCTGATGACACTTACCGTCACGCACGAGGGCTCGCTGCCATTGGAACTGCACCGCAGCATTAACTATCAGATAGATATGCTGCCTGTAACGCTGGACAGCATACCGCCGGAGGAGTTGACAGCCGACACCTTGATTATCTCCGGCGCTACCGATCCTGGTGTAACGGTGCAGTTGAACGTCAACGATATCAACTCCAGCAAGCGCACCAACAACAACCGCACTTTTTCCTTCAAGGTAGATACCAGCAAGGAAGGAGATTACCAAATCCGGCTTGTGCTGTCCAAGAAGGGCTTTGAAACACGCACCTATACCTACACCGCCAAGCGAGTGTTTGACGATGCTACGCGCGAAGCGCGTTTAAAAGAGTCAGCTGTTCGTCCTAAATATGATGCGCTGGTTAAAGGCATTGATAAGTATGATGGCCGCGTGGTTGAGTTTACCGGCACTATCCTGTCCAAGGAAGAGAAGGCTGGAGAGTGGATTACTGTTATCAGCACCCGTCAACGCGCCGGCCAGATGGAAGACCGTATTGTGCTGTCCAGCTTTACAGACAACGCTTTCCCTATCAACACAAAGGTACGCGTTTATGGAACCGTGGTCGGCATGAGCAGCTTTCTTAATGATCAGCAAACGGAAGTGACCTACCCCAAACTGCAGCTTTCCATCATGGAATCGGCTGAATAACCCTATGTACAGCAAACGGCTTTGCCGTCAAAAGGAGTGTTTTATATGAATGGTTCTGTTGCCAACTGGAGCAAGGATTTTTCTAACATCCCGTTTGGCCCGCTGGGTATCATTGCCATGCGGGGCTTTGAGGAAATGGGGGAGAAGATTAACAACTGGTTGCTCAAATGGCGCAATGAAGAAACACAGGACCAGCAATATTATACCATTCCCGGTCACGACCGGGACACCTTCTTGATTAAGACAGAATGTCCCCGCTTTGGCACTGGTGAAAGCAAAGGTACCATCAAGGAAAGCGTGCGCGGCTATGACATCTATATCCTCGTTGATGTTACAGCCTACAATATCAAGTACCGTATGTATGGTATGGATGTACCCATGTCGCCGGATGATCATTTCCAGGATTTAAAGCGCATTATTGCGGCGCTGGGTGGTAAGGCCAAACGTGTCAATGTGATCATGCCGTATCTATACGAAGGGCGCCAGCATCGCCGTATCTCTCGCGAAAGCTTAGACTGTGCCCTTGCACTGCAGGAAATGGAAAACATGGGAGTCATTAATATCGTTACCTTTGATGCCCATGATCCGCGCGTGCAAAACGCCATCCCGCTGGGTGGCTTTGAAAACGTGATGCCCACCTATCAGATGCTGAAAGCCCTGCTGCGCGAGGCGAAAGACCTGCATCTGGACAAGGAGCATATGCTGATTGTCAGCCCGGATGAAGGTGCTATGCCGCGTAACATCTACTATTCCTCGGTGCTGTCGCTGGATCTGGGTATGTTTTACAAACGGCGCGACTATACCACCGTCATCAACGGGCGCAACCCCATCATTGCGCATGAGTACATTGGCACCTCGGTAGAGGGCAAAGACATCATCGTGGCCGATGACATCCTCGCCTCCGGCGAGTCCATCCTTGATCTGGCGCGGGAACTCAAAAAGCGCAAAGCCAACCGTATCTACGCGCTGGTTTCCTTCGCCTTTTTCACCAACGGCATTGAGGCCTTTGAGGAAGCCTATCAGCAGGGTCTGATTACCAAGGTTATTTCCACCAACATGACCTACTGCAGGCCCGAACTGGCCGAAGCCAAGTGGTTTGCACGGGCAGATATGAGCAAGTATATTGCTTATTTGATTGCGACGCTAAACCACGACCGCAGCCTCAGCGCACTGCTCAATCCGTATGATCGCATCCAGTCACTGCTGGATCGGTACAGCAAGGAGCAGGCTGCCACCGGTATCCGCCTTGTCTGAACACGATCAACATGCACATGAAATAGATGCGCTGTCGGCACAGCCCCGGCAGCCGGGTCTTGTACGCAAATCCATAGATGCCCTTAACGGTGTGGTAGGCAGCCTAAAAAAGCAGGATACGGCCATCGCCATCCTTGTAGAAACCTTTACCGCTGAAATGACGCTGGTAGCTGAGGGGTTAAACGAGGATTTGACCGCGCTGGAGCAACAGGTAGCGCAATTGTCCGCACAGCAAACGCTGGGGGAGGATCGCAGTCATACACGGCACGAAGCCACCATGCAGGCTCTTAACGAAATGCACAAACGCGTGGAAGCGCTGGAAAAGAAGGCGGAAAAGCACGCACGCCAGCGCGGCACCGTTACCCAGGCCCTGCGGCAAGCCACCTGGATTGCTGCTATCCTAGGCGCAGCGTGGGTTATTACGGCGCTTTTACGAACCTTTGGAGGATAACATGAGCTATCAGGAGCTTGTACATAAATATCGGGCGCGTCGCAAGGACGGCCCGATAGATGCGCTGACAGCCGGTATCAGCTTTGTGGATAATGCCCTAATCGATATAGGGGTGTTGGATGGTACGGACATCGCCGCCGATGCACTGGATATAGTCAGCGCTGCACTGCCACTGGCGACCATTGCACTGACCGAGGGTACCCGCGTGCTGACCGGCAAAAAGACGGGCACCGCCGCAAAACAGGATGCTGTTTATCGCGCTGTTCGTACTGGGCTGGCCATGGGCGCTGGCGCCATTGTGGCTGGTGCCGGGCTGGGCGCATTGCCTGCGATTCCTATATCTATTGGCGTGCGCGTGGCGATGGATCGCTATCGCTCGCGTGCGATGACAAACCTGCGCGTGCAGCAGCGCATTGCACGTCTGCGTTCCCTGCGAGAACAGCGAAAAGTACAAGTGCCCAACGCAACAGCACTGAATGACTCAACGCGTTAGGTCAACTTCCTCAAACAACTGATCACCAGTACCTAACAAAGTCATGCGCTCAAACCCGGCCTGGCGGATAAGCTCCAGGCCTTTTTCATAGCCATAGTCAATCTGCGATGCCAGGTGGCAGTCCGAGGCAAGCGTGACCCGGCCGCCCATTTCGTGCCAGGTTTGCAGCAACGGCAGGATGGGGTAGGGTTCGCTCAACCCAGCGCGTGCCATACCGCCGGTATTGACTTCCAGCAGTGTGCAGCCTTCAAAGGCAACTTCCATTGCATCGCGGGCCATGCGCAGATAGGCAGGATCGCTTTCATCAAACAAATTCAGTTTGGCGTTGTGCTTGCGCACCAGGTCAAAGTGCGCGATGATGTCTGGTTTGTAATCACGTATAAAGGGGGCCATTGTGTCATAGTACTCCTGGGCCAGCGCCATGCCGTCCCCGTGGTACTGTGTGTTGCGCGCATGGTCTAGCGCATCGATATTGCCATCCACCGAAATATACCGATCGCCGGATTGGATGTAGTGCGCCGCGCCTAAGATATAATGATACTGGCTGCGATCGGCCCGCGCGAAACGATCAAGCTCTACCCCTAACCAGATGCGCAGTTGCCCCTGATACTCATCGCGCAGCGCCAATACATCTCGGATGTACTGTTGTTCGCCGGACACGCTCATGGCATATTGGGGGTCATATCCCTGACGGGCATGGCCCGAAAAACCCAGGCTGACAAAGCCTGCGGCTACGGCTGCTTCTACCATTTCACGGGCGGTGGAGCGTCCATCGCAATACGTGGTATGAACATGAGGGGATGAGAATGGAATCATGTGGTCTGTTCCTCCATTGCAGAAATAAAAATACGCATAGCATCTTCACGGCACAAGCCGTTGGTGGCCAACATGCCATGTGGTGCAGAAAAATCTGGCTGATGCAGCCCTGGCATATCAAAAGTGCCCCCAGCCTCGGTAATCAACAGCGCACCTGCTGCCACATCCCAGGGAGATAAAGACATTTCGTAAAATATTTCAGCCCGGCCACAGGCAACATCACACAGATCAATGGCGGCTGATCCGCTGCGCCGGAGATCTGCAGCCTCCAAAAGATATGCATATGCGGCGCGGAATGTAGCTGCGGCATAGGCATCATTGTAAGGCGTAGTACCCATCAGCACCAATGCGTTCGAGAAGGGTACATCCGACACCCTGATGGGTGCTCCATTCATATACGCTCCCTGGCCGATACGGGCAGTGAACATTTCATCGGCGTAAGGATTGTATACCACGGCCAACACAGGCACCTTATTCTCCAACAATGCAACGGATATCGCAGAGCTGTTGCGCCCTCTGATAAAGTTGGTGGTGCCGTCAATGGGATCCACCACCCATGTGGGTGCATCGGCTAATGGATTGTTGACCTGCTCCTCCGCAAAAAAGCAGCTGCCTGGCAACACGCTGCTTAGCGCCGTGCGCAGTTGCTCCTGTACGGCCATATCCGTTTCAGTAACAAAATTGGCGTGGCCTTCCTTGCGATGGTTGACAATATCGCCCTGCGTCAGCATGAGCTGGGCCGCCTGACGAACAACTTTTTCTACATTCTGCAGCATACTACCTCCTCCTTATCCAGGATGCATTATAGCATGCCCTGCGATTTGTGCATTGCCTTTGCAAGATAATGTGCGTATAATATAAGCGAGCACGCGGTGGTGTGCTATTTATGTATGTACCCACAATGTAACGATAGAAAGGTAACAGGCATGCACAAAGCCGACAGGCTCCAAATAGCATGACGCAGGTGAAACAAAATGAGTGAAAAACACGAACATAGCAACAAGACTGTTGTATCGGTGGAGGGCATGAAGAAGCTGGAGGAACAGCTGCAATACCTGTCCACCACCCGCCGGGCCGAGGTGGCCGAAATGATCGCCACTGCGCGCGGCTTTGGCGATTTGAGCGAAAACGCTGAGTATGATGAAGCAAAGAACGAGCAATCGCGTCTGGAGGCGCAGATTATCGAGCTTGAAAATACCATCCGCACCGCCATCGTGATTGATGATGAGGATGTCAGCACCGACCGTGTCAATATCGGCACCACCGTGCGCGTGCTGGATCTGGAGCTAAACCAGGAGGCTGAGTACAGCATCGTGGGCGGCAGCGAAAGCGACCCGATGCACAATATCATTTCCAATGAAAGTCCGATGGGAGCAGCATTGCTGGGCATGAAACGCGGGCAGATTGTCAAAGTCCAGGCGCCCGCAGGCGTGCTGGAGTTTGAAGTGCTGGATATTCGCAAATATTCTTAAGGTCAATAATTAAGGAGATTACTATGCAGCCGGACATTGCCAACCAAACCAATTATTCCGAGCAGGAGCTTATCCGCCGCAACAAGCTGGAGGCCCTGAAGGAGCAGGGCCAGTCGCCCTATGACATTACCTCGTACGATGTTACACATGCAAGCGCCCAGTTGATTGATGATTATGACGCGCTGGAAGGTCAGCGTGTATCCATCGCCGGCCGTATGACCAGCCGGCGTATTATGGGCAAGGCAAGTTTTGCACACCTGCTGGATGCCAAAGGCACCATTCAAGTGTATATCAAGCGTGATGATATCGGCGTGGAAGCCTATGATGCCTTTAAATCTATGGATATTGGCGATGTGCTGGGCTGCGGCGGCATTTTATTTAAGACAAAATCCGGCGAAATATCGGTGCATGTGGACAGCCTGACGCTGCTAAGCAAGTGCCTGAAGCCTCTGCCCGAAAAATGGCACGGGCTGACCGACCAGGATCTGCGCTACCGGCAGCGGTATCTGGATATGATTGTCAACCCTGAGGTGCGCGATGTTTTTGTCAAGCGCGGCAAGATTATTACGGCTATACGCTCCTTCTTGGATACGCGCGGCTTTTTGGAAGTAGATACCCCCATTTTGCACACATCCGAAACCGGCGCGGTGTCGCGTCCTTTTGTGACGCACCACAACACGCTGGACATCGATATGTACCTGCGTATCGAAACCGAACTGTATCTAAAGCGCCTGATTGTGGGCGGCTTTGACAAGGTATACGAGATTGGCCGTATTTTCCGTAACGAGGGCATGTCAACCCGCCACAACCCGGAGTTTACTACCGTCGAGCTTTATCAGGCGTATGCCGATTATGCAGAGATGATGCGTATTGCTGAAGGCATCTTCACCCACATAGCGGATGTGCTGGGCCTGGGCGATACGATTACATACCAGGGGAAGGAGTTATCTATCCGCGCGCCCTGGGCGCGCATGACCATGGCTGAGGCCGTGGAAAAATACAGCGGCATCCGTTTTGCAGATTGGAAAACCGATGAAGATGCGCGCGCCTGCCTGAAGGAACGCGGCATTCCCCATGAAAAAAATGCTACCCGCGGCGAGTGTCTGCCCATTTTGTTTGATGAGTATGCTGAAAAGAACTTGATTCAGCCCACCTTCATCACCGAATACCCGGTGGAGATATCGCCTCTGGCCAAGCGCATGCCAAGCAACCCTTCCTTTACTGAGCGGTTTGAAATTTTCATCTGCGGGGTGGAGTATGGCAATGCGTTTAGCGAGTTAAACGACCCGGTGGATCAGCGCGCACGCTTTGAACGCCAGGCTGCGGAACGCCGTGCACAGGGCGCCACCACGGCCCGTGTGGATGAGGACTTTGTCAACGCGTTGGAAATCGGCCTGCCCCCCACAGGCGGGATGGGGCTGGGGGTAGATCGCATGGTGATGCTGTTTACCGACAGCCCTTCTATCCGTGACGTGTTGCTGTTCCCCACCATGAAGCCACTGGCACCCACGAACACAGAACCGGAGAACGCATGAAACTTAAAACCAAGGTAACCCGGGAGGCTATTAAACACCATTTTGCCTACAACGCATGGAAATACCTGCTGTTGGTTGTGGTGTCTTTCTTTGGCTGGAATTTAATCTATACCTCTACCGCCTATCGGCCGCCGCAGGAAAAGCGCGTGGATCTGTACATCCAAAGCGCTACCACATCGTCTGAAATTCTGGATCCATTCCTGAAAAAGCTCTGGGAGGAATCTGTACCCGACATGGAATTGGTCAGTTCTGTGCTGTTGCAAATGGGCTCTGCCCAGGATATGTACAGCATCATGCAGTTGACCACCTATATTGCTGCCCAGGAAGGCGATATTTATATGCTGGGCAGCGATGATTTCAAGCGTTTTGCTTCCCAAGGCGCATTCCTTGAATTGGAGGATATTGTGGCCTCTGGTGCCCTTAACGTTGAGGGCATTGATCTGGCGGCAGGATATGTTGCCATTGTCGAAACTGACTCAGAAACGCTGGCTCCTATAACCACCTCCGAAAAGCATCTATACGGTATCCCTACGGCTTCTCTGTTCGGGTTTATGACCGAAGTATCCATCGATAACCGCGACATGTATTTAGCCGTCACCGTGAACAATGGCAATGACGAAAACGTCATCAAGTTCCTGGATGCCCTGATACAAGTTACCCGCGGCGAGGCACCGGATTTTCTTACTCAACAGCAGGTACCCCAATGAAATATGGTGCCGTTGTATTTGATCTGGACGGGACGCTGACCGATTCGCAGGAGGGCATCACGCGCTCGGTTGCCTATGCCCTTGAAAAAATGGGCAAGACGGCGCTTTCGCAGGATGTATTGCGCAAATTCCTGGGGCCGCCGCTGACGCAATCCTTTGCCAAACATGCGGGCATGACATCGGAAGAAACAATTCAAGCTACCCATCTGTATCGCGAACGCTATGCTATTACTGGCTGGCGCGAAAACCGCGTCTATCCGGGTGTGCGCCGCCTGCTGCAGGCACTTCGGGAGCAAGGCTGCTATCTGGCCGTTGCCACCGGCAAGCTAAAGAAAGCCAGCCAGGATATCCTTGCGTATTTTGACCTGGCTCGGTATTTTGATCGTATCGAAGGGCCGGAGCTGGACGAATATGAGATTACCAAAAAGGAGCTGATTGCCCGCGCGCTGCAGGGGCGTACCGATGCCGTAATGATTGGCGACCGTGACAGCGATCTGCTGGGTGCACAGGCCTATGGCATAGATGCCATTGCTGCGCTGTATGGATATGGCAGTTTTGAGGAATTATCTCAGGCCTGTCCCAAGGCTTTGGCATCGTCAGTATCTGATCTCTATGCGCTACTGGGTATCGCTCCCGTAGCACCACGCCCATTTTTTCTATCCTTGGAGGGCAATGACGGCGTGGGCAAAACCACGCAGACCCGAATGCTGCATGAACGTCTGACGGACAGCGGGTATTCCGTGTGCCTGACGCGGGAGCCAGGCGGCAGCCCCATTGCCGAAAAAATCCGCCATATCCTGTTAAGCACTGAAAACATGGATATGGCGCCGCGCGCCGAAGCGCTGCTGTATGCAGCCGCCCGTGCGCAGCATGTGCAGGATATTATCGAGCCTGCACTCAACGCAGGCCAAATCGTGTTATGCGACCGGTATGTTGATTCCAGCATTGCCTATCAGGGTGCCGGACGCAACCTGGGCGAAGACCAGGTAGGCAGTGTCAATGCCTTTGCCATCAGCGGCGTGATGCCTGATTTGACCATATTGCTGACGATGGATCCATTGGCAGCACTGGAGCGGCGCGTGCAGGCCACGGGCAGCGATCGCATTGAGTTGATGGATAATGCCTTTCATCAGCGGGTGGAGCAGTCCTTTTTGCGCATGCCCGACAATCATAAAGACCGCATGGTGGCTGTAGATGCCACCGGCACGCCGGAACAGGTCGCAGAAAGAGTGTTTCAGGTTGTGCAGGAACGCCTGACTGCTGCACACATCGCCTGATGCGTGTCGTGGTGGGTATGTCAGGCGGCGTAGACAGCGCCGTTGCGGCATGGCTGTTAAAGCAACAGGGGCACGACGTTATCGGCGTGTTCATGAAAAACTGGGATGAAAAGGATGAGCACGGCCACTGCCTTGCCGATCAGGACTGGCAGGATGTACAGCAAATATGCCAAGTGCTGGATATCCCTGGCTATGCTGCCGACTTTACGCAGGAGTATAAGGAACGGGTATT
>Ga0123334_1006579_pt1 | contig 10696 bp, 6 predicted proteins | sample BiotimSIPDNA_FD_89706 | JGI IMG/M metagenome (GOLD analysis project Ga0123334, IMG submission 89706) | Anaerobic biogas reactor microbial communites from Washington, USA - Biogas_R1 time_0 SIP DNA | ecosystem: Engineered > Bioreactor > Anaerobic > Unclassified | place: Washington, USA | collected... | reverse complement strand
TTCCTTTCGATCCGGTCAAGTATACTAAATTCAAGTCTGATTGCATTGAAAGCATCATGATTAAGGCTAAAGCATATTTTGATGATTGTCGATTACAAGTGTCTATATGAATATTATCTTAAAATAAGTGTCATGACATTACCAAAAAATGCAACATGAAAAGTTGCATTTTTTTCCATTTGATATCACATTTAATAGAGACCGATTCAAGCATTTAGTAATTTTACAGAATCTCATTTTCATCACTAGTAGTTTGAATTATTATTATCCATTTTTCTGATGGACTATTTGTTTAAACTTGGAATAGAGTTGGTTGTTTAAGCGCCTCATTGCCTCTTCATCCACTTTTAATACACGTCTATCATAAGTTACCAGGCCGTTCACTTCCTCTTCCACATCACTAAACTGTGTATAGACCAATACGCTTAATCCTTTATCGAGGTTAGGCATTAGTTTTTTAAGGAATAAATCTTCAAGCGCTTTTTGATATTTTTCTAAAGTGTCAAATGACTTATAGCCAAATAACTTGTCATCATTATAGCGATGTCCTTCAATCGGCAAGCTATACCCACCATATTCCGTCAGAGCTGCTATTCTTTTTTTTGCGAGCCGTTGATAGAATCTGATTTTTTGGTAATACATGTGTCGACTATAATAATCACCGACATCATGATCAGACCATCCACTCGCATGATCGATCAACCGTGAATCATCCAGTTGACTGAGAAGCCGAGTGATCCGCCGTGTATCAAATTGGCCCCACGCTTCATTGAAAGGAACCCAAGTACAGATGGATGTCACGTTTTTCAAATGCTGAAGCAACCTATGTAAATCGGCTTCATATAGCCGTTTCCCTTCCGCACTTGTTCGTCCAAAGAGTTTTTTGAAGCGATCCGGCAAGTGAATATGAAACAGAGATAACGCATGATGAAAGACCACGCTCTTGAACTCGGAACCACTCATCATATCCTGCCAGACAAGCATTCCCAACCGGTCGCAATGATAATACCATCGGAGGGGCTCCATCTTGATATGTTTCCGGATCATGTTGAAGCCAAATGATTTCATCGATAAGATATCGTCGATCATCGCTTGATCGCTGGGAGGTGTCAATAATCCGTCGCTGTAATAGCCTTGATCCAGAATGCCCGATTGAAAATAGGGTTGATGATTGAGATAGAACCGCATGATTCCTTGGGAATCTTTTTTTCTTTCAAAGAGGCGCATGCCAAAATAGGAAGTGATGGTGTCATTTCCATGAATGACTTCGATACCATAGAGATAGGGATCTTCCGGTGTCCAGGGAATAAAGGAAGCCAACGGAATCGTTGTTTGGGGAGAAGTGGATGTGTGGGTTTTTACGAGATTGTTCTCACGATTATAGATATGAACAATGTAGGGCTGAAAATGATCGGTGACCACTTGAAGCATTACGGCGGATTGATCATAGAGCGGCTTGATGAGAACGTCTTTCAGATACTCTTCACTCACAGATTCCAGCCAAACGGTTTGCCATATTCCTGATTGTGGCGTGTAGAATATCCCTTCGTGGGTCAAGCGCTGTTTCCCTGTCAGATGATAGGATGTATCGGATAGATCGGTGACACTCAAATTGATTTTAAGCTTGTAGTTCTCTCCCAGATAAGGCGTGATATCCACATCAAAAGGAGTGTAACCCCCCACATGAGTCAAAACGTGACGATCATTGATAAAAAGTTCACAGGTCTGATCGACAGCTCCAAAATGAAGAATGACCAAATCTTTGACAAACTCCGGGTCAAGCAACACTTCCTTTTGATAATAAGCGTGCATGTTTGGGGTTAAAATCTCATTGATACCGGATAAAACAGATTCAGGCGAAAATGGGACAAGGATTTTTCGATCATATGATGGACATATCGGTTCCGTTGACATATGAAAATCCCAATACCCGTTTAGGTTCCGATAAGATGATCGCTTAAGTTGTGGTCTTGGGTATTCCTGCAAGATCTCATCGGGATGAAGTTTTTCTGCATAAGGGGTCATTAATTGGTTCACGCTTATCACCTGGCTTATTGTTTTGCTAAAAAGATTCCCATTTATATAGATTCATCAGAAAGGGATATTTTCTTGATGTAACGATAAACAAACAGGATGGGAATAAAGGATAATAAACAAACGATCGCTCCCGCTAAATAAATACCAGGAATCGGGACCGATTGCAAGATGCCAAATTCATCCAGATAGGTCGATGAGCTCTTGGAGATCACGAATGATCCGATAAACGGTCCGATCACCATGGGAACCATCACAAAGAAGACCATTTTGATTCCAGAAAAGACACCCACATGGGTCTTTGGGACGAGGTCTCTCCCCAGCGCATTCAATATAACCATGGAAATCAAGTAAGACCCCATCATCAGAATCCCTGATATCAACGTGAAGATGAATGTCAACGTTAGATTGTTTTTGAGCGTCAACCCAAGGATAAACATGAGTGTCATGCCGATGATGTAACCGATGACGGAAGGAATAAGAAATTTCTTCTTTCCATAACGATCCACCAATCTTCCCCCGATAATACTGACTAAAGAGGAAAGTAAAAGGACCCCTCCCAAAAGGAGCACATAATCCGATAATCCAATATAGAATTCAAAGTAAATGATGAAATAAGGTAACCATACTTGTTGGGCGATACCTAAGATTGAGATAGAGATGAAAACCAGGTAGAGCATATGATTCTTTTTAATGGTGGAGGGTTTGAATCCAACAATCAGATCCTTGAAGTAATGACTCTCTTTTTTGGGAATAGGGCGATCTTTGATCAAAAAAAGACCGAGAAGTCCGGAGAGGAACACAATGATACCGATGATCAAAAAGAACTCTTGCCAACGCGCTGCTTGGGTAAAGCCATCGAAAACACCAAAGACGACCAACATGCCCAAAAGGGGCATGGTCGCGATCAAGCCTTCGGCTTTACCGCGATTACTGGGACTGGTCACATCGGTGACCCAAGCTTGGAAGGACGCATCATTCGCGGATGAACCAAGAAATGTCATGATACAATCCAGCAAGATGATCAAGCCGATCGTCACAGCGATCACATTGCTAGAAGGAAAAAGTGATGAAACAGTCGCTTTGGTGATAAACCCAAAACCAATGATCGAAATTCCCCAAATCATATAGCCAATGGTCATAAAGACTTTTCTTTTTCCCATTCGATCGGATAATGCCCCCATGGTCAAGGTCGCCAATGTGGCAATGATCGCACTGGATGCGACCATGATCGCAATGGCATTGGCATCGTAAGTCACGGTTTTATAGATATAGACATTCAAATACATGTTTTCTATCGTCCAAGCCATTTGCCCGATCAGACCATAAATGATAAAAACCAACCAGATGCGTTTTGATAGTTTTGTATTTTCTTCCATCGCACACGATCTCCCTTTAGGTTCTATTAATCTAAGTATAACATATGTAAAAAAAACTTTTCTAACCATTTTTGGATAGAAAAGTTCGATTTATGAAACAAGATAGCTTCGAAGAAGAAGTTTTAGATCATTTGTCTAGTACCAGTGAATGATGATAGCCTCATTGCATTACTTGACAAGAGTGATGATGATATGGATCTTTTTCAGTCGATATCTTGCTAGGAAGCATCTTTCAATCAGTTCAAGGATTGATGATGATCCCCGATCCGTCGGCGATCACCGTCGGTAGGATTCCATCCCAGGTATCGTAGTAAAGTTGCTTTAAGATCGTTTGCGAGATCTCCTGGATCGTCAGATATCCGTATGTTTCCGGAGTGGCGGTGTCTTGTCCGGTGTCGAATTGACCCAGATACATCTCGTTGATGGCGTTCACCGTCACGCTGTTCAAGATGATCTGCGCTTCCGCTTGAGCCTCAGCGGAAATGAGAGTCACTTCGGCGTCGGCGTTCGCTCTGATGATGATCGTCTCCGCCTCGACTTCCGCTCTTTGCCGCTCTTGTTCGGCGATTTGGATCTGTTGGATGGCTTGGGCTTTGTTCTGGATGATCTGTTCGATTTCGGGACCGGCATCAATATCGTCAAAAGACGCGGAAACCAAGGTGATATGATATCTGGTCGTGAGCAGATTTCCGAGTCGTTGAACAAAGTCAAGTCGGACCAATTCAAGATCCTCACCCAAGATGCCATAGATATCGTAATTGGTGGTCGCCGACTGCAACGCCTCTTTGGTGATCGAGTTGAGTTGTTCCTGAGTAATGTCCTTGTCTCCGGTCACCTTGAAGAATATTCCGGCATTTTGCGACTCGATCCGATAGACGATCGTGAGCATGAAATTAGCGTATATACTGTCTTTTGTCTGCCCGGCAACTTCCAAAAAAGCGGTCCTGTTAGTCGTGCCGATTTTGGTAACTGTCGAAAAAATGTTTTTTATATTGAACCCTTCGGTCAATACTTGGTCTTGAATACCGCCCTTGAATGGATGATAGACGATACCCACTTGATTTGCGTCCACTTTGGTTATCATGCCCGTGAATAAAAACAGAAAAACAAGTGGAGTCAAATACAACCATTTTGTCACTCTGATCCGATTGGTTCTTGGATTCCAAATGGATAAAGCGACCAGAACGCAAAACAAAGCAGTGCAGAAAATAATAAGCAACATGATGAATCCTCCCAGGTGATATTGTTATTTAGAATGTTCTTCATATTTCACCATGGGACAAATTATATGACAGATCGGGTAGAATGAAAAGATGTCAAAATAAACTAATAAAAGACACAAAATATCAAGATTTTCCAACACCTATTACGGTGTCATCAAAAGCCAATATATTGTGGGCGTTAAATTGTTGATTTTCCATTGTATCAATATATAGAATCCTCATTAATAAGAACAAGATAAATAATATATGGATAGAAGTGTACCCCGTGTAATAAGCACATGGATTCGAAAGGTTGCCATCTTGAGATAACTTAGTGTTATTTCTTTTGAATGAGGTGATAAGCATATTATCGATCAAAAAAGGTCGTCTATAGCGAACAAAACTACATAAAACATCTAAAAGGTATTGTATAGCGAACAAAAGAATACTATCAGGTCGCCTATGTGATGGAGACTGAAAAAGCGAGAGATAGAGAGTTTGGGTCCTTATTGTTGATCCGCGATCAATATCCAAAATTTGTTTTGTCAATGGACAATAATGACTTTTCTCAAGAAGGGATCGTTCATAAGAACATTATTGACTTCCTATTAGAGTAATCGAAGAAAGACGATTGGCATACTGAAGAAGCTGTACTCGATCAAATGAATGGAATTGACTGACAATCATTCGGTTGCCGGTTCGATTCAGATCGGACAGTCAAGTGGCTTGATCGCAGCGGCGAAAAAGGGTTTTTCGATCTCAATACACGAATTTTGTCTCATGAAATATGGAAGGGCAAGCAACATCAACACAGATAGATTAGACATAAAAAACGCTCTGAAACGGACTGATTGTTGTGTCCGTTTCAGAGCGTTTTTGATTATAATCTATTCTCTTGTTTCAAAACTTGTTGATGGATCTATAAAATCTTTTTCGATCGTTTTCATCAAGAATTTTCTTTCTTAATCGAATATCTGTGGGAGTGATTTCCACGAGTTCATCACTTTCAATGATCCCCAACGCTTCTTCCAAAGTGAAGGTGAGGGGATCCAGCAATTTGATGGCTTCATCAGAACTGCTTGAGCGCATATTGGTCAAGTGTTTTCCCTTGCACGGGTTGACGATCAGATCATTGCTGTGGTTATGAAAACCGACAATCATTCCGGGATAAACCTCGATGCTGGGGCCCACGATCATTCGCCCTCTTTCTGAAAGATTGAACAAACTGTAAGCCATGGTCTTTCCGCTTTCTTTGGCAATGAAGACACCGTTTTTCCGACTTTCAATTTCACCTGCATAGGGTTTATAGTCATCAAAAGATCGCATAAGTGTTCCTTGACCGCTGGTGGTGTTGATGAACTCGCTTCGAAAACCGATCAAGCCTCTTGTCGGAACCGAATATTCCATACTAGTATAGCCATTGTCGCTGGACATATTGATTATGACTCCTTTTCTGGCATTGAACAGAGGCATGATGTTTCCGACATAGGCATTGGGGATGTTGACGATCACTTTTTCATACGCTTCATGAATTTTTCCGTTGATCTTTCTTAAGATGACTTCCGGCTTTGACACGCTGAGTTCAAAGCCTTCTCTTCGCATTCTTTCGAGAAGAATCGATAAGTGCAACTCGCCTCGGCCACTGACTTTATAACCTTCGAAATTTTCCAGTTCTTCAACTTCCAAACCGACATTGGTTTCTAGTTCCTTCATTAATCTTGCCCGTATTTGTCTCGATGTCACCAAGAATCCACTTTGACCGACAAAGGGAGAATCATTCACTAGGAAATTCATGGAAAGTGTCGGTTTGTCGATCGAGATCATTGGCATCGGTTCGATATGGGACTCCTCACAAAGAGTCTCTCCGATAGAAATGTGAGAAATACCGCTGAAAATGGCGATATCCCCGGCATATGCAAGTGGCTTCTCAACTTTAGCCAGCCCTTCATTAACAAATAGCTTGGTGATTTTTACGTTGATCAGGGAGCCGTCTCTTTTGCTTAAGACATACGTTTTTCCGCTTTTCAGACTGCCTCTGGTAATTCGACCGATACCGAGTCTTCCCAGATAATCGTCATATGCCAAAGAAGATACCTGTAGCTTCAAAGGCTCATCCGAGGTATCGGGGTATGGCGTTACATGATCTAAGATACATTCAAACAAGGGATCCAAATTATCGCTTTCATCATCGATGTTCTTCATGGCGATGCCATCTTTGGCAATGCCATAAATAATGGGAAAATCCAGTTGAGAATCTGTCGCTCCGAGTTCCAAAAACAAAGAAAAACACATGTCCGCGACTTCAATGGCACGTTCATCTTTTTTATCGATTTTGTTGATGAACACAATCGGTTTCAAACCGATCTGCAAAGATTTCTGCAATACGACTTTGGTTTGTGGCATGGGTCCTTCGGAACTGTCCACAAGCAAAATGACGGTATCGACCGTATTCATGATCCGTTCGACTTCACTGGAGAAATCGGCATGTCCCGGAGTATCCACGATATTGATTTTGGTACCTTTATGTTCAATTGCACAGTTCTTTGAATAAATCGTAATACCGCGTTCTCTTTCGATATCGTTATTATCCATGACCTGTTCAATCAACACTTCATATTCATGAAATATACCGCTTTGTCTTAAAAGTGCATCCACTAGCGTTGACTTTCCGGCGTCCACGTGGGCGATGACACCGACATTGATAATGTTTTTGTCTCTCATAATAAGTTTCTCTTCTTCGTTGTTTCCTTTATTTTTGTGTGATAAACAAACAATTAAGTGTAGCATAAATCGGCGAAAAGTAAAGGATTTTGTTCGGGAAGACGAAAATAGTTGTCGGGCGGATAGCTAGTGTGTGGCATAGAAAGACAATGATATAGTGAAGGGGGGATTCGACTTATTTAATCAAGAACATTCAAGAGGTATTTATGTTAGTGTGACGACAGTTTATAACGAGTCTTTAAAGAACAAGTAAAACCATCTTCTTGAAAACATGCATGATTTTTAACCTCGTTCTAACCTTATCGCTCTTATTCTTAGATCGGTGGCTCCATTTCGTTAAGGATATTGTTATATAGCCATTAATTCAGTATAATTAAACTACGGATATAACAACACTTTATGTGTTTAATGATATGTCAAATTTTTCCTTATTTCCATGAGTCAAGCCGTATCTCTTTATTGAGACAGTCAGAAGAATGAAGATCGTCATGCAGGAGGATAAATATGAATATGAAGAAAATTTTTATTATGTTATGCGGGTTATTTTTAATCGGATTACTTGTTGGGTGTGATAACAAAGAATCAACGACCTCCACCGGCATCACCACGCTTTCAAGCGGAAATATTTCCACAACACCGACTATCGATAATGAAAACACCACCGTTTTTCAATCTGTAACAACCACCGATCTGATTACATCCACCGAACCGATAATAACATCGACCGAACCGATAATAACATCGACCGAACCGATAATAACATCCACCGAATCTATATCAACAACTGAATCGATGACTTCCACCGAGTCTACTATGGGAGTAACAACTTCAACGGATGGTTCTTCTTTAAAAACAGAAGAGTTGCCAATTCATTCAAGTTATTATGGCAATACCAACGGTAATGCGAATAATCAAGGGTTAGTGCTGTATGACCCGGAAAATAAACTACATTATTATGCTTTGGGGCCAATCGTATATAGTTATGATCCGGCAACCGATGAGACTGCGGTTTTATTCAATTTGAGCGATGGGGGTCATATTCGAAATCTATGTTTGTCAGACACTCATCTTTATTTCGTTTCCACTCTGGATTCCTGGGTGATGAGATATAACTTGACCACCAAAGAAATAACCACCGTCAGCGAGCTTGAAACCCACTTCATTTCAAGATATGATGATTATGTATATTTTGATTCCATTGACCCGGATTATTATGGCCAAATTGTGCGGGGAATCAAAATATATAGACATGACACGGGATCGTTTCTTTCAGGATTCTCTTCAGGGATTTCCAGTCTTAATATCAGCGGCACAAAAGTGCTTTACATCCAAGATTATGGTACGAGGATTCAATTGGCTAGTAGTACATTTGTCGGAAAAACGACCGAAGCAAACTTTGATGAACAGGGATTTAGCGAAATAATGGAAATGCATATGATCAAGGATAGTTACGTTGATGGAAGAACGTATGCTTTTATTGCGAATACGAACGAGGAATCCTCAATATATTTATATAATAGTGATACCGGACTTCAAAGTGTGGTACAAAGTAATGGATTGCATAGTTTAAATAGTGATGGGTCAAATCTATATTTTATTAACTCGGGAGCAATCTATCGTGTTGATCTGGCAACTCAAAACACGGAAAAAATAGTGGATGTTGAATCAACCAGCAAATATATTTATGTCATCAATTATTGGTTGTATTTTAGCAATGCAGAGCTTTCAATGCTTTATAGGATCGATCCGGATACACAGGAGGTCGAAGCATTAAACGGAAATGAATAAAAGAAATTTGATAACAAAGTAGAAAAGAATGTGAATAAAAACACATGCTTATTACTTTATTCTTGTTTCGGTGTCTCTTTCAAACAATCTATAGCGGATTGAAACAAAGGTTTTTTGGCGACCGCACCCGATAGGAAAACATAAATTTTCTAGAGTCAGTCACCGAGATTGATTCCAATTTTTTTATTGGTTGTTCGAAACTACCAGTTTCTGTTGGAAGAGGCCAATACTTTTAGAAACAGGTTGGTATGAAGGCTGGAATTTTGGCAGACTAGTGATATAAGGAACCTCGATAAATCATATTTATATTTTAAGATTCTGATGTTTGACACGCTCTTAAGGATTGCTTTAAGAGAATTTATCTCGGATAAAAGTCAGATATTTTTATGAAAAAGCTCGAAAATCTAGAGCTTAGATATCTTGATAGATCATGCGATTGTATTTATGGACAAAGCCCATTTTTTCATACAATTTTTTGGCTTTGTTATTGCTTAAATCGACATGAAGAGAAAGTTTGCCATTGGAAAGTTCAATGGCTTTTTGTATCAGTTCGATACCAATACCGCGGCCTTTACTTTGCTTCTTTACACCGATATAAGCCAGGTGATATGTAGGAATAAAATTGGGGAACCCAATATAAACGACAACACAGATTCCTTCATATGCGCCATCTTTTTCAGCCAGGAGGATAAAGCCTTTGTCCATGGCGTTTTCAATCGCTTCACGAGTCTCAATCACAGAATCGGAATATTGTGCCAACCAGGTTCTTGTGACGTCCACAAGGAAATCCTTGTGGATGTCATCGTCATTTTGGAGTTGCATAATTTTTACGTTGCTTTTACCGCTGTTTAAAATGATTACATAATTACCATCGGTGATTTCTCGACGGTGGACTTGCTTCAAAAATGCCGCAAACCCATGGGCATCATTTTTATTGATATTGACATTTTCTTTTTTCAATAAAGCGACCGCTTCTATCAACAACTTGTCACTGATTTCTTCATTAACGATTGAAGAAGACAAAGAGGCTTGATCATCAAAGATTATCGGGGTTGGGTTATTATGAGCGAGGGGAACGCCATAAACAAACGCGGGAAGAAACGGAATATTTTCCGAAAGATGTAGTTTATAGAAATGATCATGTAGGCTTTTCAAGGTAAATCCTTGAGTAACTTTCAAAAAGATTTTATCTATTCGCTCAATGTCGCGTTTGTAAATTTCTTCAGCCAAATCGCTGTAAACCATCTCCCGGATCAGTTGGTCGGAATTTCCTTCGTCTGCTAAGAAGAAATGATGACTGTGAGCATAGTCTTTTAAATATTCATTGGGATCAGTCATATGTATCTTCCGGAAGTCAAGGAGTGGTGTTTGGGGAAGGCGTGTCCGTTTCCATTTTTCGTTTTTGAATAAGGGATAGTAGATGTCAACACCTTCATTTTCTGCGAAATAAGCCAAGGATTTTAAATACTCCGGACCGCCTTGGGCAAGGATTGCCGGATAATTATTTAGTTTTGCGGCTTTGACAATCGTCTCAGCGATTCGGTCGCATTTGTGACCGGTTGGGTTGGCGCC
>Ga0123334_1006576_pt1 | contig 10698 bp, 11 predicted proteins | sample BiotimSIPDNA_FD_89706 | JGI IMG/M metagenome (GOLD analysis project Ga0123334, IMG submission 89706) | Anaerobic biogas reactor microbial communites from Washington, USA - Biogas_R1 time_0 SIP DNA | ecosystem: Engineered > Bioreactor > Anaerobic > Unclassified | place: Washington, USA... | reverse complement strand
TACCGCGGATGACCACAAAACGGGCACCCCCTGCGGCATCGGTTCCACCTGGCACAAGCTGGTGGGGCGGGACGCCCATATCCTGATGGTGGGCTGCCGGCTCACCACCTGCACCTTTTTGCACGGGGTGGAGGAGTGGTGCGAGATCCCCAACCGCATCGCCAAGCCTTTGCCCTATACCCTCATCAAGCCCGATGGCAGCAGGACGACCATCCATTCCGCAGCCCACAGCGCAAACCCCTCCGTCAACTACTGGAAAATTGAGGAGGGGCTGCAGCAACACGGCTTTCTGAAAGTGGCACCCTTTGGCCAGGCCGACACCATGGTCCTGCGCGCGCGGGAACTTTACGCCTACGCCGCGGGCTGTCTGAGTGTGAATCCGGGCTTGTTTGATGAGGAGAAGAAGGCCTGATCAATCATCAATATGCTGAACAAAAGCCCCTTCCGGGTAGCCATCCTGCCCGTGCATCCTCATTTGACCAAAACCTTTGACACCCGCGTGGCTGGCGTCGGTTTCGGGCCGGCTGTGTGCTGAAAACCAGGCTTCCAGCTTCCTATCCAGTTTGGAAATGAGTTCGGCGTCCGCGCTGACAATGAGGTTTTCCCGCTCGTTTGGGTCGTTTTTCAAGTCAAACAATAAGCGCGAACCATCGTGATAGCGCTTGATGTATTTCAAATCCCCCTGGATGATCATCCGGGTGCCGCCGTACTCGTCCGCTACAAAGGCTTCCCTTTGCGCGCGGTCATGTTTGCCAGTCAGCACATCCACAAAACTGCGGCTGAGGGCAGGCTGCTCCTGTGGTGTTATGCCCGCCAAGGCCAGCGCGGTGGCGAACCAGTCATAGGCACCGATCACCGCGTGGGAGACGGTGTTTTGCGGCACCAATTTGGGATAGCGCACGATAAAGGGCACGCGCACGGAGCTTTCGTAGACGTTCAGCGGCCAGGTGCCATTGCCCTTGCCCCAGATGCCGTGATGGCCGCAGTTGAAGCCATTGTCGGAGGTGAACACAATCACGGTGTTCTCCAGCTGGCCGGTTGCCTCAAGCGTTTGATAAAGGCGCCCGATGCCCGCGTCCATCGCGGTGGTGGCGGCAAAATAGCCTGAAAGCATCGCGTGCCGGTCCTCCATGAACATGGGGTAGGGCAGCTGGTCCGGATGAGCCGGCAGCTGCGGGCAGCTTTCAAAGGCACAATCCCGATATAAATCCACATAATTCTGCGGGTGGCTGTTAATCCAGGGCGTGTGCGGCGCGGTGTAGCCCACCTGCAGGTAAAAGGGCTGCGCGCTGCCTGCCTGCTTTTTGATAAAATCCACCGCGTCCTGTGTGATGGAGTCAGTCAGGTAGCCCGGTTCGGTCACCATCTGGTCGTCGCGTACCATGGGCGCATTGTAATAAGGGCCGCCGCCTGCCTGGTGGGCGTACCAGTGGGAAAAGCCCTGCTGCGGCATCTGGCTGTCACCCAGATGCCATTTGCCGGACAGGCCGCAGGCATAGCCCGCCTCATTCAAATAGTCCGTATAGCCTTTTTGGCCTTGCAGATACTGGCAGGCGGTGTCGCCCGCGTTTGTCACATTGCCCGCGCGGATCCAATCCGCCACCCCGTGCCAGGAGGGCATCTGCCCGGTCAGCAAACTGGCGCGCGCCGGGGAGCACACGGGGGAGGTGCAGTAAAACCGCCGCAGCTGCATGCCCTCAGCAGCCAGGCGGTCAATATGCGGGGTGATGGCGTCCGGATTGCCCTCACAGCCTAGGGTCCAGTGCCCCAGGTCGTCCGCCATGATGAACAGGATGTTGGGACGGCGCATCATGCCACCTCCTTATTTATACTTGCTGATTCGATTGTAGCGGTTAAGTGCCTTACAGGCAATCAAAAACCCCGGGAAATATATCCCGGGGTCATACCGCACATGAGTGCGTTCAGTATAGATAAATTAATAGTTGGTCGCAGCGCGCTCGAAATAGTTCTGCGGGTGCTTGCAGGCGGGGCACAGCTTGGGCGCCTTGCGGCCTTCGTACACGAAACCGCAGTTGCGGCAACGCCACAGGGTGTCGGACTCCAGCTCCCACTCCTTGTTTTCTTCCAGGCGCTTGGCCAGGGTCAGGTAGCGGGCTTCGTGCTCGCGCTCCACCTTCGCGACGTTTTCAAACTCCAGGGCGATCTCCTTGAAGCCTTCCTCGCGGGCGGTTTCGGCGAAGCCTTTGTACATCTCCGTCCACTCGTAATGCTCGCCAGCGGCAGCGGCGATCAGGTTTTTGCGGGTGTCGCCGGGCTCGGTGCCTTTTTCAAAGCCGCCCAGGGCCTTCAGCCACATTTTGGCGTGTTCTTTTTCGTTCAGCGCGGTCTCCTGGAAGATTCCGGCAATCTGCTCGTAGCCTTCTTTTTTCGCGGCAGAAGCGAAATAGTCATACTTGTTGCGCGCCATGCTCTCACCGGCAAACGCTTCCCACGAGTTTTTCTCAGTCTGGGAACCCTTCAACTCCATGTGTGAATCCTCCTTAAAATATATTGACATGCATTCCGCAGATCAATTCATCAAAACAGCTCAATCAGCGCGGCCAGGGACCCGCCCACAATCAAAAAGGCCAAAACAATGCTAAGCACCCGTGCGAACAGGGTGTTTTTGCTTCTCTTTTTTGCGCGTGTCGTCACAATCAATCTCCTAAAACCAGTGATTATACCCATTAAAATGAGTTTAAACATAGTATAGAGAGGACCTGAGATTTTGTCAAGAAGGCCTGTTTGCCCGCCCTGATACGGGAAAACTGGCTATCCTCTGACTACCATATGTGGTGTTCGCGTACAAATTGGATACAATAAATTGTGATTATTTGCTTGACAGGGGTGAAATGACCTGTCTATAATCGGTGTGCATTATCGCACATAAAAAATGAATGCATGAGGATATAGGAGGCTTGCTATGATTTCTACGATTGTGAAGCGTGACGGACGGACTGTGCCCTTTGAGTCCGGGAAAATTGAGCAGGCCATTGCCCGCGCCCTGGCGGCCAGCGGCAGCCAGAAGGGCGCCGAAACCGCGCGCAATCTGGCCGCGGTTGTCACCCATGAGTTGGAGACCAGCGAAGCCATCCCCACCAGCCCCTCTGTGGAGCAGGTGCAGGACGTGGTGGAGCGCGTGCTGATTGAAAAAGGCTTTGTGTTAACCGCCAAGGCCTATATCCTCTACCGGGCGGAGCGCAGCCGTGTGCGCGAGATGAACACCCGCCTCATGAAAACCTATCAGGACATCACCTTCTCTGACGCCATTGATTCGGACATCAAGCGCGAGAACGCCAACATCGACGGCGACAGCGCCATGGGCAGCATGCTCAAGTTTGGGTCCGAGGGCGCCAAGCAGTTTTATGACATGTATGTGCTCAACCCCAAGCACGCCGAGGCGCACCGCGCGGGCGACATCCACATCCATGACCTGGATTTCCTGACGCTTACCACCACCTGCTGCCAGATTGACCTGCTCAAGCTGTTTGAAAACGGCTTCTCCACCGGCCACGGCGTCCTGCGGGAGCCGGAGGACATCTCCTCCTATTCCGCGCTGTGCTGCATTGCCATTCAGGCCAACCAGAACGACCAGCACGGCGGGCAGAGCATTGTCAATTTTGATTACGGCATGGCGCCCGGCGTCAAGAAGACCTATAAAAAGCGCTTCCGTGACAACGTAAGCCGCCTGCTGGACGCGGGCCACGACATCGAGGACGCCGACACCCTCACCCGCGCCATGCTGGCCGCGGTGGAGGAAGAGACCGGCCTTTATCCCGAGATGGAAGAAAAAGAGGCTTTTGACACCGCGCTCATCGCGCAGCTGACCCAGCACATGACGCAGGACGAGGCCAAAAAGCTGCTCAAATCCGTGCGCAAGTTCTCAGGCAAGGAAATCGTCCGCGCCACCTACCAGGCCATGGAAGCGCTGGTGCACAACCTGAACACCATGAACAGCCGCGCCGGCGCGCAGGTGCCCTTCTCCTCCATCAACTACGGCATGGACACCTCCCCTGAAGGCCGCCTGGTGATGGAACAGCTGCTGCTGGCCACCGAAGCCGGCCTGGGCCGCGGGGAGACGCCCATCTTCCCCATCCAGATCTTCCGCGTGAAGGAAGGCGTCAACTACAACCCCGAGGACCCCAACTACGACCTCTTCCGCCTGGCCATCCGCTGCTCGGCCAAGCGGCTTTTCCCCAATTTCTCCTTCCTGGACGCGCCCTATAACCTCAAGTATTACAAGCCTGGTCACCCGGAGACCGAGGTGGGCTACATGGGCTGCCGCACCCGCGTGCTGGCCAACGCCTATGACGGCGGCGAGGAAGTGGCCCCGCGCCGCGGCAACCTGTCCTTCACCAGCATCAACCTGCCGCGCATCGCCATTGAGGCCAAGGGCGACATCCCCTGGTTTTATGAGGAGCTGGAGCGCAAGATGGACCTGGTGTTTGACCAGCTTAACGAGCGCTTTGAGATCATCGCGCGCAAGAAGGTGTACAACTTCCCCTTCTTAATGGGACAGCACGTCTGGAAGGACAGCGAAAAGCTCAAGTGGGATGACGAGGTGCGCGAGGTCTTGAAGCACGGCACGCTCACCATGGGCTTCATCGGCCTGGCAGAGACCTTGGTCGCCCTGCGCGGCAAGCACCACGGCGAGAGCGAAGAAAGCCAGAACCTGGGCCTGGAGATCGTGGGCTTCATGCGCCGATATCTTGATAAAAAGTCCGAGGAGCACAAGCTCAACTACACCTTGATCGCCACGCCTGCCGAGGGCCTCTCCGGCCGTTTCGTGCGCCTGGACCGCGAGAAGTTTGGCCCCATCCCCGGCGTGACCGACCGCGACTACTACACCAACTCCTTCCACATCCCCGTGTATTTCCCCATCAGCGCGTTCAAAAAGATCAGCCTGGAAGCGCCCTACCACGCGCTCACCAACGCCGGGCACATCACCTATGTGGAGATGGACGGCGACCCGCTCAAGAACCTGGATGCCTTTGAGAAGATCGTCCGCCACATGCACGAGACCGGCGTGGGCTACGGCTCCATCAACCACCCGGTGGACCGCGACCCCGTCTGCGGCTACAACGGCATCATCGGCGATACTTGCCCGCAGTGCGGCCGCAGCGAGGAGGAGCACAAGTTTGAGCGCATCCGCCGCATCACCGGCTACCTGGTGGGCACCACCGACCGCTTCAACAACGCCAAGCAGGCGGAGGAGAGCGAAAGAGTGAAACACGGGGTATAGGAACGATTTTATTTTCGGGGGAGGCACTTTTAAAAAAGTGCCTCCCCCGAACCCCCTCCACAAAATTTTGGAATTGATTGATACATCTCATTAAAGTTCTTAGGGGGTCTGGGGGCATTCTTTCAAGAATGCCCCCAGCGTTCCCATCCCCTCACCCCAGGAGGTACCATGGACATCCAGATCAACGGCATCATGAACGACAGCATTGTGGACGGGCCGGGACTGCGGCTGGCTGTGTTTGTGCAGGGCTGTCCGCACCATTGCCCGGGCTGCCACAACCCGGAGACCTTTGACCCAAGGGGTGGCCGGCGGATGCGAACGGAGGAGATCATCCAGATGCTGAGGGACAACCCGCTGCTGGACGGGCTGACCTTGTCCGGCGGGGAGCCGTTTGAGCAGCCGGATGCCTGCCTTGTGCTGGCGCAAGCGGCCAAGGAAATGGGGCTGGGTGTGTGGATTTACTCGGGCTATACCTATGAGGCGCTGAAAAAGAAGGATAACGCGGCAGTACAAGGTTTGCTGGCGCTGTGTGATGTGCTGGTGGACGGCCCCTTTGTGCTGGCGGAGCGTTCCCTGGAACTGGATTTCCGCGGCAGTAAAAACCAGCGGCTGATTGATTTGAAGAAGACGCGTGAGGTGGGCAGCGTGGCGCTGTGGGCGCGCCCAGCCTGGTAGAAGAATGAAAGATGTAAATTATACGCGGTACAACGCGCAGGCCATTGACCGCTGGGTGAAGGAAGGCTGGGAATGGGGTAGACCGATAGACAGCCAGACCTTCGCCCGCGCGAAGGCGGGGGACTGGCAGGTGCTGTTGACGCCCAACATCCCCGTGCCCCGGGAATGGATGGGCGAATTAAAGGGCAAGCGCGTGCTGGGCTTAGCCAGCGGCGGCGCGCAGCAGATGCCCGTCTTCGCAGCGCTGGGCGCCGTTTGCACGGTGTTTGATTTGTCCGACGCGCAGCTGGAAAGTGAGCGCGTGGTGGCCGCGCGGGAAGGCTATGAGATTGAGATCATCAAAGGGGATATGACCCAACGTTTCCCGTTCCCGGACGCGCAGTTTGACATGATTTTCCACCCGGTCTCCAACTGCTATGTGCGCGATGTATTTCCGGTGTGGGAGGAGTGTTTCCGGGTCTTAAAGCCCGGCGGCGCCCTCTTGTCCGGCCTGGATAACGGCGTTGGCTACCTGTTTGATGATGGCAGCCTGTGTGTGAGCCACGCGCTGCCCTTTGACGCGCTGGCGGACCCGGATTGGGAGCGCAAGGCGGAGGAGTACAACGACAGCCTGCAGTTTTCCCATCCCATCCAGGTGCAGATTGGCGGGCAGTTAAAGGCGGGCTTCATCCTGCGGGATGTGTATGAGGACACGAGCAACGAAAGCCCCCTGAAGGACTACAACGTGCCCTGTTTCTTCGCGACATGGTCCGTCAAGCCGGGTAGAATACCTATGGATGATATGAAAGGATGAGTGAATATGAGTGCAACTACTGTAAAACTAAGCTTTGGCCGTGAGTTTGAGGGCGTGCTGGAGGCAGAGCGCGCGCAGGCGCACATCGGCAAGAACCAGGACGGCAAGTTCCGCCCCTATGATTTGATGCTGGGCGCGCTGGGCGCCTGCTACTACGCTACCTTTGTGGGCATCGTGGACAAGATGAAGCTGGCCTATGACCGGGCAGAGATTGATATCTCCGGCATCAAGCGCGAGGAAGTGCCCACGACGCTGGAAACCGTGGACATGAAGGTGATTATCCATGGCGCGTTGGATCAAAAGGGCTTTGACCGCGCCTCCCAGCTGGCGGCCAAGTACTGCTCCGTGCATGAGACCATCGCCAAGGTGGCGACGATCAACCTGGACGTTTCCTTCGCCTGAAAACAGTTCAAAAGCACAAAAAAGCGCCGCCGGGCGCTTTTTTGTGTTCTTGCTGTTCTGTTTACGCGCTCTGCTTTGGTATCGCCAGGTGCAAAAGGACTGGCCCGATGATGTTGCCCAGGATGGCGGCTGCCATGAAGGGGAGGACGCCGATGACGAACTGCCCGGTCTGGAAATAGGCCGCGCTGAAATAAAAGGCGTCCGCGATGCTGTTTTCAAAGGAGGACACAACGAAGGCGGTGACAGCCAGCAGCGTGCCCACCGGCTTGCTGGTTTCCATGTGCTTCCAGCTGTAGGCGCCGGCGTAGATGATCATCCCGCAAAACAGGCCGCGCGCCAAGGTGGAGAAAAAGCTTTGGGTCATGCGCGCGGAAAGCAGATCCGGCGCGCGGGAGGTGACCGCCAGGCCGTAGACCAGCCCGCACAGGATGGCGCCTACCAGGTTGCCCAAAAGCATCAAAGGCAGCGTATTGTATTTGCGCGGCGTATCCAATATGGCCGGGGCGCAGCGGCCGATGTAGAGGGGCAAGCCCATGGCCAGGGAGGCAAACATGCCGATGGAGAACAGGAAGGAGCCCACCTCCCGTATTTCGGTGCCCAAAAAAGCGGCGCCGCCCAGGCCGGTCATCACGCCGGCCATCACCGCGCTGTAAAACTTGCGCATAATACGCCCTCCATGCTGTATTTTGATGAGGGCAGTATATCATGTGCACTCTTTGCCTTCAACGATTGACAAAAGCGTGATGGCGTCATAGGATGACTGCAGTATATCTATGCAAGGAGGCACCATGGCCAGCAGCAAACCCAAGCTTTCTACCCTGTTTTTATCGGTGCTCAAGATCAGCGCCTTCACCTTTGGCGGCGGCTATGTGATTGTGCCCCTCATGCGCAAGCGCTTTTCGGAGGAGTTGCAATGGGTGGCGGAGGAGGAGATGCTGGACATGATCGCCATCGCGCAGTCCGCCCCTGGCCCCATCGCGGTCAACACCTCCATCATCCTGGGCTACAGGCTGCTGGGCATCGAAGGCGCGCTGGCCAGCGTGCTGGGCACCGCCATCCCGCCGCTGGTTGTGCTCACCCTGATTTCCATGTTTTACCAGGCCTTTCGGGAGAATACCTGGATCGCGGCGCTCTTAAACGCTATGCGCGCCGGTGTCGCCGCGGTCATTGTGGATGTGGTGTGGACCATGGCCGCCAACATCGTCAAAAAGCGCAAGCCTACGCCCATTTTGCTGATGGTCGCGGCCTTTGTCGCTGTCTGGTTTTTCAAGGTCAACATCATCCTGGTGCTCATATCTTGCGGGCTGGTTGGCTTTTTTGACGCGGCTCTTTCTGCCCGGAAGGAGGCCAAGGCATGATGATGCTGACATTGTACTGGGCCTTTTTCCAGGTTGGGCTGTTTGCCTTTGGCGGCGGGCTGGCCGCGCTCCCGCTGATTCGGGAGCAGGTGGTGGTCATCCACCCCTGGCTGGACATGGCCGCCTTTACCGATTTGGTGACCATTGCGGAGATGACACCTGGGCCCATCGCGCTCAACGCCGCGACCTTTGTGGGCAACCAGGTGGGCGGCGTGGTGGGCGCGGTGGTGGCGACTCTGGGCTGCATCACACCCTCCCTGATGATCGTGCTGATTCTGGCGCGCCTGTACAGCGTCTGGCGGGACAAACCTGCCTTTGCCGGCGTGCTTTCCGGCCTGCGCCCGGCCGCGGTCGCGCTGATCGCCTCTGCCGGCATGAGCATCGCCATCCTGGCTCTCTTTGGGACCGGCGGCTTTACCAGCCTGGCCGCGATTGATATCGTCTCCCTGATTTGCTTTGGCGCGGCCCTCTTTTTGCTGCGCAAGTTCAAGGTAAGCCCCATTTTAATCATCTTCGGCGCGGGCATCGCGGGCGCCGCCATCAAATTGGCCTTCAACCTCCCCTAATGCGCCTGTTCATCGCGGCTATGCTGCCGCAGGACACCTGCCACCATTTGCTGAACATGCAGCAGGCGCTGGTGGAGAACATGGTGTCCTGCAGGCTGACTGGGCCGGAGCATTTGCACCTCACCCTGCGCTTCATCGGGGAGGTGGGGGATGAGCAGTTGATAAAAATTACGGACTGGTTTGACGCTTTTGCATCAACAAATCATCTCAACGCGCCCTGTGACATCACCGGCCTTGGCGGCTTTTCAAGCCGGGACGGGCAAACCGTCTTTGCGGCGCTGCGGGTGCCGGACAGCCTGATACAAGTACAAACCACCCTGGAGCAAGGCCTGCGCGCGCTGGGCATTCCGCCGGAGACCAGGCCCTGGGTGCCGCACATCACCCTGGCGCGCAAGGCCAGGCTGCGCCGTTCCCTGTCTGATATTCCAACCAAAAACCATCATTTTTATATCAAACAGCTGGCCCTCATAGAGAGCCAGCTGACGCGGGAAGGGCCGGTTTATACCCCTCTTATTATTTCACCGGCAGGGTGAAGGCGTTGGCCTCGTCCGGCTCCGCGCGCAGAACTTTGTTCCGGTAGGGCTGCGCCGGGTCAAACTGGACGCGCAGGGGCACAAAGCGGATTTCATCCGGCAGCTCCTTGATGTCCTCGGTCTTGTATTCACTGGTATAGCGGAATACGCGCGGCTCCTCATCCGTAAAGTAGAACGACCTGTTTGACGGCGGTATTTTTTTGCCGTTTGCCCAGGCGTCAAACTCCAGCTCGTCCCAGCCGTCCATGTAGTGCTTGTCGTGGATCGTCAGATCAAACCGCGCGAGCATATGCAGATAGCTCAGCTTGACCTCCTTCACCTCCAGGTCAAAGGCGGGCAGTTTCAGGGTCTGTTTCTCCGCCTCTCGCTGCTCGGACACCCCGGTGGTGATGGAGCGGGAGAAGCGGCCCAGCTCGTCAAAGGCGCCGCTGCGCACCAAGCGCTCCCAGATGGGCATCAGGTAGGATTCTTCCTCCGTGAAGCCGGGGAAAACGGGAAAGACGGAACTGTATTCAGAGATATTGTCCCCAAAGGTGAGCAGAATGGTTTTGTTCTTGTAGGCATCCTCAAACAGCTTCATATAGGCCTCATGGCCCATGGTGCGGTGCGCGGCCACGCCGTAGGTGCTGTCGGCATCGGGCAGCACGGGCCAGTTGGGTTTGAGAATATGGAAGGTCAGCGTCCAGGTGATCTCCTCCTGCGCGCCCTCCACCTGGTCCTCCATGATGAAGAATTCCGCGCTGTGGTTGCCGGGGCCCGCGTCGTTCTCGCCCTTCTCGGGCAGCCAGACGCCGTCCATGAAATCAAAGCCGTACACCAGGTCCACATCCAGCGCCCGCCCTTGGCTGACAGCCGTGATGCGCGGGTAGACAAAGACTTCCTCCGCCCCAGGCTGATGGTGCAGGTTCATGGCCAAAAACAGGATTCGGCCGTCGGTTAAGGCATCGTTGATGGACAGGCTGAGCCACTGATTTTCATAGACATCGCCGATGTCGGTCACTTTGTCGGCAAACTTGGGGTTGATCTCGTTGCGGATGCTGTAGAAGGAGGTGATGGCCACGGCGGAGGCCACAAACAGCAGGGTAAGCGCGATGGCAACCGCCAGGCGCAGCCGGGGCCGCGCGGGGCG
>Ga0123334_1006575_pt1 | contig 10700 bp, 7 predicted proteins | sample BiotimSIPDNA_FD_89706 | JGI IMG/M metagenome (GOLD analysis project Ga0123334, IMG submission 89706) | Anaerobic biogas reactor microbial communites from Washington, USA - Biogas_R1 time_0 SIP DNA | ecosystem: Engineered > Bioreactor > Anaerobic > Unclassified | place: Washington, USA | collected... | reverse complement strand
TATCCTGGTGTTACAATAAATAAAACTCTATACTGCCATGGGGAGCTGAGTTATCGGCTGAGAAAGAACTATTTGTTCTGACCCAATGAACCTGATCTGGGTAATGCCAGCGGAGGGATTGTAGCGATACTATATATGTACTTGTTTAGCGCTTCCCTTTATGGCGAAGCGCTATTTATTTTGAAAAATGGGGGGTAATGGCAGAAAATGAAGGTAGTGTTGACGATTGCCGGTTCTGACTCATGCGGTGGTGCAGGAATACAGGCAGACTTGAAAACATTTAGCGCTCTTGGGACTTATGGTATGAGTGTTATAACAGCGGTAACAGCCCAGAACACCAGAGGTGTTCAGGACATCCGGGAGATGGATGAAGAAATTGTTGAAAAACAGATAAACTGTCTGTTTGAAGACATCAAGATTGATGCTGTAAAAATCGGCATGGTCTTCAATACCGGGATCATCAGTGTTATTGCAGACTGTCTTAAAAAGAACCAGGCTGAAAATATTGTTGTTGACCCGGTTATGGTTTCAAAAAGCGGCCATCATTTACTCAAACCGGAGGCTAAGGAACAGCTGGTGAAAATGCTGTTCCCCCTTGCAACAGTTGTTACGCCCAACATCTGCGAGGCTGGTTTGCTAACGGGCGAAAGGCTTGAAAACCTTGGGGAAATGAAAGAAGCTGCTCAAAAAATACAGGGACTGGGTTGTTCCAATGTCATAATCAAGGGCGGTCATCTTACTGGCGATGCGGTTGATGTCCTGTATGACGGGAATAATTTCATGTGTTATAAGGGGAGTAGGATCAAGACTAAAAATACCCATGGTACCGGTTGTACTTTTTCATCCGCCATAGCGGCCTATCTTGCCAGGGGGTGTCCGGTTCCTGAGGCAATAGGGCTGGCCAAGGAATTCGTTAATTGTGCCATTGCCCATTCGATTGTACTTGGTCATGGATACGGGCCCACCCATCACTTTTATAGTTTATATCAAAAGGCGGGTGTTTCTGGTTGAATAAAGCGGGTACACTGGGAAGCTTTAATATGTTCACGCCTGGTTTGGGGCGGCCGTATAAGCCGCAGCCGCAGGGGTGGCGTCATGCATATCTTTGTTTCCCGGGACCTCGTGTTGGGAGCTACAATGCCCGCCATGGCCGTAACAGTAATTGTCTACTTAACCTTCCGTTTAATCAAGAACTAGATCAAGATAGGGGTGATGCAATATGCTCGCTAAAATCGCTGATGTTATGGAAAGCGTAAGGGCAAAAACACCGCTGGTGCATTGTATTACGAATTATGTCACGATTAATGATTGTGCCAACATCCTGCTCTGTTTCGGCGCTTCACCGGCCATGTGTGAAGCCGGGGCAGAGGTGGAAGAGTTCGTTTCCTTTGCCTCCGCCCTCTACATTAATATCGGTACATTTACGAAAGAACAGGAGGACGCCGTCTTCCCTGCTTCGCTCAAGGCTGCAAAATTAAACGTGCCTGTGGTAATTGATCCCGTTGCCTGCGGTGTTATATCCAGAAGGATGCAGGCAACCAAGAAGCTCCTGGATGTTGCCGGGATTACCATTATTAAAGGAAACACAGGAGAAATCAAGGCGCTGGCCGGTTACGGAGCCAGAGTCAGGGGGGTTGATTCCCTGGAGGAAGGCGAGGATGCCGTAGAGGCCTGCGTAAACCTGGCCAAGAAATATAATACAGTTGTTGCAGCAACCGGTAAAACAGATATTGTAACCGACGGGGCCAGAACATGTCTCATTTATAACGGGACTCCGATGCTGTCGCAGATCACGGGGGCCGGCTGTATGGTGGGAGCTCTGGCGGCTGCAGCTGCCGGTTCATCTGCGGACGGTTGGGCGGCCGCTGCTGCCGGGGTTGCAATTATGGGGCTGGCCGGGGAAATGGCCGCGCGGGCTTCAGGGCCTTATCCGGGTACATTCAGGGTCAAGCTGTTCGATTCATTATACACTATGACCAGGGAAGATATAATGAAAGGAGGCAGGATCGAATGCATCTAGATTATACTCTTTATCTTGTCACAGACAGGTCCTGGCTTAAGGGCAGGGATTTTTTCGGGGTTGTGGAAGAGGCCCTGCAAGGCGGAGTAAGCCTCGTTCAGTTGAGGGAAAAGGAGGTTTCCAGCAGGGATTTCTATAATATTGCCCTGAAAATGAAAGAACTGGCTGCATCCTACAACGTCCCGCTGATCGTCAACGACCGCCTGGACATAGCGCTGGCCGTCGATGCGGCAGGACTGCACATCGGTCAGGAGGATCTTCCCATCGAGGTTGCCAGGAAAATTATGGGCCCCGGGAAAATAATCGGCTATTCCGTTTCCAATGTGGAGCAGGCTGTTTTCGGGGAAAAACACGGGGCTGATTACCTTGGGGCGGGACCGGTTTATTACACGGCCAGCAAATCCGATGCGGGAAAACCCATTGGTGTGGACGGATTGAAGCTGATTAAGGAAAGTGTAAAGATACCGGTAGTGGCCATTGGCGGTGTCGGACTGAACAATCTGGAGCAAGTAAAAAAGACTGGCATCGCAGGTGTTTCCGTTATTTCAGCCATTCTGGGAAGCCGGGAGATCAGGTCGGCGGCAAGGGAGTTTATTGTTGCCTGGAAAAAATAGTTCATCATACAGTTATGCTGTTTAGTATAGTTTCCATATGGCAAACGAAGTATAAGGCTGGAGTATAGAGGGAGGGAAGCATGAAAAGAGTGTTTTTCGTTGATTTTGACGGCACAATCACCAAAGTAGATGTCTGTGCCGCTATGGTTGAAGCCTTTGCCGGGGATGGCTGGAGGGAAATCAACGATTTATGGGAAAAAAAGCTGTTGTCGACCCGGGATTGCGCCAACATGACCTTTAAACTCTTTAGAGTAGGCCTGAAAGAGATCAAAAGCTTGATCGAAAAGATAGAAATTGACGAGTATTTTCAGGAATTTCTGGCATTGTGCCGGAACCAGGATTACAAAGTCCATATACTAAGTGACGGGTACGACTTTTGTATAGAAACTTTTTTTAAAAAGTACGGAATTAATGTTTCTTATTACGCCAACAGGCTGGTTTACAACGACGGTTTCGAAGTTGAAACCCCTTACCATAATCCAGCCTGCGGCCAGTGCGGAACCTGTAAAAAAAGTTTAATGTCCAAACTACGAGAAAACGCTGAAGAAATTATTTTTATCGGCGACGGCTATTCCGATACCTGCCCCGCTCAAAATGCCGATTTCGTTTTTGCCAAAGGAGTTCTGTATAATTTTTGTCTGGAAAAAGGGGTAAGGGTTCAGCATTACGATTCCTTTAAAGACATAATCCACCGGGTTACCCCGGAAAGTAGATTAGGTTAAATAAGATTCTTATACATGATAACTGTCAGGGGACTGGCCTAAGGTTGGTTAATTATGGATTTATGCTTAATAAGGCTTGAACAGTAAGCTGAATTCTAAGAAGACGGACAAATAAAATAACCCTCTGGAACCTAAAGGGGTTTTCGGGGGTTTTTCTTTGACTGGTGGGCCATTAGGGACTCGAACCCCAAACCTGACGATTAAGAGTCGCCTGCTCTACCAATTGAGCTAATGGCCCAAATATATATAGTTATATAATGGCTGGGGCGGCTGGATTTGAACCAACGAAATGCCGGAGTCAGAGTCCGGTGCCTTACCGCTTGGCGACGCCCCAACAGTTGAAGAAATATTCAGTGTGCAAGCAACACCTGCGGCACTGCTGATTTTTATGGTGACCCCACCGGGATTCGAACCCGGGTTACCGCCGTGAAAGGGCGGTGTCTTAGACCACTTGACCATGGGGCCTGGTCGGGATGGAGGGACTTGAACCCCCGGCCTCTTGCTCCCAAGGCAAGCGCGCTAGCCAAACTGCGCCACATCCCGCAAAATCTGATGCAAATGTTATTATATCTAAATAAGGTTTGCGCGTCAAGCTCTGCAAACACTAATAATAATGAAAAAAAAGTCCAGCTTGCGCTGGACGGGGAGAGATAGAACTCACCAAAGCGGAGTATCAGTATTATGTTCTATTTATCAGAGAAATATACACCATCAAATATAAATTTTGCCGGACATTATCAGAAAATCAAAAGCCCTTCTTGGAATAATCTTCAAAAATAATCCCAAAGAAGGAACGCTTACTGAAATATTATTTCCTTTAAATGTAAAGACAACGGGTATTATACAATGTGTTCTATTATTAAAATAAATTGGTTTTTTTTGTACATAATTTTGGATTATCAAGATAATTGACTTTTGCGGAGATAAGAGTTTAAAATAAAAATAATTATGTATTGCTGGTAAAATACAGTACTGCAGGAAAAGTAAACGTGCCCAGGTATTTTAAACTAAATAGCCTGACTGAGCGCTAATGAAAGGAGCAGCTTGTCGAAAGCCACGGAGGCCATGTTTTTTCCTTATCTGTATAAGCAGGTAGCGTGGTTTTCTTTTCATGTTAATTATAGTGGTTTGACCCGGAGGTGGAAATTATTGTTTAGCCGGAAGAAACGGATACTGGTAGTTGACGACGAAGTTGGAATCGGCAAATTAATTCAACGCCTGATAGAAAGCGAAGACCTGGAGGTGGAGCTGGCGCATAGCGCTGAACAGGCCCGGCAATTGTTTTATAAAAATCATTTTCCGGTGGTGCTGCTGGATTTAGATTTACCTGATGCTTGTGGTATTCAATTGCTTCAGGAATTTAAAGCCAAAAGGCCCCGCAGCCTGTATATAGTTATGACCGGTCTCAGCACTACGCGTACAGCGGTCAAGGCTATACAGCTCGGGGCATACGATTTTCTGGAGAAGCCCTTTGATAATATCAGTGCCTTAAAAAAACTAATTAAAGAGGCATTGCAGTTTTACCTGGAGAAATTTGAACATGTACCCGTACGGCCCGGCTGGGAAGAACTGGCCCGGCGCCACCGGTTTATTGTCGGAAAATCGCCGGAGATGCAGCGTCTGGTCGCGACGGCTTACAAGGCGGCGGCTAAGGATATCAGCATCCTGATTCAGGGTGAAACGGGCAGCGGCAAAGAGGTCCTGGCCCGTTTCGTGCACGCCGCCAGCAACCGGTCCAGGAAGCCCTTTGTTGCTGTAAATTGCGGCGCCCTTTCGGAAAACTTGCTCGAAAGCGAGCTGTTCGGACATGAGAAGGGTGCATTTACAGATTCCGTTAGCCGTAAACGAGGTATATTTGAGCTGGCCGACGGTGGTACGCTGTTCCTCGATGAAATTGGCGAGGCCAGCCAGTCTTTACAGGTCAAGCTGCTGCGTGTCCTGGAGAACGGCGAATTTATGCGTATAGGCGGTGAAGAGTTTATCAAGACTAATGTCAGGGTCATCGCCGCCACGAATGTAGATCTACAAGAAAGAGTAAAGGATAAGACTTTTCGCGAAGACTTGCTTTATCGTCTGGAAGTTGTTAATTTAACACTGCCGCCGCTGCGGACACGCCCCGGAGATATACCGGAACTGGTTGACTTCTTTTTAAGGAAGTATGCTCAACAGGAGGGGCGGCAGGTTTTACAAATTTCCCCCATATGTCTCCGAATTCTTCAGAGTTATCACTGGCCGGGCAATGTCCGCGAACTGGCCAAAGCCATTGAACAGGTGGTGGCGCTGTGTGAAGACCCTGTCATTATGCCGCGGCATATGATTGGCCTGCTGTTGCATAAAAAACCAGACGGGCATCAGCCGGAGCGCTTGCCGGAAAATGAAAAAGAGGAGTCCATGGATAATGTGGTTTCGGCACCTGTCAGATATTTGCAAGCTTGTCTGGCAAAGGACATTGACTGGGATCATCTGCCCCCCGAGCAATTGCTCCTGGCCAATAAACTGGCCAGGACCCTGAGCCATCATTTAGAGCGGGTACTGGCGAAACGTAAACTGGCAGAAGAGGAAGCGCCGGGTTTAAAGGATCTGGAAGGCAGGTTCATTGCCGAAACACTGCGCTATTATAGTCATAACATTTCCCTCACTGCCCGCGCCCTGGGGATTGCCAGGAGCACCCTTTACCGTAAGATTAAGAAATACAGTTTACAAAAAGGTGTTTAAAAAGCAGCCTGTCCTGAATTAGGGCAGGCTGTAGCATTTTGCTTCAGGGGTCTGGCCGGCATGTTTGTATGGAACAGGGAATTATTAGTTATGGGGCTTGAAAATAGAAATTCAAGTTTAAAGATTAAATAAATTGTTGCAAATATCATTGTCCATAACCCCTGATAGCTGGGGAAGAGAGCAGCACATTCTATAAAAATTCCGGAACATTTTGAAAGTGCTTTTAGTATTTGGTACAGGGATTGCATTAGTGTTAATTTAAATACAGAATAAACAGAATAAAGAGGTTTACAGTTTATTGATATTTATCTATACATCTTCTTAATTTGCCGGCCATGAAGGTCGCAGCACAATCCAGTTTAATTCCAGTATTGTGTTCTTGTAATATTTGAGCCATGAAGCTTCTATCCTGACAGAAGTATGGATAAGATCATTATGGCTTTTTTATTCCTGCAGGGATAAATAATAAAAAAGGAGGGAGGCAGAAGAAGTCCTGGAGTTTGATTCAGCATATCTACAGTAAGGATTTATTGGTGTGATGTGTTCAAGTAAAGAATTTACTAAAGAATTAGTACATTTAATTAAAAAATACGTAAGGAGATGACAAATATGGCATTGGCCGATCAAGTCTATGGATTTTTTATTCCTACTGTTACATTAATGGGTGTCGGTGCGGTTAAAGAAACAGGTAACCAGGTGAAAACACTGGGTTGCAAAAAACCTCTGATTGTTACTGATAAAGGCCTTGCAGCCCTTGGCGTGGCTGAAAAAATCAAAGGTTATGTGGAAGAGGCCGGAGCTTCAGCAATTATTTATGACGGAGCGGAGCCGAACCCGACGGATATAAACGTACATGACGGCCTCAAAGTTTTTACGGACAATAAGTGCGATTCAATAATCTCCCTGGGTGGCGGAAGTTCCCATGACTGTGCCAAGGGGATCGGCATCGTTTCCACCAACGGCGGCCACATCCGTGATTACGAAGGAGTCGACAAGTCCAGTAAACCAATGCCTCCGTTCATCGCCATCAACACCACTGCCGGCACTGCCAGCGAAATGACCCGCTTCTGCATTATCACCAATACCGATACGCGTGTTAAAATGGCGATTGTGGACTGGCGTGTAACTCCAAACGTTGCCATCAATGACCCCGTTATGATGGTTGGGATGCCGCCGGCCCTGACCGCCGCCACCGGTATGGACGCTCTGACCCACGCTGTGGAAGCCTATGTTTCCACTATCGCTACTCCAGTTACTGATGCCTGCGCCCTGATGGCTATCAAGCTCATTTCGGAAAACCTGCGCAACGCTGTAGCCAACGGGCAGAATATGGAGGCACGGGATAAAATGGCCTATGCCGAGTACCTGGCCGGAATGGCCTTCAACAACGCAAGCCTGGGCTATGTCCATGCTATGGCTCACCAGTTGGGCGGCTTCTACAACCTGCCCCACGGTGTCTGTAACGCTATCCTGCTGCCGGCAGTTGAAAGCTTCAACCTGATTGCCAATCCCAAGCGCTTTGCCGATATTGCCGCAGCCATGGGCGAGAATATTGATGGTCTGTCCGTGCGTGATGCCGCCGACGTAGCCATTGCCTCCATTAGAAAGCTTTCTGCTGATGTTGGTATCCCTGCGGGTCTTAAGGAACTGAACGTCAAAGAAAAAGACTTCGAAGTTATGGCTAAGAACGCCATGAAAGACGCTTGTAGCTTTACCAACCCGCGCCTTGCTACGCTGGAAGATGTAATCGAGATCTTTAAGGCGGCAATGTAGTGGAATAAATTGGATTAATAAACGCGGGGGCCAGGCTTACACCTCCATGGAACCCCATTAAGGAAGAGTCCTTATACTAACAGGCGGTATAAGGACCTTACCTATTTTGCCGCCTTGTCTTTGCTGAAGGTTAAAGGGCACCCGGGGCTACCTTTTAGTGGGGGGCGGCTTTTAAGGAATATTCCCGGGCGATTTACGCCCGAAAGTGGGACTGGTGTAGAGCCATGAGTCCAGATAGACTGTCCTGGTGATTTTGCTACAGGGCTTTACTATAAAATAATCATGGACAGGGACGATAAATTCTGTTAAAATGTGATAAAAATGATAATCCATTCAGGTAACTCCGGCATTCACCGGGGTTAAAAGGGAACCGGGTGAAAGTCCCGGACGGTCCGGCCACTGTGAGTGGGTAGCGGCTTCCCTGTAATGCCACTGGGTGAGTTATATGCCCGGGAAGGCGGGGAGTTCGCGTTGATCCATGAGTCAGGAGACCTGCCTGAATGATTTTTGCTGCAGGGCTTTCCTCTGAAAAGCCGGTGGTGATGATAAGGCATTAATTCTTATATTGCCGTTTATCAATAACAACCCCTGGTTTTTGATTAAGCCGGGGTTTTTATTATGTTGAAATGCAAGAATAAAAAGAAGATAGAATTGCAGGATCAATCGCAATAGGTTAATTGCCCTTAAACAAAAGATTAGTGGATTATAATATTGGTCCGGAATTGAGCTTTATCAGAAAATATCGATAAAAAGCCTCTTGTTGATTTTTAAAGAAAGTTAATAGACTCTATGATCTAAATAATCAGGTAACTCCGGCATTCGCCGGGGTTAAAAGGGAACCGGGTGAAAGTCCCGGACGGTCCGGCCACTGTGAGTGGGTAGCGGCTTCCCTGTAATGCCACTGGGTAAATTATATGCCCGGGAAGGCGGGGAGTTCGCGGCGATCCATGAGTCAGGAGACCTGCCTGATTATTTAATAACCGCCTTCCGTTGAAAGGGCAGGGTTATTTTTGTTGGACGATTATAGCCAAGCAAAAGCCCGGCTGCCTGCGAAAGGCAGCCGGGCTTTTATTGTACCTCCTCCTTATTATTTAACCCGTTTTTTTAAAGGCGGGTAACTTTTAAAATAATGTTTTTTAAATAAATAAACTTGTTCAATCGGCCATTGAGCTGGAGAAAAAGGTGCAAAAGGTGATTCAAGGATTTGTTGCGTGAATTTTTACAGGAAGGAGGACCGGGATAATTTTAATTCAAATTAAGGAAGGTGGTAAAAGCCAGATGCTGTTTAACTTCTGCTTGGGCGCAGGCGTTGTTGCCCGTTTGAAAGGGCTGAAAAGACGGGTCGCAGGAAAAAAGGGTGCCTTGATCACAATGTTTCTAATCCTGTGCTCCTTTGCGGCAATCCTGGGTGCTTCGGCCAAGACATCTTGTGCTGACAGCAGCGGCGAGTTAACAGCCGCTGAAATGGCAGCCGGGGCAGTGGATTTTATCCATAAGGAATATATAAATTATAAAGATATCGACGGGTATTCAGCCTACGTTTTAAATCTGGCCGGAGAGGATCTGGCTTCCGAAAAATGGACGCGGGATAATGAAACATTGAAGTCTAAGATAATGAAGCTGGCGGGCCTTCTCGGGGACAGCAACAATTTGATTACATACATAATTAACACCCAGAATGCTGACGGCAGCTTCGGTCCCTACGCGAACGAGTCTGGCAGCAAGGTCCCGATACAGGCCCTGGCTGCGATTTGGAATGACTTGCCCGGCACCGGTCTGGAAGAGCAGGTTAATGATTCCCTTGCTCTAGCTGTAAACTACTTTAAGAACGGCTACTGCAGCGGGAGCATGCCTTATTCCGCAAACGGCTGGAATTTTGACTACCGCTGTGTAGAGGCCCTGGCTGCAGCCGGTGAAGATCTTGCGGGCAGCGATTGGCTAAACGGCAGCGCTACTTTAATGGAAGAGGTTTTAGCTTCGGCCCAGGCAGCAGCGGCGATTCCGGAAGAACTTGATGCTGTTCGCCTGGCCAAGGAAATCTCCGTGATTAATGCAGTTTATCCTGACTCTGAAATCATTGATATCCTGGCCGGCGCCTTGATTGCCAGGGTGGAAGAAAGCGTACCGGGGCAATTGCATTTTGGCAGCAGTGTTTACGATCATGTTCTTATTTTGACCGCCCTGGGCAAGGCAGGCAAGCTCGGTCTTATTGACCAGGATCAAGCCCTTGCCTATCTCAACACCTTTAAAAACGACCACTTTAACAGTTGGGGCCAGTTGGCCGGGGCGGCCTGGGGCGGCTATGACCCGGAGGAACCTGATTTAACGGCGCAGGTGTTGACAGCCTTAAGTTACTTCGATGATGCAGACAGGCCGGGCAGCAGCGTTCACAGCGCAATTGCAGACGGTCTGGCCTACCTGGCCGATATTCAGGATAGCGATACGGCGGCTATCAATGCACCCTGGGACAGTACCGTGGCCACCGCCGAGACGCTTATTGCCTTAAAATCAATAGGCAGAAGTTTTGACGAATACGCCGGGGCATCGTCAATCTGGGTCAAGCAATCAAAGACAAAAACCATAGCCCAGTGCCTGCTTGCCGTGAGCTGTTGGAGCAGCGAAACGGCTACCCGCGAGCACCTGGCCGCTTTGCTGGCCGGCCGGCAGAAGGCTGACGGCGCAGGCCAGGGTTCCTTCGAAAACAGTATCTACAGCGATATGTGGGCTTACATCGCTCTGGCTGAGGCCGGCCGGCTCAACAGTATCGATACTGCAGCCGCGACGGATTACATCCTTTCAAAACAGGGGGTCGACGGTTCCTGGGGCGAATTTTTCGGTGATACTTACTACGCCGAC
>Ga0123334_1006573_pt1 | contig 10705 bp, 9 predicted proteins | sample BiotimSIPDNA_FD_89706 | JGI IMG/M metagenome (GOLD analysis project Ga0123334, IMG submission 89706) | Anaerobic biogas reactor microbial communites from Washington, USA - Biogas_R1 time_0 SIP DNA | ecosystem: Engineered > Bioreactor > Anaerobic > Unclassified | place: Washington, USA | collected... | reverse complement strand
TTGGGGCTTGAAATCATTCATAAAGCGCTGGACGGCGGTACAGACCCACGCCAATATTCAAGGCAGGTGGTTGATTATCTGCGTGATTTGTTGGTAATCCGAATGCAGGCAGGGCAATATCTTGAACTGACACCCGAAATGCGAGAAAAGATGAACCAGCAAGCAAGCCAGTTTGAGACAGCGCACTTGGTGGCGGTCATCACAGCCTTCAGCGAGGCTTCAACAGATCTGAAAGCAAACTGGCATCCCGGGCTTGGGTTGGAACTCGCCCTGGCATCGGCGATGACCCAGCCCACCCCGACAGTGATACAGGCTGAAGAGCCAGTACGTAACAGAAAGAGTGATTTAGCACAACCAAACCTGGAAAGAGCAGCCCAGCCAACCGAAACAAGTCAACCCAGCCGGGCAAACCGAAAAGAAGCAACCCTTGAGCAAAAGCTGGCAGATGAAGCTTCGACATTCGTTCCGGGCACACCGCTCACACTCGAACTGGCGAAATCACGCTGGGACCTGGTTAAACGTGGGATCGGTTCACAAAACCGCATGACAGCAGCAGTAGTCAACTCTGGCAAGTTATTAAAAGCGGTTGGCAATTCCATCGTTCTCAATTTTGAGAGTGAGTTGCTGCGCGAGCGTATTCAGGAAGAAAAAGCCAACAAACTGCTCAGGTTCATGCTCAATAAGGTTTATGGGCAGGACATCACCCTGATTTGTACGGTAGGCGATCAAAAAGTCAACCTTGGAGATAACCAGGATCACGAAACCAGCGACCTGGTTGATTTTGCGATTAACAATTTAAATGGACAATTACTCGAAGAGGATCTCTTCGAAGACGGAAAGGTGGATTAAGATGGCAAAAGGATATCGAGGACCTTCAGGCGGAGGCAAAGGTCAAGGAAACATGATGGCACAAATCGCCAAACTGCAGGAGCAAATGGCGCAGGCACAAGCTGAGCTGGCGGATGAGCACGTCACCGAAACCGTGGGCGGCGGAGCTGTGTCTGTAACCATGAGCGGCAAGCAGGAATGCATTGCCGTGGTCATTGATCCTGGTTTGATGGAAGATGGTGATGCGGAAATGCTTCAGGATTTGGTCCTGACAGCAATCAACAAAGCACTGGATAGCTCCCGGGAGCTTTCTGACGATAAAATGGCACCCTTCACCAGCATGCTGGGTGGATTTGGGTTTTAATCTGTATGCGTGCGATTCCTGACCCAGTTCAAAACCTGATTGATGCCTTTTCGCGTTTGCCAGGGATTGGACCCAAATCAGCATCCCGCCTGGCATTTTTTTTACTGAAGGCACCGGAAGCTCTCTCGTATGATCTGGCGGAAGCGCTGGAGGCGTTAAAAACCGAGACATCCCAGTGTCAGCGCTGTTTTAACATCACCCTGAAAGGTGAGGATGTTTGCGACATCTGCGCATCATCAGAGCGCAGTGATGGAACAATTTGCGTAGTAGAAGAACCGCTGGATGTGCTGGCAATCGAGCGTACTGGTGTTTATCAAGGCAAATATCACGTTTTAATGGGTGTGCTTTCTCCAATTGAGGGAATTGGCCCAGACCAAATCAAGGTTTTCCCCTTGCTGGAACGACTAAAAAATGGTTTGACAAATGAGGTGATTATCGCTACAAACCCTTCGATGGAAGGCGATGCCACCGCCCTGTATTTGCAGCAGCGCATCACACCGATGGGGATCAAGGTCAGCCGCCTGGCAAGGGGCTTGCCGGTTGGCGGAGATATCGAATATGCCGACCAGAGCACGCTGCAGCGCGCTTTGGCTTACCGGCAGACGATGGAATAGCACTACGGACTAAACCAAGGCACAAGCATCATCGACGAATTTCTATATCCCCCCGGTAGGCTTCCATTTAATTTCTAAACTGCTATACTCGGTGTTGAGTTAGCAGAAAATGGAAGAAAATCATAACCAACATAACGGAATAATCATTGAGGCGGAGAGCCTCTCTTTTTCGTATGAGCACGAAGATAATTCCAAGCGTGCGCTAAATGATCTCAACCTGGCAGTAAGAAAAGGTGAATTTGTCGCATTGCTGGGAGCAAACGGCAGCGGCAAGTCCACCCTTGCAAGGCAGATCAACACCCTGCTACCATTGCAACGCGGCAAACTGCGTGTGAACGGATATGATGCTGGAATTGAAGCGAATCAACGCGCCATCCGGCGCGCCTGCGGTATGGTTTTTCAGAACCCGGACAACCAATTCGTTTCGTCTCTGGTGGAAGAAGACATCGCATTTGGGCTCGAAAACTACGACTTTCCTCAGGCTGAAATTGCTGATCGGGTTTCCGAGGTGTTGGAAATTGTCGGTTTGCCCGGTTTTGAACAACGAAACCCGAGTCTGCTCTCCGGTGGTCAAAAACAAAGGGTTGCCATTGCTGGTGTTTTGGCTGTGGACCCGGATATTTTGATTTTGGACGAAGCTACTTCAATGCTGGATTCTGAAGGACGGCAAGAAGTGTTGGAAACGGTCCGACATCTTCACCGCGATTTTCATAAAACGGTTTTGATGATCACCCATTACGTCGAAGAAGCCATCCTCGCAGACAGAGTGTGCCTGATGTTTGAAGGCAAGATCGTTGCCGATGGCACTCCTCGGGAGATCCTGTCCCAACCCAAATTGCTCAATGAAATTCAGCTTGTTTCTCCGTTTGCAGTCAGGCTTTACTTTGAACTTGTTGAAAAAGGACTGCAATTGCCAGAAATCCCGCTTACATCCAACGAATTCGTGAGGCAGCTATGCCAATCGATGTAAAAGAGCTTTCTTTCACCTACGCGCAAGGCTCACCTTACGAAGTAAGAGCATTGAGCCACCTCGATCTGAGCATCGCAGACGGAGAGTTTGTGGGAATAATCGGGAAAACCGGATGCGGAAAGTCTACCCTGATCCAGTTGATCGCCGGGCTGATGAAACCAACCAGCGGAACTGTGTCGATTGATGGAGAGGTGTTTTATCCAGGCAAAACAGATCGCTCAAGCTTATCCAAAAGAATTGGGGTGTTGTTCCAATATCCCGAAATTCAGCTTTTCGAAAACACGGTCGAGAAAGATGTCAGCTTTGCGTTGAAACATGCTTCTTTGTCATCCAGTGAAGTGAAAGAAAAGGTGCATTGGGCGCTGAACGCTGTTGGGCTTGATTTTGATAAGTTCAAAGACCTGTCGCCCCTGGGTTTATCAGGTGGAGAGAAAAGAAGGGTCGCTGTCGCTGGCGTCCTGGTTACCAAACCGGAAATTCTGATATTGGATGAACCAATAGCCGGGCTGGACCCAAAGAGTCAGGATGGATTTCTGAAGCTGCTCGACAATCTCAATGCTGATGGGACGACCATCATCATGATTTCGCACAACCTGGATGCCCTGGCAGAACACACAAAACGAACCGTGGTACTTGAAGACGGCATTCTTATCAGGGATGCAAGCACCAGGGAAGTGCTCACTGACACAATATTCTTAAAGGAACATGGATTGGGGATGACCCAGGTTGGGCGAATCAGCGACGGTTTAAAGAATTGCAACCTACCCTTACCTGAGTTGCCATTAACCATGAGAGAATTGTGTTCTGCTTTGCTGAAGGTGTCGGCATGACACAAACACTCACAGGCATTTACCTGCCAGGTAACACCTTCATCCATCGGCTGGATGCACGGGTAAAGTTTTTCAGTTTCTTTGCCCTGGTAATCGCGACACTTTTCACTAACAGCTGGGGCGGTTACCTGGTTATGGGAGTTATCAGCCTTGTTCTGATCTATGTGAGCAAGTTGAGGTTTTCCCAAGCTATCGGATCGTTGGGCATGATGAAATGGTTCCTGGTGATCATTTTTCTAATGAACCTGATGTTTTTCAGCCCCGAAAACGCCTGGTTTTCATGGTGGTTTTTTACACCTTCCTATGCGGGTTTTCTACAGGCAATCAATATCGTCTTCCGGGTTTCTGTAGTGGTGATTCTCAGCAACATTCTTAACACAAGCACGCCTCCTATCGAACTAACCCGCGCAATGGAAGCTTTGCTGCGCCCTCTCAGTTATCTTGGCTTGCCCACAGGTCAGATTGCAATGATCATCTCTGTAGCGATCCAGTTTATCCCGACGTTAACGATGGAATCAGACCAAATTCGCAAAGCCCAGATCGCAAGGGGTGCCCGGTTTGAGAGCAGGAAACTCACTGAAAAAGCCGCTGCGATTGGACCATTAGTGGTACCAATCTTCCTATCTGCATTCAGGCGAGCTGACGAACTTGCACTTGCAATGGAGGCAAGGGGCTATCGGTCCAGCCAGAAAAAACAGGTTAATAAAAACGTTAAACTTTCCAGTGCAGACGCTTTTGCAATTTTTGCGTCCCTGGTTGTTTGTATATTTCAAATTTATTTTTTGTAATCAAAGAACAGGAGAAACCATGAACCAAATTTCAATAACAAAAAAATCAATCATTGCGGCAGTTTGCCTGGCGTTGTGCGTAGTGTTGCCACAGGCGTTTCATGCCATTCCAAACGCTGGCTCAATCTACTCGCCGATGCATATTCCCGTTTTACTTTGTGGGCTTATTTGCGGCTGGCCATTCGGCTTATTGGTCGGAATTTTGGGTCCCATTCTCTCCAGCCTTTTCACTGGCATGCCCCCGGTTGCAGTATTGCCGACCATGGTGGTAGAACTGGCGATTTATGGCTTGATGGCTGGCTTGTTGTCCCACTTGATTAGAACCAAGAAACTGGCACTCGACCTTTACATCAGCCTCATTGGTGCCATGCTTACTGGACGAGTTGTTGCCGGAATCGTCAGAGCTTTTATCTTCAGCCGGGTTCAGGTCACAATGAAAGCTGGGGCAACCAGTTATTTTGTCCCTGCCTTCCTGGAATTGTCATCCAACTCATACTTATCCCCGCGATTGTTTATGCCTTGATGCAAGCCCGTCTGATTCCACAGCGTTATAGCAAAGGTGCCTGAATTGTTTGACAAACAGTCATTGATCCGTTTTTTTGATTCCCTGGCTCCGGGATGGGATGAAGCCCAAATTCTGGATCATGATGTAATTGGGCACATCCTGGATAACGCTGGCGTGAGCGCAGGTAATTCGGTATTGGATGTTGCAAGCGGAACAGGCGTGTTGGTCCCGTTCTATCTTGAGCGCAAAGTTTCAAATGTAACTGCCGTGGACATTTCGCCTGAAATGGTAAACATCGGGATAAAAAACCACCCCGAACCGGAAGTTACCTTTATCTGCGGAGATGTTGAGACCTTATCGTTTGACCGAAAGTTTGATCGCGTTATTGTTTTCAACTCCTTCCCTCATTTTGCTGAACCCGAAAGTTTGATTCGCCTGCTGACGGGACTTTTGAACCCGGGCGGTGTACTGACAATCGCCCACAGTATGAGCAGGGAAGAACTTGACCATCATCATGCCGGTGCTGCGCACGGAGTATCGGTCAGGTTACTGCCAGCTGAAGAGTTGGCTGGAATTGTCAGCAAATACCTGGAAGTTACAACTGCTATCGACAACGACGAAATGTACCAGATAGTTGCGTTTAAAAAATCGTAGTCTTCAGTCAAATCGCACGCCCGGTCCCCTGGAAAGGAACCAGGATAGATAAGCAGGAATTACAAGGTGTTGCGGAAGGGGTCGACCCCTTCCGCACATCATCCACCCTTTACCGATAGTTTTTTTTCTGTCATAATGACGATAATTAAATACATAATATCCGCTGTAAGAAGTTAATTGCGATCAGCTGTAATCGTCAAAAAAAACCGTTTTGCGATATTTTGTGATTTACATCACTTGTGATGTTTATAATCCGGTGAAGCAAGTATAATAATCGTTAACAGTTATTAACAATTAATTGGAAAGGCGGTCAGGGATAAGGCGATTCTAAGATTACTTGGTCTGAGAGCTTGAAACTTTTTTTCAGAAAACAAAGGAGTGTAATGGCTAACGAGCAAAAAGATGAAGATCTTAAGCAGTTATACAAGAGTCTTTCCTGGCAGCTTCTGGAAGTGACTGAAAACGCAGCGATTGCAGCTGCAAGAGCTGCAGGAAGAGGTGATAAAAACCTGGCAGACGCAGCAGCTGTTAATGCGATGAGAAAAGCATTAAAACGAATCCCTGGAATCTCAATTGAAATTAAAATTGGTGAAGGCGAACGAGATGATGCCCCGATGTTATTTATTGGTGAAAAATTGGGTGAAGGTCACCTCGTGGTTGACATCGCAGTTGACCCCCTGGAAAACACCAATGCTACTGCAAATCTGAATTCTGGCGCAGTCTGTGTCCTGGCTGCCGCACCCAGCGGTGGGCTGATCAATGCATCTGACACTTACATGGACAAGTTGTGTGTGGGTAAGGATGCTGCCGATTACGTGGACATCCGCTTATCACCTGAAGAAAATGTGGACCGATTGGCAAAAGCGCTTAAACGACGTGACAAAGCCGAGCTTACCATCACCGTTTTGGACAGACCTCGCAACGCTGAATTGATCTCAAGGCTGCGTTCGACTGGAGCACGTGTTCGTCTGATTCCAGACGGCGATCTGATGCCGTGTGTGTTTAGCTGCTTCAAGGGAGTCGGCGTCCATGCCGTCATGGGGATTGGTGCCGCTCCTGAGGGTGTAATTGCTGCTGCTGCCGTCAAGCTTTTAAGCGGTAAAATGCAGGTTATCTGGAAGGCGAGAGATGACGCGGACAGCGCGCGTTTAACTAACATGGGCATCGACCTCGACCGGGTCTACACCCAGGACGACCTCGCTCCTGCTGATAACCTTGTTTTTTGCGCCACTGCTGTCACACCTGTTATGACCACCTCCAAAGCAGTATTGGAGGGTGTTAGTTTCTTCCCTGGTGGAGCAAAAACCAGCAGCCTAGTCATTACCCGTGGATTCATGAACTTTGTCCCAACCACCCATGTTTTGGATCGGGAAGTGTTTGAAGAAGAAAAAAGCGAGTTCCGTTTGTATTAAATTTCCCTTAAGCATTTTATAAAAGAAACGGCTAATTAGTCGTTTCTTTTATTTTAATGGTTTACATCCATAATTTCTACAGTCAACACACTCCAACAAACGCAGTGAGCAACTCTCCTTATGAAACTGACCTCAACAATCATAAGAATAATTGTGGTTCTGACCCGAAGTTGGGCTTGCGAGCATATTAATGATTATCCGGTTATCTCAACGGCAAAGGGCAGCTCTGTCTACATGGCTGGTTATTGTACATTCGTGGTTGGGACCCGCCCGTACGGAATGATATATCATCGAATTTATTTCGATTGATAAATGTCGGTATGGGTGGGTTGAGGACGTGAGCGCCTGTAGATTGCCCATGATAAAAGTAAGGGCGGGTTCAATGCGTGAGCTTCGCAATTTCAACCTATCTGTCAAACCCGTCTAATTGAATCATGAATCCATCGATGTGAATTATGGGCCTTTTTGGGGATAGACTCTGTTCAATAAAACTGTGCGGCAACCTGCCTCACCCCAGTCATCGCGAGCGAAGCGTGGCGATCTGCAGTTTATAAGTATTGACAAAGAATTAAAGGCGGACTGCCACGCCCCCTTATTGTGATTCAAAAGTTCCTGTCATTCCTGTAACGGGGGCTCGCAGCGACGACGATGAGGGGGACGTCATCGCGAGCCTCAGTTGTGAAGCGATCTCTCCGGGTGTTGCCTGACTACTTTATCTTCCCAATAGGACATTTCTATTTAGCCTTGTCATTTTGAAATTTTGACACATAAGATTTAAAACATAAGATTTAAAACGTATTGCCGCCTCGTAATCAGGTATAATTTTTTAGTTAATCAAACCATTTTTTGGAGTTTTCTTATGTATCTAACCGGCAACCAGGTTCGTCAATCCTTTATCGATTTTTTCGCCCAGCGTGGGCACGCCATCGTGCCGAGCGCGTCTCTCGTCCCGGGTGGAGACAGCACCCTGCTCTTCACCAACGCCGGCATGGTGCAATTTAAAGACGTCTTCCTTGGCACTGAAACCCGCCCATACACGCGCGCTGTCGATTCGCAAAAATGTTTGCGCGTTTCGGGTAAGCACAACGATCTCGATACGGTTGGGCGCGATAACACCCACCATACATTTTTTGAGATGTTGGGCAACTGGTCTTTTGGTGATTATTACAAAAAAGAAGCCCTCTCGTGGAGCTGGGAGCTGCTTACGAAAGAATGGGGACTTGAACCTGAAAGGCTATACGCAACTTATTTTGTGGACGAACAGGGAGACCTACCCAATGACGAAGAAGCCCGGGATGTCTGGTTGGCTCAGCCCGGTTTTAACCCAGACCACCTGGTAAAAGGCAGCCGTGAGGACAATTTTTGGGAAATGGCAGAAACTGGTCCATGCGGACCTTGCAGCGAGATCCATTACGATTTTGGACCGGATGCCTGCAACATGAAAGATGACCCTAACCATGTTTGTGAAGTGAACGGGGAGTGCAGCCGCATTGTCGAGATTTGGAACAATGTTTTCATCCAATACAACCGTACTTCACCGACAACCTTTCAGCCCCTGCCCAGGCGCCATGTCGATACCGGCATGGGTTTTGAACGAATCGTCTCGATCATCCAGGGTGTTAACGGTAACTATGAGACCGATTTGCTCAAACCACTGTTGGATGAAACCCAGAAACTGGCAGGGCAGACAACCGACGAACGCCAGGCAAATCTGACCGCTTACAGGGTGATTGCCGACCATGTGAGAGCTGCTGCTTTTTTGATTGCTGACGGAGTTATCCCGGGGAATGTCGGTCGGAATTATGTTTGCCGGATGATCATCCGCCGCGCAGCCCGATTTGCGAGGACGATCAACCTTGACAAGCCTTTCATGGCGAAAGTTGCAGCGATAGTTATCGAAAATTATCACCAGGCATACCCTGAGTTACTTGCCAACCTGGAATTAATTTATGACACACTTACCAGCGAAGAAAAACGCTTTGCCGAAACGCTGGACAGTGGAAACGCGCAGTTGCAAATCTATGTCGACGAGCTTAAAGCTTCCGGTGAGACCATTCTGGACGGTAAACGGGCTTTCAATCTATATGCAACGCTTGGGTTTCCAGTTGAGATAACCCGCGATATCCTGGCTGAATCTGATCTGAATGTCGATGAAAATGGTTTTTATGAAGCGATGGAAGCTCACCGTCAGGCTTCTGGCAAGGGTTCTGCTTTTGCCGGGATGAACGGTAACAAGACCGAATTTTATGCTGAAGTGCTCAGTAAATTACAAGCCGAGGGGAAACTGCCCGAAGAAGGCGTCCATTATGATCCCTATTCATCCTTCTCTTCAGCGACCAGGCTGGTTGGCATCCTGCGTGACGATGAACTGGTCGGGTCTGCCCAGGCAGGAGATGAGGTCGAACTGATCGTTGCCCAAAGCCCTCTTTACATTGAGTCGGGTGGGCAGATCGGAGACATAGGAAGTGTTATTGCTGGTGGCGCAGAGCAATCCCAGGCTTGGGAGGTTGAAATCGATCATACCTTCAAACCTGTGACCGGGCTTATCCTGCTTGCTGGCAAAGTGCTGCAAGGCACACCCCAGGTGGATGATGACGCCCTGGTGAAGGTTGACCTCTCTTCACGGCGATCAACTATGCGCAACCACACCGGCACACACCTCCTGCATGCTGCTCTGCGTGAGGTTTTGGGCAACAAAGTGCATCAATCCGGCTCAGTTGTAGACCCGGAACGGATGCGGTTTGATTTCAACTATCCCCACGCTGTCTCAAAAACAGATCTGCTCAAAATAGAAGAACGCGTCAATGAGTTTATAGCAGCTGAATATCCGGTCCGTAAAGAGATCAAATCACTCGATCAGGCGAAAGCGGAGGGGGTCACCGCGCTATTTGGTGAAAAATATGGTTCAATAGTGCGGACAATTGAAATTGTGGACGACCGTGGTCGTGTTTCCTATGAACTCTGCGGTGGAACACACATAGACAACACGGCGGAGATCGGTTCCTTCTACATTCTGTCCGAATCATCGGTTGCGGCTGGCATGCGTCGGATCGAAGCGGTCACCGGCTTGGGTGCCTATCATTTTGCACGGGAACACGTCAACTACCTCAACCAGGTGGCATCTTTTGTACAAAGCAGTCCTGCAGAAACACTGAACAAGGTTGAAGCACTTGAAAATGACCTGAAGGTTGTCCGGCGTGAGCTGGAACAAGTGCGTGCTGAGGCTGCCTCACAGGCATTCAGACAAAGGCTCGATGAGGTAAGAGAGGTTGCAGGCGTGAAGGTGTTGAGTGCGCTCATACCTAATGCCGATGTGGATGCGCTGCGCTCACTGGCTGATCAATTCCGCCAAAAATACCCCAGCGGGGTGGTTGTATTTGGCACTGTGGTAAACGAAAAACCAACCCTTATCGCAGCAGTTACTCCAGACCTGATTCAGCGTGGACTTAAAGCCGGTGACCTGATCAAACAAGTTGCCCAGATTGTTGGAGGCGGAGGCGGAGGTCGCCCAGACATGGCACAAGCCGGTGGTAAAGACCCCTCTAAATTGCCTGAAGCGCTTGAACAGGTTGTTAAATATATCCTGGAAAACCTCAAATAAACCGAATGTCCGAAACAATCACACCCTTACGACAGCAATATCTGGAAATCAAAAAAGATTATCCGGACGCGATCGTATTCTTCAGGCTGGGCGATTTTTATGAAACTTTTGATGACGATGCCCGCAAAACAGCAGAAGC
>Ga0123334_1006566_pt1 | contig 10718 bp, 6 predicted proteins | sample BiotimSIPDNA_FD_89706 | JGI IMG/M metagenome (GOLD analysis project Ga0123334, IMG submission 89706) | Anaerobic biogas reactor microbial communites from Washington, USA - Biogas_R1 time_0 SIP DNA | ecosystem: Engineered > Bioreactor > Anaerobic > Unclassified | place: Washington, USA | collected... | reverse complement strand
TTTTATTGTATTTCATATATAGAATGTAAAAAAGTAATAGTCCAATAACAACCAGAGCTGCTGCTTGAACTACACACCATTGTCCTAATGACATAAGGTTATTCCCATATAGATATACGTTAAATAGTATGTTAGAAAAACTATCTGCTCCCATGAAAGCTAAAAATGCAGGAATAACTATAACTGGTAGCGTAATTGCAATCGTCATTATTCTTTCACCTGTAATATGAGATACAAAATTAATAATGCTTATTGAGATAACAATACCGATGAATTTAAGGATAAATAATAGTATGAAATATTCTGATATGCTTACATTAAGAGGGAAATTTTCCATACCATTTATACATGCTATAGGAGAATTAAAACATGCAAATCCGCTTTCTCTTGCAATTTTTATAATCAGTGGAATATATGCTGCTGACATCACAAGAAAAGCTATTATACAGGAGATAATGCTCTTATTAATAAAAGTCCGTTTTCTACCATGCACAGTGCTGGTTATGATACTATATGTATTATTTTTTTTCTCCATTGCGAAAATATCAACCGTACAAAGAATAACAAGTAAAAGTGAATACAATGCTGCCTTTCTGCTTAAATAATCATCATTGAAAAATTCGTTATATCCTTTTTCATAAACAAAAGATATTCTGTTTTTAATATTGATATCCTCTGTAGAATCTTTAAGCAGGTTTAATGATGAATCTTTAGAAATCAAATTAAGTATTACTGAAATCTTATCCCTATTTAAACTGCTTGCATCCTGATTATTCTCTGTTTGCACTTCTTTCAGCATTTTTTCTAGAGTAAGTGTTTTTTCATTTGAAATAGGTCCTTCAAGTTTTTTCATATAATACATATATATGTAATCTTTTGTTGCAAGTCTTTGTTCCGGAGGATATGCTTTGACAGTTAGCAATTGAAACAGAAGGAAAATGATTAAGATTGGAAGTACAGGGTTGATTATGATGCATTTATATGCTTCGAAACAAAAGATTCCGGTATTTATCTTCTTTGCCTTACTTGTCTTGATTTTCCTTATATTTCTTTTTAAATACGACCCTTGTATATCTTTTTGTCCTTTGAAAATATTTATAGTTACCAGTGAAAGAATTACAGAACTTGTTATGACGGTTATGAAAAAAATCGGGACAAAAGATAAAGGATAACCAGCCATATTTATATTCAGATAATTACTTATAATTTTTCCTGCATCCAGAAGAAAGTATAGATTCAAATACTTAAATATACTAAAAAATGATACAGATGATATTGAGTTATGCATAACAATTGATATGGTGAAAATTGAAGCAACAATGATAACTCCCACTATTGAATCCTTAATTGATACAAAGATAAACATCATAAGTGTCAATACGAATATTACAGAAAGCATCAGCATAGGGATATAGACAATGAGATATTGAAGAACGCTCAGTTCAAATATACATGACTGAAACCCGAATACACTTTGTAACGGCATATTGATATCCCCAAATCCATATAAGACGTAACCTGTCAAGTAAGAAGAAACTGAAAGAAGAAATGTTGTAACTAAACCAAGTATCAAAGCACTGATTATTTTCGAGAGCATGAGATGTTTTCTGCCTTTACGCATTGTTCTAAGTAATGTTAAAGTATTGTTGTCCTTATCATGGATGTAGACAAGAAAACATATAAATAAACAGGCGACTAAAAGATATATAGGTGTTATACCGTTTTTAGTCGCTAAAGTTACGCCTTTTGAGCTGTTGAATCTTAAGTTTGAAATATTCAGGTTTGAAAATGCTTCTGCTGTCTTCTTTGCATTATGCTTCGCAAAATGCGAATCAGCAAACATAGGTGATGTCTGCATACGTATTGCAATTCTGTTTATTTCTTCCCTGTATTCATCATATGAGTATACAACATCAACTTCCTCTAGCTTCTGACGAAGAACTATCCCAATTGCATATGGATTTTTAATATAACCATCATATACTCCATTGTTGTAATCAGCGATTATTTTTTCGATATTATTTCCAGGATATCGAAGAACCAGTTTCTCAGGAGTCAAAGGTATTTCGCTTGTTAGAGATAATGCATATTCCATAGCAATAATATGCTCATTTAAAAAATCCTTAGCCTGATTTTCATCCAAATGCATAAGCTTTTCATCAATATCTCTGACGATGCTCAAATCCAAACTTGAGCCTGATGAAACACTCTCATTTATATAAAGAGTAATTACATTAATTGTAACTGCAATTATAAGGAATATTACTGTTGTCTTACTGACAAATGTTTTTTTTAACTCACATAACAGAAGATTCACTGCATAACCTCTGTTTCCCTCTCCTCTTCAAAAACCGAAAGATAAACATCCTCAATGGTAGCTCTTGTTTGCCTATGACTGTATTTGCTTAAATCATATTCAGTCTGATGTTCATGAAGCAAGATACGCACTATCAGATTATCTGCACTTTTTTGGATATTACAGACATTGAAAGATAAGATAATATCCAGAAGTTCTACTTCACTTGCTTCAATTTCATACACTTTATCTTCCAATTTTTTACATAGTTCATAAGGATAATCATAATTGATCAAAACACCTTTTTTTATAAGCATCACCTTTTTAGCAATATATTCGATATCTGAGACTACATGAGTAGCAATAATAACAATTCTGTTAAGAGCATAACCGGATATAAGATTTCTCATTCTGATACGTTCTTTCGGATCTAATCCGGCTGTCGGCTCGTCTAGGATCAAAATCTTAGGATCTCCCATAAGAGCCTGAGCAAGCATAATCCTTTGTTTCATTCCTCCAGAAAAAGTTCCTATCCGTCTATGTGCAACATCCAAAAGGTTAACGGATTTTAATATTTTAGGTACTTCATCTTCTATTCTCTTCTTATCCATTGCTTTTAGAGAACCGATATAGGACAAAAATTGAGCTGCAGTGAATGAGGGATATACACCATGATGCTGGGGCATATATCCTAACATAGACCTATAAGAATCCCCTATAGTTTTAATGCTCTTTCCATTAATATATACCGACCCTGAGTCACTTTTAAGACTGTCCGTAATGATTTTGATCAATGTCGATTTGCCTGCGCCATTGGGGCCTAGCAAGCCATATACTCCGTCATCAAGTACAGCTGTAAAACCATTAAGAGCTTTTATTAGACCATATGACTTATTTATATTCTCAAGCATTAGTTCCATAATTTTTAGCCTTTATCAGTAAATAACATTTATATCTACAAAATCATATGATTTATTTATCAGTGATTCTATCTTCATATATCTGTAACTGGCATGTTTACTGCCCTCGTCAAATTTATATAATAAAATAAATTTTTCATTTAGATTTATCAAATGAGTAACTAATCCTGTCTGTACTCCGCTATAATGCATATCACATTCATTTATCGTTTTCTCATCCGAATCATATATTACAAACTTCCATTCTGTCTCTTCGGGTATTTTACTTTCATTACTGTAAATAAAGAAATACTTACCGGAAATGCCTATCAATGTCCCATCCTGAATCTCAATACCAGATACGAAAATTTCATCTTCTAAAGTCATAAGATCAGTCCTTCTTATGTCAGGTGACGATTGCATTGGATTACTTTTTATATAGTACAAATACCCTTTGTCCATTACGCAATATGCTTTTTCCTGTTCATTTTTCATAGGTAGTGAAAGCGCTTCTAAAACAGTGAAATCAGAAAGACTTACCCGTCGTATTTCATAAACATTTTCATCCATATAATAATAATGAAGGACATTATTATAGACATAATAACTTTGTGAGATTTGATGTTTCTCATATGTTTCTATTTGAACAAGCTCTAGTGTATTGATATCAATAATTCCAGTAAAATACTTAATTTGTATTGTACTGACCGAAAGCTCATCTTCATTATCCTTTTTAACTAATTCCTTTCCTGTAAATACAAAAAGATTCTTATAAACTATTGCCTTATCAATAATTCCACCGCAATTTACCTGTCCTGCTTTTATTCTGTTTTCACCATCTAAATCTGATTTATATATATCCATTTTATTTATTTCGGATGGAAGCACAAACATATATAAATAATTATTAACAATTACTCCAGCTTCAAATGTCGTATTTTTTGGCGGTACTGCAGCACAAGACGGATTAGGGTTTGTTTGACTGTCATATTTCTGATGGGAGCACTCAGGACGGCTGCATACGACACTTCTTTCACCAGTTTTATAATCGTAATAAGCAAGCAACCCATCCTCGTATATTATCATTCCATTTTCGCCGTATGCAGATCCTTCATACGTAACAGCCGTATCGTTATTATTGCTTTGTTTTTTATTGCATCCACATAAAAAAGTTAATATAACCGCAATTAATATAATCAGTAGATAAATTCTCTTATTTGTATTCATGATTCAATCCTTATCTCAGGGCTTACTTTCTATATATTGCCCAAGTTGCTTATTTATATCCTGTAAAAACCTGCTATACCCTAATGCATCCAATTGCGTTATTACATTTTCAAGTTCAGACAGAAAATTATCAGAATGTGTAGCCCATAAACTATCTGCTTCTTTACATAATCTGCTTATTTCTTCAAATTCATATTCCATTTTCGTAATATCTGGTTCAAAACCATAATTAGGAGGAATATACGCATCACTCATTGCATCTTTAAAATCAGATATCCTTTTTTCTCCAACTCTATTTGGATATAGCATATGAGACGCAGTAAGCACGGAAGTGCTATAATTTCCGTTTTGTTTTACAAGACCATTTTCACATTTATAGTTTTTACCATAATATATTAGGTTTGAAAGATGTGGGTCTGTAAACAAAGTAGACAGAAAATCAAATGCACTTTCACCATTTTTCGTCCATGAAGCTATACCTATAAGTTTGTTTCTACTGTCGTGCAATATATATCTGCTTATTTCAACTGGTATATATTGAATATCATCTGAAGAATCGTTAGAATAGTCTTGATAACCAGGTACAATATATGAAATATATGGAGCAAATGCTATGCTTGCAGAGGCGGAACCGTCAGTATTATATACAATACTTGTGTTAAAATACCCTCTTGCAGCCCATTTTGCAAGTATTTTGTTTATTTGTAAATAATCAGCATCCTTAAATCTGTTTATTACTGCCGGATTGTTATCTGCATCATATTTATATGAAATAGTCGAATTACTTTTATCAGTAATTATCCCGGCTAATTCATTATATGCAGAGTAATCTAAGAATTTACGAATAAGCATCAAATCACTGCTTGTTATCTCTGTTTTATAGTCGTCAAATATCTCGTCAAAGAAAACATCAATTTCATCAATCGTATCAAGCTCGGAAATATTGACTTCATATTTATTTATTATGTCATTTCTCAGATAAAAAATGAAACTGGATGCTATCTCATTGTTATATACACCATATATACCGTTATATTTATCAAATAAACTCCAGTATTCGTCTGGAAAAAGCCCGTATAATTTTTTATCTTCATCATCTAACAGGAAATCTGTAATATCCAGTAAAAGATCATTATTAATCTCATCTGCTCCAGATTCTTCAATTGCAGTATAATTTACCTGTACTGTCACATCATTTTCTTCAATAGAAAAAGTTCCTTTTATATTTGCAATAGAGCTTATGATATCAGCCTGTATTCCCGAATTTTTCATATCTTTCATGAATTCGAAATAATAAGCATATATTTCTGTGAATTTAAAATATTGTTTTGCATTATTATCATCACCAAGAGCTTTATAATCCTCTGCTATCTTGTCAACTATAGCATCCTGTCGTATAAATCTGATAACATAATCTTTCCCAAGTGAAATTAAGTAATCATTATATGCAACTATTAGTTCATCACTAACAATACTGGTATAGAATTCACTGAATGGTTTTGGGTTTGAATTATCTAGGTTATTTATGTATTGCAATATGCCAAAATAATCAAAATATAACCATACAAGCATTTTCTTTTCTGGCCACATAGCCTGATAATCCAAATTGCCCTCTGTATCATATTTTATACTCCTATCGACGGAAGTGGAGTGTGTTGGCAATAAGGAAGCATAAGAATCTGTCACCAAAGAAGGTGATGCGTCCAATGAAGGCGTAGTACTGGTGTTTACCTCATTATTATTGATACATGAACTCAATGAACTCAATAATAATATAATTAATATAATACATATACTCTTTTTCATTTTGAATTAATTTAATTCGATGCAGATAGATAATTATTATCACAACTTCCATTTATATAGCCATAATGATAACTATCTGCTCTTGTAAACGTTCTGGCACCTGAGGGTAGAATTAAAACTGCAGCAACACCATCTACATAATCTTGATACTCAGAATAATTTGAACTGTATTCATTACCATAATAATCTACAAACCAAACAGTTCCACTAACTCCCACGCTCAAGTTTATCGTAGGAGGTATAGGATCAAGATTTTTCTCTGCAGTTACAACTAAATTACCAACACTTAATGATCCACTCCAATATCCTGAACCTAAAGGTTCACTAAATGAACTGCTGCCAGCAAAAACTGATAATGCTGTAAACAACAAAATAAAAAATAATAAAATTGAAAACAATTTCTTTTTTTTCATAATATAGTCCTCCTGTTTATGCGATACAAGAAAATTGTAGTATGCTAGTATAACAATGTCAATACAGTTTTTGTAATTTATGTAATATTTTGTAAATGGTGAATAATATCTAAATAAATTAACATACTCATAAATAAAAAATTGTATTATGAATAGTACAAGTAGCATCATATCTCTAGTTTATTTATTAAATACAGCATGGAAAATGAAAAACAGCCAATAATTAATGGCTGTAATTCTTATTTAATATAAATATCTAAAAAGTTAAAACTGCTTAAATCTCATATATTGAACTAAACTTCATCTTTAGATAATCTGTGTAATAGTGAGGTTTGAAATCTTCATTGCAGCATATTTGTATTATTTCTGCTGGTGTCTTTGATGAAGCATATTTATGAACTCTTTCTTTTAACCATTCGACAATAGGTTTCAGGTTCCCTTTTTGTGTAAGTGTATCAATATCAAGATCCTTCTTCATGTGAAATAACATTTGAGAAGCATAAGCGCTCCCTAAAGAATAGGATGGGAAATACCCTATAGCTCCTCCACTCCAGTGAGAATCCTGCAGGACTCCCTTTGTATCATTTGGCACATCCACACCAAGATACTCCTTATATAATCTGTTCCATTCTGCTGGAAGATCCTTTGTACTGAGTGAACCATTTATTAATCTCTTCTCCAACTCATATCTGACCATTACATGCAACGAGTATGTAAGCTCGTCAGCTTCTGTTCTGATTAAAGATGGCTGCGATTTGTTTAATGCTTCATATAACATGACTTTTGTAACATCCTTAAACTGAACTGGAAACATTTTTTTAAGGTAAGGATACAGATAATTTGTAAAACTTCTACTTCTTCCAATTATGTTTTCAAAAAATCGTGACTGTGATTCATGAATACCCATTGATGTACCGCCCGACAAAGCAGTGAAATCATATTCGTCATCACAGTTAAGTTCATACAGAGCATGCCCTCCTTCATGTATTACAGAAAACATAGATGACAGAAGATTGTTCTTGTGATAATGAGTAGTTATCCTAACATCATTACTGTTAAAGTTAATTGTAAATGGATGTTCAGTCTGCCCTATATTACAGTGGTTTCTATCAATTGTCAGCACTTCCATAAGAAAGTCTGAAAGTTTCTCCTGTTTTCTCACTGAATAATTTTTATAGCTGAATGAGTCATCAATTTTCTTTTTGCTTGACATTACTTTATGCACTAATGGAACAAGTTCTGCTCTTAAAGCTGTAAAGTATTCATCTGCTACTTCCATCGTAAGGCCTTTTTCGTATTCATTAAGCCAGACATCATATGGATTTTTACTGTTGTCAAGATATGTTGCGAATTTTCTTACAGTTGCTACAATTTTATTTAGATATGGTTCAAATAGTAAATAATCATTTTTCTGCTTTGCTTCATGCCATACTGACTGGGCATCATTTATTAATATATTGTATTGAACATACTCGTCCATTGGGATGTTGGATATTTTTTTATAGTCCTCATCCAGCTTCTTAACTTGCAATTTTATCTTTTCATCAAGCTGTTCTTCATTTTGTTTAAGGTATTCCAAAAGTTTTGGTGTTTCATCATTTACAAAAACTTTATAACTTTCCTCTGTCAGAATACCCATAGTCTGTCCCCTGCCTGCTGTTGTATCTTTTGGAGCAACTGTAACGGAATCAAAATACAGCAAACCTGTCGCATGGTTATACGCAGCCATCTTTTTTTGCATTATCTCAAGTTTTTCTACAGCATTTTTTACATCATTATACTCACTCATTAAAATAACTCCTTTTCATTAATTTTTATAACTGCAGTATCTTCTCCAACTATCTTATATTCCCAGAATACTCCGTTAATGTATATAACATCACTTTTATTAACATTCATAACATTTATCTCATATTCAACACTGTCTTTTTTACCTGTAAACTCCCCTTTTCTCTCAGATATGCTTATATTTATATCATCATCTCTTTTAAATGCTTTTATACAAGTTTCGCATCTTGCTCCATTGATATATTCAAGAGATATTCCATCATCTTCATAAATCACAAATTCATTTTCGGTCACAGATGGATAAATTTCGATAGTGTATGAATCAAAAGGCTCATCAGAAATAGACGATATTCCATATGACCTACATAATATTGCGCCTTTTTTTGCAAATAGCGCACCGCCTTTTCCTTGTGGGACAACATATTGGATGTATCTGTTTCCCTGATACTCTTTTTGGGTAAACAAGTCTATCCAAATTCCTTCTGGAAGATAAATATCTTTGTCAATAAAGGCTGCAACGAGAAGATATTTTCCCAGCATATACTGGTTCAAAATATTAAATGTATTTTCATCTTCAGGATAATCATAGACTAAAGGTCGCATAATAGGAGCAATATTAAGATATGCCTCATATGCTGCGCTATAAATATATGGTATCAGTGAATACCTTAATTTATCATAGTATGCATATGCTTCTTTCAAATCTTTTGTAAATAGCCATGGCTGGTTCCAGTAATCCCAGTTGCACTGCTGTGACCATGGTTGCAAGAATCCGAAATGTATACCTTCCAGACTATGTACATTCATATCACAAGTGGTATTCACATGACCTGACATTGCAAGATTAAGCATAGAAACTAAAGGTTTCGGACCTCCTCCAGTATCTCCTGACCATGTTGCAACATATTGCTGTATTCCTGCAAATCCCCCGGATGAATAAACTAAAGATCTTGTGTTAGTATGGTTTTCATAACCAGAAGACATCTGCTTAGCATATATTAAAGGATAAAGATTATGCATCTGTTCATCAGTCATACCATTTCCATAAAGCCTGTCAGGATGTTCGTCTACCTGCCAAGCTCCATCCAATTTGAACGCTTTTACTCCCATATCTACAAACTTCTCCAAATGTTTAAACCATGGTTCTTCTTTGACAGTAAGCTTATCCATGTACTGAGGATTTCCAAGATGATCATCTATCTCAAACCTGTCATCAAGATAACTTAAGTCATCTTCATTGTCAGTTCCCTGTTTGTTTATCTCATGAGCTTTGATAACTGCTGTTCTTTCTTCTTCATATGAAAGATCGTAGTTACAGCATAACCACAGGCTTAATTTAAAATTCATATTACTGATGGGTTTGAAAAAGGTATTCTGTCTTATTGTATTCACATCCATCCAGTATGGTATGTAAAATTTTGTAGTATTGAATTTTTTATCAACAGATGAATCATATCTTCTTTCCATCCACTCAGGTTCAAGACCATATACATCACATGGAATATCCTCTTTTCGAAAAGTGTACATTTCATTAATCATATTGAATGCATCAATTTTCTGGTTTGCGACATATGAAAGGCCATAAGCAAATCTTGGGAGTAGCTTGGACTGACCTGTAATACTTTTAAACTGGGATAGAAGTTCATTAAATCCATTACCTGTGAAAATAACTATATCGCATGAGCCTTTTGCGCTGCTTATGGATAATGTATTTGATTCTTTTGAACATATATCAAAAACCTGTTTGAATGTCGTTGAAGAGAAAATACCCCAACCATTCGAGCTTAACAGCATTGGATATGGAATATAGCATTTCACATTCTGTACCCATATAACATGTCTTGTTCCTCTTTTTTCCAATGTGGACCTGTCAGCATCACCAAGACCATAAAACCTATCATCTGCAACTTTTATTTTAAAGTCAAACCCTTTGTTGAAAAGTATCTCAGTTTTCATTCCATTAATGGATAATTGATCATTCTCAATAAGGATTGAAATTTCTGAATCTTTGACAGTTTTTTCCGCCATATCATAAATTCCATACCTGACACAAGGATTTATCTCATTAAAATCGTTTACAAGACTTGTCCTAAGCCTTATTGCATTTTTACTTATGTTTGTTATACACAAATAACCTTTTCTGTATTTATATACTTTCAATTTAATAGCTCCTTATCTGTGTTCAAACCTGTCCATTCTCATTATTGGATTAGACCAGGCTATTTTACCATCTTTGTCTTCAATTTCAACTCTTGTCATATATGCATTGAAAGGAAGATTTAAAGAAGC
>Ga0123334_1006563_pt1 | contig 10721 bp, 6 predicted proteins | sample BiotimSIPDNA_FD_89706 | JGI IMG/M metagenome (GOLD analysis project Ga0123334, IMG submission 89706) | Anaerobic biogas reactor microbial communites from Washington, USA - Biogas_R1 time_0 SIP DNA | ecosystem: Engineered > Bioreactor > Anaerobic > Unclassified | place: Washington, USA | collected... | reverse complement strand
ACCTGCCGGACTTTTCATTTCCTGCAGTGCCCGCTTCAGCGTAAAGTCAGCATTATAATACCGGGCCTCAACGATGTCTGCTTTTATCAGATTCCCACCACCATCATCAAGTGCCGTACTTATTGTATTTTTTATAACGATTCCAGTACTATCCGGAGCGATAAGTGAAATAAGCACACCTGCAGATTTACCATTCAGAAATACATCAAGTGTTTCCGCCTGAAAATATGATTTCCAATCCTTACCCTGTGCTGAAAACAGCAGACTGCAGCCCAACACCATTATTGTGAAACTATTATAAATTAATCTCATGGGTTTCAAGGGATTTCCTGAATATGTCAAGAGTTGCTCCTGTTACAGAATTGAATTGTTCCTCCATCGTCTTGCGATCTTTAAATCCACACATCTGCGCAAGGACATCGTTGTCAAGCACAGAATCTTTATTGATAAAATGCTTCACGCGGTTAACCCGTACCTGTATAATAAAGTTTTCGACAGAGATGCCGAGTTCCTGATAAAACAACGCTTGCAGAAAAGCCTCTCCGGTAACCAGAGTATCACACAGTTCCTTGATATCGAGAGAATCATTTGCATAATTTTCTTCAATATAGTCACAGGCTTTTTGAACCATCTTATCCATAATTGCCAGTCGCCCGGTAGTCAGAAACCTTCCAACATCACGTCTCCAGATGAAAAACAGTATTCCAGCGCCAATCACCAACACTGCAGCACCGGAATATAGAATGCCTTTGAAATGAGTCTTAATAAATGATGCCCCGGGAATGGATAACCATATTTTTGAAAAAATCTGGTTAAGCGAGACCGCAGAATTACCTTTAGAAGTATCCTTTTTTCCATCCGGCATTCGCAGGGTTTCCTGGGTTTGTTTTGACTTCCTGGCAACCGGAGATTTGTCTTTCAGTAAAGACTTTTTTTTGAGCGCTCGTGTGTCTTTTGCAGAATCGTCTATTGTGATTTCAAGATTTTTCAGAAGTTCTTCGACGGCAAGTGATTCATCACGTGATGCAACTTTTTTATGATTGCGGTTTGCCGGTTCTCTGATTTTTTTTTCTGCGGTCAAAGAATCAGCTTCAACCTGAAAAACCATAAATAGAGCAATGATACAATATTTTACAAAAATTATTGGCCTATACACCGTTTCATCTGTTCCTGAAGCATTGCTTTGTAATTATTCCCAAGTGCGTCAATTTTTGCTTTCAACCTTAAACAGAACTTATCAACCTCATCAATATTACGCAGTTTTGCACTCTGCCAGAGTACCTTAAGATTTCTGTCATTAAGAATTTCATTTGTTGAAATTTCAAAATGAAACATTTTATTCTCGGTGACTCTTTTATACGCCTGATTGATCATCTGCATTACCTCAGAGTAAACCGCCTGGTCGAATTTCTGACGTAAAAATTTGATATCGCCACTTAACCGTTCTGCAAAAAATTTACTATTAAAAATGTAATGACGTTCGTTTTTGTAAACACGGGCATCATAGAAATACTCCCCTATGACACGCCCGTTGGTAGTTTTAACCACAGATTTGGGAAACACCGGAATATCCAGCTGATCCTGCTGTGGCATAAATTCAACACTCTCAACCTGAGGCACCTGCTCTGCCTGCACCTGTTCAAGTGTTTCTGTCTGAGAAACAATGCCCAGTGATGGTTCCGGTTCCTGATTGTCAGCCGGTGTAATCAGCTCCTCCGGCACAACCGGACCATTTTGTTTTACCATATCAATTGAAACGACACTACTCTGATGATCATCTTCATCACCCTGATTCTCTTCACTATATGAGTCATCCTCATTAAGGTCATAGGTAAGTTTTGGTATCGGTGTTTCACTCACCGGCAGAGATGGATCCTGTTCCCGAAACTTACGCAGTTCCATTTCACGTTCCTGCTGCGAAAGAATAATTTCATACAATCCGTTAACAATTTCATTCTCGTTAGTATGTAATTCTTTCTTAAGCTGTTCCTCGATAAGAACAAGCTCCTGTTCCTTAATCTGAAGCTTATTCAGCTTGACTGTCAGCTCCTGAATTTCTTTCGAGCATTCTTCAATCTGCTGTTTTACCGACGCAATCTCTTCATCACGACGTCGTTTCTCCTCAAGCAGATTCCGTGAATCTTTACTGATTTTCTTTATGTGTTCCTCTTTATTACGGAGGATATTAATCTTATCCTGATAGAAACTGATCACCATATCAAGAGTTCCCGACGAGTGAGAGAAAAGATTCTTCTTGAGATTCCATAACTGTTCAAGAGCACCTTTTGCATTTTCCTTTTCGCCATGCAACAGTTTCTCGGTAATATCGCACATATTCTCAGAAACCGTTGCAGCCTTCGCATCAAGTAAAATAGAGTAAAAACGGTTGGTATCAATGCTGCTGCTTTCCGGATTAAACACCGACTCCGGTATCCGTTCAACTCTTCTCATGTTGTAACCACCTTTCAGAAAGAGGCAAATACTAATTTACCCTCATACATCACTAAGAGACGATTAATCACTCGCCCTTACGTTAACTGTTTCTGTCAGACTGCACATTCATCAAGCCTATTACTGTCAGTGCAGATATTTTCAAAAAGTACTACAGCTCAAACTCACGTCAACAACACTGCCAATCACCCCTCCACCAGATTGTCTCTGGAAGCCAGCGATTCAAATATACTCTTTAGTTCCGGTACTGTATTCAACTCTTCAAGATTTGTAAATCCATTCTCAAGTGCCCGTACAAGAAACTTTTCAGCACGCAGATTGTTGCCCTTCTCCGCTTCTATACGTGCAAGCATAAACCAGCAGTCAAACGAATCTGGATTATCCTTAATATAATTCTGGATCGACTCACTTGCTTTTTCAGTCTCTTTTTTGGCCAGTAACGCGCGCCACAAAATGCCAAAACCGGCACTATCAAGCCCTGATACCTGGTTAATATAGTGAATTGCCTGATCAAAATCACCACTCTCAAGAAAAAAACGCGCAAGTCCCTTCTTGACTGATTCACTCTTTTGCTCCAGTGATATCAGATTCTTCAGAATTTGTGCAACTTTTCCCTGATGAATCCCTTTTCGGTGATAGATCAAAAGCCTCTGAAGATCAAGTTCATTGCCACTGCGACCCAGCCTGTCAGCCTGCATCAGAAGATCGTCCGCTTTAGACAATTGATTCAGTTCATAAAAGATCTCTATACTTTGAGCAAGTGACTGATCGCTGAGACGCGGAAGAATTGCAAGGGTTGCTCTCATAAAAGTTGTCAGATCACCCTTAACTATTGACAAGTGACGAAGTCCCATCCACCCGCCGGTTTCATTTGGAGCAAGACGCACCGCCTTTAAATAACACCTCCGTGCGTCATCAAACTTTTTCTGATGCAAATAAACATTACCCAGATTTATCCTGAGAGCCGAGTCTGCTTTATTAATAAGAATAGCCTGGCTGTACCAGCTCTCAGCACTATCAAGTTCCCCGTTTTTCTCACATATATAACCGATATTTTTCATCGCTGACGCAAACTCCGGATTGTACTTGAGTGCCTTTTCAAATGCAACCCTTGCCCGTTCGTATTCATTGACAGACAAAAGGGCATTTCCGAGATTAAACCAGGCATCAGGAAAGTCCATGCGGGATTCCACAGCACGTTCAAAATAGGTAATTGCAGTATCAAATTCACCTTTACTATGAAAATAATTCCCCATGTTTATAAGCGCGCCGGCATTATCAGGTTCAAGATCAAGAACTTTATTGATTGATTCCTTTGCAGCCTCAAGATCTCCGGTCTGCAGCTGAACGATACCGAGATTATTCCACCCCTCAATACGATCGCTGCGCAGTTCTGTCAAACGTGTAAACTGCTCGATCGCACCCTTGAAATCTTTCTTTTTATAATATGTATTACCATATTCAAGAATAAGCAAATAACTTTCAGGATTTTTTTCGGCCAGTTCCCTGAAAAAATCGATTGCTTCATTATACCAGCCAAGATCACAATAAAGCTGCGCAAGCTGAATAGCTTTATTGAGATTTTGAGGATCAGCCTCAAACTCCGACCTCAACTGTTCAAGAGTACTATCATTTGTTTCCATAATGTCAATTCGTACGTTAATAAACCACAATTATCATTTGAATAGTCCCGGCTGATATCGCTGCTCAATGATGGTTTGTATGTATCCACGTTCGGGAATGGCACCATTCTGCTGCGCCCAATCCTGTGCAACAATCATCCCGTACCAGAGATCAATATAAAAGTTAATATACATCGGTGAATACACCCTGTCAGAAATAATATGCTCTGCGTTATGAACAACCTGCAGCAGTGATACTTCAAGCCCTTTTTTAGTCCAGACATCTTTAATAAGCGTTTCCATGGTATCAACAAATTCTTTACGAACTGGTATTTTACCGAAGCGGGATACCTCTGCGGCATGCTGAGGTGTATCAGAAAGATATTTTGCAAGACGGTATGACACAAGTGCATTTGATGCATTATAAGGGATCGCCCACCATGTACTTCTGGTCGCTACACCGCGCCCCCCACGGCGTATCACATTTCCATTATTATCAAGTTCAACGGAACACCCCTGAGGTAAAAGTGCCAGCCCAAGATCATCAGGATTACTTAGCATACCCTTGCGTTCGGCATGGCCTGTTCCGTGAAGCCTGAAACAATCACCAAGGGGAAGTATCATACAGTAAATATCTCCTTTGACATAGGCGTCCATCAGCTCTTCACGCCCCCACCCCTTATCCCACATATTTTGATTGTATACACCACTGCGGGAAAGAACACTCTCCCAGTGAAAAAAATCATACACTGCATCACCGCGGCATTCCATAACTGCAAGTGAATCACCACCGCATCTGTACACTCCACCCTCAACAAATGAAAACAGTTCTGTGCTTTTCCTTGACACGTGAGCAATCCGGGATCCGCCATTATCATCTTTCATCCAAAGGAAACCGATCACTGCAAGATCATACATATCCCAACTTGATGGATCAGACTCAAGCTTATAACCGTCAGGAAGCCCGAATCCGTTATAATCTTTCAGGTTCTGTGAAATAATCTCCTTGTTTGCTGTCCACATTTTCAATGCTTCTGCAACTTTACTTTTACTATATACGAGTACCGGCGTCTCAAAAGACCGGGGTATAAGTGTCGGACGGTTTGAGACCATCCCGAATGATCCGAGAAGAAAATTGTCGTTAAAAAAACGCAATTCCTCTGATGTCAAAAATGAATCAAGGGGTTTAAAAAAACCTTTACGCGCAAGCACATCACTTTTTTCCAATGGTACCTCAACAAGATTTACCCGGCCGGAGTATCTTTTCAGGTAGTCTTCAAGACTATCTGCATTTTTATAATCGAATACATTCACCTTGATCGCCGTCTTTTTCTCATAACCGTAAAGCATTGTATTTTTGAAGTATTGACGCTGATCCGGTTCCATATCTGTAAGGATACTCAATTTCTTAAGGGGACTGCAGCCGATAACCGCACATCCAAGAATAATTATAGATACTTTTCTTATAATGGAGTTGTATACCATTTGACTATTCACTTTTTGCAACAATTTATTAACTCATTGTTTTTTAATGAAAGTACATTGATCCCGATACTATTTTAACGGAATTAGCGCTTCACGTCATTGATTATACCATTGTTGTATTCATTTGAGAACAGGTAATTTATGATCATCTACCTGAGATCTGAACGCGCAGGAACCTCTACCCGGCAATGAATATCAGAATAAAACTGTGAAAAAAAGCGGAAGCATTTTGTAGCACAGTGTATCCTCAAGCCCGATGCAGTCAACAGATTACATAAAATCAGGAACAGCAGTTTTTACGAGTAATATTAAGTAGTTATTAAAAAAAATGATTTACGTTTTGCAAACCATACTGTATCCTGCCAGGATACAGAAAATCATCCTGTGGCGATCAAATTCGCCGACATTACTTCACACTGTGCTTATATTAAGTTCAGATAGTTACACAATATGTTACAGTTTATTAATCTACTTCCGGCATCAGATGAGTATTTAATAACAGATCATTATTTTTTTAAAATAAATGTGGGGGCAATTGACATGATACGTCTTACAAAAAAGTTTAGTGCACTCGTTGTGTCACTATTAGTTACCGGTTTTTTCATCCCGGCAAATGCATTCTCGGATGGATATATTTTAAGTGGTGCATATGCCGGAAAAGCAACAATGCTTTATGACAATAAACTTAATGTTGTTACCACCTGGGATCACTCGAAACTTTCAGACAGTCTCAATGGGTATTCCTGTTATTTAATGCCGAATGGTCATTTACTTCGCAGCGGACAGGCACCAGCAGTCTACAGGGGAGTAACACAGATTTCCCCACCACCAAACGCTGCACCTCAGCAGGGCACGATAGATGAAATTGACGCAAAGGGAAATGTTGTGTGGTCATACACATTATGTGATTCAATTCATATGCTGCACCACGACTTCAAGCCTTTACCAAACGGTAATATTCTTGCAGTATCATTTGTCCGTTATACCCGCGCACAGCTGATTGCAGCAGGAGTTGATAGTACATTAAAGGATAACGGTACCAAAGCAAAGGCAATGCTTGGTGAAAAAATTGTTGAAATAAAGCCGGATTATGAAAACGGAGGTGGTTCAATTGTCTGGGAATGGACGATGCTTGATCATGTGGCTCCCAAAGAGCTGGCGATGAATAATCCCAATGTTATCAGCGGCTCAATTGTTCCCAGCCTGTTTTCCGGTCAGTGGGTTCATCTTAATGGTATCGATTATGATTCAACACGTGACCTTATCGTTTTTACGTCACGAGTATTCAGTGAACTGTTTATAATTGATCACAGTACGACAACAGAAGAGGCAAAAAGTCATTCCGGCGGAGACCATGGAAAAGGCGGTGATATCCTCTATCGATGGGGTCACTCGAGTAACTATCTTCAAAATGGTACTCAGACAATCAATGTGCTGCATTGTCCGACATGGATTCCGAAAGGATACCCGGGTGAAGGCAATATCATGTTTTTTCACAACAATGTTAACGGAACCTCCGGAGTATCAGAGGTCGTCGAAATTACACCTCCTTTTGACAATGACGGAAAGTTCATTCAGCAGTCGGGAGCAGCATTCGGTCCATCATCACCAGCCTGGGTCTATGCACCGGCAAGCGATTTCCGCTCTGATTACATGAGCAGCACTTTTCGTTTACCAAATGGGAATACGTTAATCCATGAAGCCTATCCGGGTGCTGCAGGGCCAATGGGTTCTTCAGGCAGCAGGCTTCGCGAGGTCACAAAAGAGCAGGCGATTGTTGATACCGGTTCACTAAAATCGGGCGGAAGTTCCGGTGGATTCGGAATGTCCTATAATCCTGCGAAAATCATGTACTACCCGTCGTCATATGCCGGGATTAAAAATCTTCTTGCATCGTTGAATACACCTGTTATTACATCGAGATCTTCGTCGAAACAGGAAATTAGTATTTCAGCAACAAGTAAAAGTATTCTATTTGTAAATGCTCAGGGTTGTTCTGTCGGTATCTTTACACTAAATGGTAAACCTGTGGTAACATCCAATGCAGCATCAGACCGGTTTGCTCTCAGTACAAGCAGTATTCCATCAGGCACTTACCTGGTAAAGATTATAAACGGTACAACAACAACACAACATAAACTTTTTACACTTCTACCATAAGGTAACCGGTACTCCGTAATAAACCGGGCGTACCGGCTGTATCAGGATTTCTTAACATATCGAGGTCTAACGATGAACAAATTGTATGTATATTTTAGTGCGTTTCTTTTTACGGTAATTCAGTTAAGCACCGCTGACATTATTGACATTAAGGGTAAAATTAATGATAGCAACACTGATCCTGTTGAGAATGCACGAGTTTCGTTAAAAAAGCATCCGGAACTTGTCACGTTCACATCTGCTGATGGTACGTTTTCGCTTCAGTCTGGTACACCGGTACGGTACCGTCATCAATCGCAACAACATGTATCATTGACAATCCAGAATAATGCACATGCAGCCAGACTCTTCATACAGCCGGATCATGATTATTCATCCATTACCGCATCGCTGCACGCCCTTGATGGCCGTTTGCTTTCGAAGAAGGATATGCTTAAGCAAGCAAATCAGTATTATTTTGAAATACCATACAGTCATAGTGGAATCTGCGTTCTTAAAGTCAGATTAAATAACACACAGATTACCTATCCGCTTGTAATACATAATAAGTCTGTTTCAATAACAGGTACATCCCGTGTATTCCGCAACACTCCATCACTCTATACTGCATCGTCATATGAGATTGATGACACCCTGATTGTTTACAAACAAGGGTTCAGAACGCAGTATACCGCTGTATCATATACACCATCAGATGATATCGGCATCGAAATGACAAATTCAAAACCATGGATTCCTGAAAACAGGGATGAATTGACATTTGAGGGCAGCATGGTGAAAATACTTGCGAAAGAATTTGACTTCGAAATGGGGCAGCCAAATGATACTATCTGGGGACGTATTGACGGTCTGCCGACATCTGAAACCGAACAACCTGTTCATACAGTAACCTTCACACACGATTTCTGGATTGACACCACAGAAGTATCTCAGGGTGAGTTCGAAGAGCTCATGAAGCAATACCCGAAATATAGTAATGGCTGGAGCAGTACTCATGGTTTTGGAAATGACTATCCAGCCTATGCGGTATCATGGGAGGATGCTGTTCTGTTCTGTAATGCAAGAAGTAAACGTGATGGTTTCGATACGGTATACACATATTCCAAAATTATTGGTACACCGGGATCTAAAAGTGAATTGACTGATGTAAAATCCGACCTTACAAAAAATGGCTACCATCTGCCTACTGAAGCACAGTGGGAATACGCTTGCAGAGGCGGAACGGTTACCGATTATTACTGGGGTAAGAATCTTGAAGATTATGCATCAGAGGTACCCGCAAGCGAGATTGGTTCGTATGCAGTATGGTACGCAAATTCATTTACCCATGGACTTGGATCACCATCATTTGGAATACATCAGGTTGCAACCAAAGAGCCTAATGCGTATGGGCTATACGATATGGCAGGAAATATTTCAGAGTGGTGTCATGACTGGATAACCAACTATACCGCTGATCTGGCTGCAGATCCATCCGGCCCGGAGCAGCCATCAGAGGAAAACGGTGAATTCCACGTATGCCGTGGTGGCAATTGGGGAAATAATGTTACCTATTTGAGAAGTTCCAATAGAAGTTTTGATGCACCGGATTATTTCTATTTCTTTTTAGGCTTCAGGTGTGCACGGACAATCCGGTAAGAGAGGCTACGGTTCACACACTTTTCGGATTATTGAAGGAAAAGTGCGTGAAATTTATTCGAACAACAATATATCTACAGTCAACTCAAAAAAAATCACACCTCTCAATTTGATAAGTATCAATGATTTTTAAATCATTGATACTATAAACTAAAACATTTTCATCTAATTAAATGCTTATGGATTTTGCCCTTCACATGGATTAACAGTCCACTTTCCACTTTCAAAAGTCCGTCCGTATTGGTCCTTAACAATACACCATACCGCCATTCCAGGCCAATGTGCCGGTATGCACTTATTTGTACCTTGTCCAGACCAACCTTCTACTCCGTTTACCACTGCAGCAACATTTCCCATCATATCATACCACCACTCATATGTAAATCTGGCATTAGCATTAGAACACGAAAGTTGGACAGTCATTGGCTCGTCATAACACGCAGGTACATATACTGTACCTGTTGAGGGCATAATTTCACATTGAGGAGGAGTATTCTCTTGCCATTGTGCAATCAGTGTAACATCCGAAGTTATTGTAAAAGAACCAGATACTGCGCTTCCCGAGCTGTTTTTCCAACCATTAAAAGTGAATCCATCTTTAGTAATACCAGTGCTGCTGATTACAGTTACGGTCGAATTGCCATCATAATATGTCGGTCCTGGTACAGATGTACCGTCTCCGCCATCCAAATCATAGGTGACCTTGAAGCGCTGAATCCATTTGGCAGTCACCGTCATACCAGATTCGAACTTTGTAGCATTGGTAATTTTCGTTGTACCGTTGTACCATCCATCAAATCGTTGTGTTGTCCCATCTGGTGGATTAGCAGGAAAACTATTGCCAAGAGCGGTTCCAACATCTGTGTTGATTGTAGATTGTGAAGTACCATTGACAAAAACTACAGCTACTTGCCAGTGAGCTGAAAGTATTATGTCACTACTCATAGTCACTGATTCCCCCCCTTTATAGGTAGTACCACAGTTCCAGTTTAAGCACCACTCTGTACAGGGGTTGCAGCCGGTTCTTGTCATTGTGGACGGGGGGGCTTTTATTGTGGCTTTCTCCCCTTTTTTGTAGGTCTCTTCAACCGGTGCATTATGAGCTGTTGCATAATTATCGTTGTAGGTAATCTTATACTTATCCAACTCGTTTACCGTAAGAATTGCAGCATCACTGATTACTTCTCCAACTTCATTTTTAACAACACATGTATACTTTTTTCCGCTCTTATCAGTCGTTGCCGTCGAAATTGTAAAAGTGGCAGCAGTCTGTCCACTGATATCAGTTCCGTTTTCCTGCCATTGATACGAAATGTCCCCAAATCCAGTAGCACTTACACTGAAACTTACACTCTGATCCTCATT
>Ga0123334_1006560_pt1 | contig 10723 bp, 6 predicted proteins | sample BiotimSIPDNA_FD_89706 | JGI IMG/M metagenome (GOLD analysis project Ga0123334, IMG submission 89706) | Anaerobic biogas reactor microbial communites from Washington, USA - Biogas_R1 time_0 SIP DNA | ecosystem: Engineered > Bioreactor > Anaerobic > Unclassified | place: Washington, USA | collected... | reverse complement strand
TGAGGGTAGCATCTGAGCCGTCGATAACGCCGCTCAGGTCAACATCTCCTGCCTTGAACTGCTCAGGTGTGAAGCTTTCGCCCTTGCCTGCCAGCACATTGCCGAACTCCCTGAGAACGATAGTTGCGTCCGAGCCGTCAACTGTACCGTCATTGTTCACATCGCCCAGATCATATCCCACTGGCTCAGGCTGAGTCGTGGTAGTTGTTGTCACAGGCTTTGCAGTAGTAGTTGTGGTGGTGGTTATCTTTTTAGTAGTTGTAGTTGTGGTGACCGGCTTGGCAGTTGTTGTAGTGGTAATAGAAATAACATCCGAATACACCTTGATATAACCATTCTCGATGCCCTGCGAGAACACGTAAGCCATGTGCAGTCTGCCCGCTCTTGTGTTATCAGCATCCAGGAAGAGGTCATTCTTTTTGCCTTCCTGCTTGTATACGATACCTATAGGATAGATATCGCCGATGGCCGCATCTGCAGGAATCTGAAAATCTACTGAAAACATATTACCGGCATAGAGATTATTGCCGCCGGATGAAGCTGTTACGAAAAGTTCTCCGGGCTGTACCAGACTGTCTTCAATAGTAAAATCTACAAATGCATCATGTGAGTCATTGAAGTAGTGTCCTCTTCTACCAACGAGAGGCATCATACGTGTATCATAGTAAACATGGAAGCTGAGCGTAGAGACCTCCTGCTCCGGTCCCGAATAAGAGAAGCGTACGCTTTGAATAGAGCTCGGTGCTTTGCTTTTACCAATTACTATTTTGTCGATCTTTATCTCAGGACCGCTGCCGCCGTATTCAGCCGGATCCAGTTCTTCCAGCCAGGAAGAAGGCTGTTTCCAGTATGAACCGTCATACACTGCTTCCATGTTATCCTGCTTATCGCAGTAATTATCTGATGCTGCAATAGCTGTTGTAGAAGCCATGCAGGCTGTGAGTGCTGCTGAGCAGAGTATAGAAGTTATTCTTTTAAATAAATTCATCATCGCTTATTCCTTAGTAATTATTATTTTTCATCTTTTTTCCAGAAATTCTCGTCCATCCACTTCTGCATACCGCCGTAGGAGACATTGATATCCTTTCCTGCTTCGCCGAAGAACTTGAGGATGAGAGTAGCATCTGAACCGTCGATAACGCCGCTCAGGTCAACGTCTCCAGCCTTGAACTGGTCAGGTGTGAAGCTTTCGCCCTTGCCGGCAAGAACATTACCGAACTCTCTGAGAACGATAGTTGCATCTGAACCGTCAACTGTTCCGTCATTGTTTACATCACCGAGAGCATAATCCTCCTGTTCAGGAGCATTTACCTTGACGATACCGCCCTTCTGCGCTGTCTTGTAGTTCCATGCAGTGTTGTCGTAATAGACCTCGCACTTATCACCAAAGCCGATCTTATACTCGCCGCCCGGGCAGTTGACAGGTACCTCGTATGTAAGGGTGAATACAGCCTTGTTCTCGTCTGCGATCAGTCCGTTTCCATCATCGCCCTTAGCAGGGAAATTACAAGCAGGAATATTGAGATTCTTCTGGATAGGCGCTCTCTCAAATGCCTGAGAAGTATCGCTTATTCCAACAAGCTTGATCGGGCTGTCCTGTGCAAACTTAACATCCATAGCAATAATCGGGTTTTCGCCAGCCTCAATGCCGACCTCAACCTTGAATGTGCTGCCGGGCTGTACCTCATGTGTACCGAAATCGAATGTAATAACTGCATCCTCAGGATAACCGCCCTCAGTCTTAGTAGTTGTGGTGGTGGTAGTAGTTGTTGCAGCAGTTGTAGTTGTTGTAGCATCAGCCACATAGTCAACATAGAACGCAACATCACGGTATTCGCCGAGTGACTGATCTGCGAAGTAGATCCTCAGATATACAGGATAGTGACCGGGCTTAGTGATGTCGATCTCTGAATAATCCAGCTCATCTCTGCAAAGGAGAGGCGGGAATTCTTCAGCAGGATTATCGCTCTTAGGACAGCTGAGATAATTGAGTCTGCCTGTAAGATCTTCTTCATATACAGCCTTTTTACCGCTCTTATACTCAGCATCGATCTTTATGTGGTATGAAAAGCCGTTAGCTAAGATCTCATGGCGCTCTGTGCCGACAGGATATGTCAGCTTTGTAGGATTGCTCAGGATCTTTGCAGATACCACAGCCTTCTTAAGCACCTCATCTGCACCTGTAGTAGTCGTTGTCTGAGGCATTGTTGTAGTTGTAAGCTTTGCCGTAGTAGTTGTAGTAGTTGTTGTGGTTGCTTTCTTGGTAGTTGTTGTAGTTGTAGCAGCCTTCTTTGTGGTCGTTGTAGTAACAACCGGCTTTGTTGTTGTAGTTGCAGCTGTTCCGCCGTTCAATACACGGATATAGCCATATTCAAATGTGGGGTAATATACGGAGCCGTCGTTGAGATAGCCGTATGCGCCTAAAAGTGCGTCATTAGTCCAGTCTACCTTATAGTAGCCTGGTGCACAGCCGTCATTTACATGATATGTTGCAGTAAGGACAGTGCCGCCGTTTGCTACCTTGCTGAGACCTGTAAGGCTGAATGAGATCTTGTTGCCGCTTACAGTATAGTCAACTGAGCCGCCTGCGTTTGAAGTAATGCTCTTCGGAGTGATATTTCCATCAACTGTGAGCACAAGGCCGCTGATGCTCTTCAGTGCAACGCTGTTTGAAACTTTGATCTCGACCTGAACATCACTGCCTGCATTAGTCTGTGCGTTGTCAACTTCCCAAAGCATTCTTGAAGCCTGCTTTGCTGAAGTCTCTGTTACGATTGGCTCAACTGCGTTTACAGCCGGAGCAGTGACACACATCAATCCTGCTGCAAGGCTGAGGAACGCAGAAACAAGCCTGCTTGATAATTTCTTCATGGTTTTTTCCTCCCTTAGTGTGGCAGCCGCCCGATGTACACAGGCAGCTGCACTTTTTTGCTTATGATAAAAAATCATGTATCAGGTCATGACTTTTTATTCCAGAAATTTTTCTCCATCCAGGGCTCCATGCCGCCGTATGATAATTCCTTATTATCTACAGCCAGACCAAAGAACTTAAGGATGAGTGTCGCATCGGAACCGTCGATAGTACCGTTCCTGTCAACGTCTCCTGCTTCAAACTGCTCAGGAGTGAACGAAGCACCCTTGCCGGCAAGAACGTTTCCGAATTCCCTGAGAACGATAGTTGCATCTGAACCGTCAACTGTACCGTCATTGTTTACATCTCCGAGAGCGAACTTAGGCTTCTCAGTGGCAGTGACCTTAATGACACCGCCTGTCTGGGCAGTCTTATATGTCCACTCGGTATTGTCGTTGAACACGCTGCACTTGCTGCCGAAGCCTATATGGTACTCGCCGCCGGGACAATCCTGCGGTATCTCATATGTAAGCTCAAACACTGCCTTATTCTCATCGGCGAATATGCCCTCACCGTTAGCGCCTCCGCAAGTGAAGCTGCATCCCGGAAGATCCATATTCGGGCTTACCTGAGCTTTTCCGAAGGCCTCTGAAGTTCCGCCGACAGCCACAAGCTTTAACGGGCTGTCCTGAGCGAACACAACATCCATAGCAGCAACAGGATTATGTCCGGTCTTTACAGTCACGCTTACATGAACTGTATCACCGGGCTTGGCCTCATGACTGCCGAAGTCGAAGGTCATCACCGCATCCTCAGGATAGACCTTCGGCGGCTGAGTTGTAGTAGTGGTGGTTGCCGGCTTGTTTGTAGTAGTAGTTGTTGTTGTTGTAGCAGGCTTGGTGGTAGCTGTTGTTGTTGTAGTGGTGGTTGGCTTGGTTGTGGTAGTGGTAGTGGTAGTCGTAGTCGTGGTTGTCGTGGTCGTGGTGGTGGTTGTAGTTGTAGTCGTTGTTGTTGTCGTAGTCGTGGTGGTGGTTGTAGTCGTGGTTGTAGTCGTGGTTGTAGTCGTGGTTGTAGTCGTAGTAGTGGTGGTAGTTGTAGTCGTGGTTGTAGTGGTTGTTGTGGTTGTTGTGGTTGTGGTTGTAGTTGTGGTGGTGGTTGTCGTAGTTGTTGTGGATGTTGTAGTTGTAGTTGAAGTTGTTGTTGAAGTAGTAGTTGTGGATGTTGTAGTAGTTGTTGTAGTAGTTGTAGTTGAAGTGGTGGTAGTAGTATCGCACTTGACATTTATCACGCCGTTGATCTTGTCTGTCTTGTAGGTCCATGCGGTATTGTCGTTGAATACCTCGCATTTGCTGCCGAAGCCTATCTCATAAGCTCCGTCTGGACAATCCTCAGGCACTTCGTATATAAGAGTGAACACCGGCTTTTCTTCATCAGCCAGGATACCGTCGCCGTCATCTCCCTTGCACTGGAAATTGCAGCCCGGCAGATCAGTATTGCCCTGTATCGTTGCTCTGTCGAACGCCTGTGAGGTGTCGCTTATACCGATCAGCTTTATGGGCAGATCCTGTGCAAATATCAGATCCATAGCTATGATCGGATTCATTCCTGCCTCTACCCATACCTTTACAACTACAGTATCTCCGGGCTTAGCCTCATGGCTGCCGAAGTCAAAGGTTATAACTGCATCCTCGGGATATACCTTAGGCGGTGCTGTTGAAGCAGTAGTAGTCGTAGTTGTCGTGGTAGTAGTCTTTGTGGTAGTTGTGGTAGTTTCCGCCTCAACGGATATATAGAAGTACTTCTTGTCAAGCGTCTCATAACGTCTATAGCTTAAGAGTCCGACGTAGACCTGGTACAATCCCGGTCGGTTCATATCTACCTCCGAGGTATCAACATAAGCATAGAAGTTGCTGACGGTTCCGGAATATGGAACAGAGAAGAATTTGCCATTTCCTGCCATAGAGACCTCATCTGACGAGCCGCTGACTCCGCCGCCGTCACTGCCGATGACATCTGCCTGAGCGGTAAATGAGCCGCCTGTAAGATCAAGCCTCTCTCCCACTGTATAGGAAGTTTTTGCAGGCAGGTTGATTATCTTTACCTCACCCTCCACATACTGAACAAACACAGTGGTCGTATACACTGTGGTAGTTGTTGTTGTGGTGGTAGTTGTAGTTGTGGTAGTAGTTGTTGTAGTAGTAGTCTCAGCTTCAACTGATATGTAGAACGTGCTCCTGTCAAGCACTCTGAAAGACGGGGAATCCTGCGAATAACCGTTTGATATGCAGACATACACCGGATATACTCCTGCTCTGTTCATATCCACTTCAGAGGTATCAGTATAGGCTGAGAAAAGGCAGGCCGCTCCGGGGCCTGTTTCGGGATACCTTACAGTGAAGTCAGTCCCCACCGTCATGGGAAGCTTTTCAAAGTCTCTTTTTGCAGAGCCGCCGCCGCTGACAGTCATATTTCCAGAAGCATTGTATGTACCACCGGCAAGATCGAGCCTATCGCCCACTTTATAGGAAGTTTTGAAGGGCAGTTCCTTGATCTCCACTTTACCGCCCTGATATAAGACTACCGGGATAGTAGTGGTCTTTGTCGTTGGCTCAGTAGTAGTTGTGGTTGTGGTTGTTGTAGTGGTAGTGGTAGTAGTAGTAGTGGTTGTTGTTGTAGTAGAAGTTGTTGTGGTAGTAGTAGAAGTTGATGTTGATGTTGTTGTTTTTCTGGTAGTAGTCGTAGTTGTGGTGGTAGTAGTTGTTGTGGTTGTGGTGGTCGTTGTAGTTTTAGGAGTAACATCATAGTTCACGACTCTTATATAGCCGTACTCAAACATAGGATAGTACACCTTGCCGTCACTGAGATAGCCTGATGCGCCGAGAAGTCCTTCGTTTTCCCAATTGATCTTGTAGTAGCCCGGTGCAACTCCGTCGTTGACATGGTATGTCACTGTGCATATAGTTCCGCCGTTGGCAACCTTGCTGAGACCTGAAAGGCTGAACTTTATCTTGTTTCCGCTTACGGAATAGTCAGCCGAGCCTCCGGCGTTGGAAGTCACCGACTTCGGAGTTATATTTCCATCGACAGTAAGAGCAAGACCGCTTATGCTTTTCAGCGAAACGCTGTTGCTGACCTTGATCTCTACCTGTACGTCCTTGCCTGCATTGGCCTGAGCGTTATCGACCTCCAGCGTCATCTTGGAAGCCTTTCTCAGTCCCTCCTGTACAGCATTTGCCGCCGGAGCAGAAATGCACATTATCGCCGCCATAAAGCTCAGCAATACTGAGAGCAGGCGTCTGGTTCCAGTCTTCATTTCAATACCCTCCCGTTTTCAGATATAATGCCATTTATCTCTTTTTAATAGAGAACAGAAGAATTACCGGATAGATCTCCAGTCTGCCAAGAAGCATATCAAAGCAGAGCACTATCTTTGAAAATGCGGAGAGCTCTCCGAAGCCGCCGGCAGGTCCGAAACGTCCCACACCGAAGCCTATATTGTTCATGCAGGTTATTACCGCTGACAGCGACTCCTCTATGGAATACTTGTCCAGTGATATGAGCAGCAGCGATGTACACATGAGCATGATAAATAATACAAGATAAGAAGCTGCGCCTCTTACGACGCCTTTTTCCACAGGCTTTCCGTCCATTTTTACAGTAGCGACAGCTCTGGGGTTTATGATATATTTCAGTTCCTTGATGCCCGACTTTATTATAATAAGTATTCTTGACACCTTCATTCCGCCGCCTGTAGAACCTGCACATGATCCAACAAACATCAGGAGCAGCATCAGCGTCTGGGAGAATACCGGCCATTGTGCCGTATCCGCCGTAGCGAATCCGGTAGAAGTTATGGTGGAGGCCGTCATAAAGAAGGCATGGCGGAGAGCCTGACCGAAATTACTGTACAGATGCATGATGTTGACTGTTATAACTCCGGTGGCAGCAATGATTATTCCGAAATACCAGCGTACCTCTTCATTCTTATAGGCAAGGGAGAACTTCCTTATAACCATATAATAATAGAGGTTGAAATTCACTCCGAAGAGGAGTATGAAAACAGCTATGACCATTTCAATGGCAAGGCTGTTATAGTGGCCGATGCTGTCGCCGTACATGGAGAAGCCTCCTGTACCGGCTGATGAGCAGGCGTGTATCACTGCATCATAAAGCGGCATACCGCAGCAGAGCAGCAATATCATTTCTGAAACTGTCAGAGCTATGTATATGCCATAGAGTATCCTTGCCGAGAAGCTTGATTTCGAGACAAGTCTGCCGACCTTCGGGCCGGCGCACTCCGCTCTCATCATATGCATAGTCCTTGCATCGTTGCTTGACATTATGGCAAGCACGAACATCAGTATTCCCATACCGCCAAGCCAATGAGTCAGTGATCTCCAGAACAGCGCTGCTCTTGACATGGACTCAATATCGCTGAGTATAGTGGCACCGGTGGTAGTAAAGCCTGATACCGTTTCAAACAGAGCGCTCGGGTAATCAGGTATCTCACCTGATATCACGAAGGGCAGCGCTCCTATCATGGATACGCCGATCCACGAAGCCGCAACGCTTACAAAGCCCTCCATTGAAAAAACGGAATTGTTCTTTGGTTTCTTGATAGTTGTGATAATGCCCATGAGCATTAATATAAGTATAGGTACGCCAAAGGATAAGATCACATGATCCTCTCCGTAGATAAAACCTACAAGCACAGGAAGCAGCATGAAGAGTCCCACGACCTTGAATATCTGCCCCATGATATACACGATCATTCTGTAATTCATATTCCGGTAACGAGCTCCTATTAATCAAAAATATTGCTCAGGTCATGTAAGCCCTTGCTTGTAGTAACTACCACAACGCTGTCATTGACCTTCAGGCAGTCATCGCCCTTGGGGATGATGAGCTCATTGCCTCTTACGATACTTGCGATAAGGATACCGCTTCTGAGCTTGAGCTTCTTCAGAGGTACATCGACATAGTCCTTCTTGTCACGTACAACGAATTCCATTGCCTCAAGCCTGTCATTAACAAGTCTGTATAGAGTTGTGACGTTGTTTCCCAGTGAGTTCTGCTTTGCACGGACGTACTGTAATATCTGATTTACAGTGATCGACTTCGGTGAAACGATACTGTCCAGATCCAGCGTATCAGAAAGCTGTATCAGCGACATACGGTTTACCTTTGTAACGACCTTCTCAACGCCGTTGTTCTTGGCAAGAAGTGAGAGGAGGATATTCTCCTCATCTATTCCGGTAAGGGTTACGACCGCGTCTGCGTCATACACACGCTCCTCCGCCAGTATATCATGATCCGTACCGTCGGCACAGGATATATTCACTTTGTTCAGTCTTTCGCTGAGCTCAAGACAGCGCTTCTCATCGATCTCGATTATCTTTACCTTTACGCCCATTTCAATGAGCTGCTGTGCCAGATGATAGGCCACTCTTCCGCCTCCTATGAGAACGGCGGATTTTACTCTCTTCTCACGGTAAGCAGCGCTTATGCTCCTGAAGAACTTGACCATTGCGCTGTGTGAAGCGGTCATGTGGATCTTATCTCCGGCCTTCAGGATAAAGTTGCCGTTGGGGATAATGAGCTCCTCCCCTCTCTGCACGGCACAGATGAGCACATCAAGCCTGAGTCTGCGGGAAAGCTGACTGAGGGCAATATTATCCAATATACTTCCGCTCGTTATACGTATCTCTGCCAGGTCCACTCGTCCCTTGGCAAAGGATTCTATATTTATAGCCTCAGGATAGCGCAGCACCTTTGCTATCTCATTGGCAGCATTATAGTCCGGGTTTACCATCATACTTATTCCCAGCTCTTCACGCATGAAAACAAGCTGCTTGTCGAATTCGGGGCTGCGGACACGGGCTATACAGTGTCTTGCGCCCATTCTTCTTGCGATCATGCAGGAAAGGATATTTACCTCGTCAGAAGTCGTAACAGCAATGAATATATTTGCCTTTGCAACGTTAGCTTCCTCCAGCACACTGGTCTGGAGACAGTTTCCTGCGATGCCCATTACGTCAAAATCATTTGTGACAGTATTGATAAGGTCTTCTTTTTTGTCTATCACGGTAACATTATGCTCATTGCTGAGCACCTCCGCAAGAGCGCTGCCGACCTTTCCGCAGCCTACGATAATAATTTCCATACATCCTCCGTTGAATGACTGTTAAATTTATTTTAGAAATATCGTTTTCTGTATCGAGCTATAATAACTCAATATAATTATACCCCCGCTCACTATGTTTGTCAATAGCCACAACATACGAAAAGACACTGCATATTTTATGCACCATAAGGCTTCCCACAACGCAATTATTGCCTTGCAATCGAAGATGATACGTGGTATAATTATAAAAAACAATCAGGAGGTATTTTTCATGCCATTTATTAATGTAAAAACTAACGCAGCCGCTTCTCCGGAAAACATGGAGATCATCAAATCACAGCTCGGACAGGCTATAACAGCTATCCCCGGAAAGTCAGAGAGCTGGCTCATGGTAGGCATTGAGCCTGAGTGCAACCTCTGGTTCAAGGGCAATCCTGCTCCGGCAGCCATGGTAGAGGTCAGCATATTCGGAAGTGCTTCCGACAACGCCTATACTACACTCACCAGCCATATCACAGGCATACTGACCGATCAGCTCGGGATATCCTCGGATCGTATCTACGTGAAATACTCCGAGATCGACAACTGGGGCTGGAACGGTTCAAATTTCTGAGGTGAAGATTATGCGATCAAAAAGACTTTGTGCAGTGCTTGCTGCTGCGATGCTGTTTTCAGCAGTACCGGTCTACGCTCCGGCTCCTATGCAGGCCGCTGCTGACGAATGGAACTACGCAGGCTCGGAATGTGCCCCTGCACACGATACATCCCGTGACGTACAGAAGGAAGGCGTGGGAAATCCCTTCAATTTCGGCGAGAGGAACACTCCAGAAGACGCCTCAACATCAGAGATACGTGCGATAAACCACAAAATGACCGTTCAGGAGGTAAAATACGCCCTCTATAAGGAGATAGACGAGCACTGGGATCTCATATCCAAGCGCATAGGCCAGACTGAACGTGAAAAGGTATACGCTCTTTTTCTCGGTCTCGGCACAAGAGAATCCACTCTCGGCGGCAACGGTGACGGTGCCGATGTAGAAACTGCCGAAACAGACGGCTTCGGAGTAAATCCTGCCCATGCATACGGCACCATGCAGACTGCCGTTACCGCATTTGCCGACTGTAACCCCACCTTCGACAAGGAGGACAACGTCCCTGAAATGTACCAGTACACCTTCAACGAGGCCAACTTCTACGACGCTATAGTCTCCAATCATATGGGTATCAGAAAGATACTCCATTTTGCCGAGATATGCATAAACAGGGAGAATCTCACCGGCTATGAGGTAATAAGGAACTGCCTTAAAGGCTTCAATACCGGTTGGTGCAACAAGGCCGAGGACGATGGTGCTTACAGGACATATGCCGATGAGATATGCGCCATGGCTCAGTTCTACTATAATGACGGCCACCTCTACGACAATGTCTTCACATGGACAGAATCCGGCGCTGCCGCTCCTTACCGTACAGCAAACCGCTGGGACTGGTGGGGCGACGGAGAGCCCAGCATGGAAGAGATAAAAACAGATCCGGATCCTAAGCCTGAAAATGTGAAGGGCGATGTGAACACTGACGGCAAGGTGAATATCGCCGATGTGGTAGTGCTCCAGCAGTTCCTGCTTGGAGACTTCATCCTCGCTCAGGATAAGGCAGTAAAAAATGCGGATATGGACGATTCCGGCCACCTCGATGCCTTCGACCTCACTCTCCTCAGAGAAAAGGTCATCGACCTAAATAAATAAACGCAC
>Ga0123334_1006558_pt1 | contig 10724 bp, 10 predicted proteins | sample BiotimSIPDNA_FD_89706 | JGI IMG/M metagenome (GOLD analysis project Ga0123334, IMG submission 89706) | Anaerobic biogas reactor microbial communites from Washington, USA - Biogas_R1 time_0 SIP DNA | ecosystem: Engineered > Bioreactor > Anaerobic > Unclassified | place: Washington, USA... | reverse complement strand
TATTGATTCGGTAAAACCAACGCGAACCTTTTATACGATAGAGACTATGCCCTGGATGGTACCTGATTCACCCGATGAATATCTTCAGTTAATTAAAGATGTAGACAGGAAGGCTTTTGGAGTACATTTAGACTTTGTTAACATGATTAATTGCCCAAAAAGATACCTGTTCTGTGACGAGTTCATTGAAGAATGCTTTACCAAACTTGGCCCTTATATCAAGAGCATACATGGGAAAGACGTAATAATGGAGAATGCCTATACAACAATAATCCATGAAACCATGCCGGGAAAAGGAATAATAAATTATAGGAAAGTTGCCCTGCTGTGTGAGTCGCTCGGGCCGGACACAACATTATTTGTAGAGCATTTGCCTGATTTTGAAAGTTACAGGAAGGCAGCGGCCTATGTAAGGGAGCAGGCTGCGTTAGCCGGCGTGAAAACAGACTAAATATTGTTTTATCTTTTTCCCGCAACAGGACTAAAGGTATGGCGAGGGCAAAGATGGCATATTAAAACTAAGTATAAGAAGAAATCAATGGTTCAATAGATTTGAAATATCATTAATCGGATTTAAAGTCTCCTTCATATACTACGGTGAACAATATACTAAAAAACGGTATGGACAATGTAGATATCCCTGTGCTTTCTTTCAAGACTAATATCATCCCAATGCACTCCACCATCAGAGGCGCAAGATATTATGCACAAGGAGGACATTTTCAATCGGAACGGTGGGTCAATTATATATTGGATTAAACAGTACTGCCTGTTTGTTGGTTGCTTGAGGTGTTTTGATTAATGTCAAGTCATGCAAATAGAGAAAATAATAGTTTATCATTTGTAAAATTTATAGTTATTGTTTTTTCCGCATTATTTCTATTTACTTCATGCGTTACTGATAGGGAGCAGGAAGCAGCGTCCGGCGCGGCAGCCGAAGCCGGTGCCGTATGCGCATCAGCCGCAGCGTATGAATCCGTAACGGTATCGGAACCATCGCCGGTTATTGAACCTGCTGTTGAGCATGAATCGGATCAATATTCACTTCCTGACGGATTTGTATATGTAACCGATGTAATTCCGACAGTACAGCTTGAAATACCGTATCGACGACAGTTTCGACGGGAGGCAGTTTAAAGATGTGATCCATATTGATACTGTCACACGAAAGCTTTATGCAGATAAAACCAAATGTTATAATAAGCTTGTAAGAGCAGGTTAAACTGTATATATTCCATTACATCGCAAGGAGACGGGAGTAAATGTATCAAAATTATAAGACCGAACAATATAATTTTAAATGTTCGGTTAAAAAATCAATATCACATTGCCTGCAAATGTTATCTGAATTAAAACCAATACAAGTCGCAGATGATAACATAAGCCAGGAAGATTTTTATGAAGGACAAAAAGAGTTCTACGAATTTGTTGAAAAACTTTATTGTCTTATGCTCAGTGATCCGGATAAGTTCTTAATTTCTACGAATGAGTACGATACCTATATTCAAAGCGATAAAGCGAAAAAGAAAAGGGAAAAGGAACACTATACAGATGCTAAAGAAAGTAATCTAAGAAATAAATTTCAACAGGCAATCCGGTTTTATTCAAAATTTCTCTATGATATTGGCATTGCTGCAGAGTCTATTAATCCTGCTGATTATTCATTGGTAATATCAAAGGATAAAATGCTGCAAATCAAAGATGGCATGATGTCGACTCATATAAATAAGGATAATGAATTAAGATATAAAAAAATACGTGAGTTGGGGATTCAGATTAAAGAAGATAATAACTTTTGCATAATTTCTTCTGAAAAATATCCAAAGATGTTTTTTGGACTATGGGTATTATGTAAAGCAAAAGAGAGTAAGTATCATTATTTAAATTACTTAAGGGTAGATTATGAAGGAACAAAAAAAGAGTCACCGGATATTCAGGATATTCTGGAGACTTTACGGGAAGAACACCAGCAAATAATAAACGAGCTTCAAAAAGCGCTTCCAGGAAATAAAGTCAGAATGAAAATCAAACCATTTAATGCAATAACCTCAAGATCAAAATGGAAAGCAGAATATCGGTATAAAGGCAAGAATATTTTAGGCTTTTATGCAGCACCGGATAATATGATGATATGTATTTATTTCTATTCTCATCTTAATATTGCGTATATGTCAAAACGTTTACAGGAAGAAAATTATGACTTGTATCAATGGTATAAATCTAAATTTCCGGAGCGTTTATGTAAATGCCGATATAACAGGAGAGTTCAATTTGGAGAGGAATATCAAAGAATCTGTGGGTTTTCCAATCGTGCAGAAATTAAAAATCCGACAGATCAGGATTTAAATAATAGTATAGAAGTAATTAAGCTGTTTCGTGATTATAGATGAAAAAATCGCTAATTGTTTAGATATTCTGAGTTGTGCGGTCGGAAAAGAGGTCAGTGTAACAAGGGAGAAATCGAGGTTAGGGGGTAAAGCAAATGGATAAAAAACTGTTTATTCAGGCAATAGTTAAATACGTATCAGGTCTGATACTGGTTTCAATTCTGTTGTTTATTCCGGCGGGAACGCTTAATTATTGGAATGCATGGATGTTTATCGGGGCCCTTTGTGTTCCGATGCTTATTGTAGGAATAGTTTTGATGATCAGGAATCCGGAACTTTTGCGAAAGCGACTCAATGCAAAAGAGAAAGAAGCGGAACAGAAAAGCGTGATATTATTCGGAGGCCTGATGTTTGTCATCGGTTTTGTTGTTGCGGGACTGGATTATCGTTTTCAGTGGCTTGTTTTACCTGAATGGCTGGTGATAGCGGCAACCGTAGTCTTATTATTTGCTTACCTGCTTTACGCGGAGGTATTGCGCGAAAATGCGTACTTATCAAGGACAATAGAAGTTCAGGAAGGCCAGAAGGTTATAGATTCAGGTCTGTACGGAATTGTAAGACACCCAATGTATGTATCCACGATATTGCTTTTTTTGTCTATGCCATTAGTGCTAGGTTCGTTCTTTTCGTTTCTTGTTTTTTTGATTTACCCTGTTATTACGGTTAAGAGGATAAGAAATGAAGAAGAAGTGTTGGAAAAAAGCCTGGAAGGCTATTCGGAATATAAAAAACGCGTAAAGTACAGACTGATTCCGTTTATCTGGTAATGCCCATATAATAACACAATTGGCTGGAGGAAGATAAAGTTATGGAAAAAATAATGTTTGATGAACTGAATTAAATATTTTACAATGAAGCACAGTAAACCAGGTTTAAATAAGACCTGGTTTTTTGTTGCCGAATAATATTAATCTTACTAAATATAAGCATATTCCGGCTATTAACATAGCGAGACGACAAATAAAATATTATTGTCAGCATTTGACGTCCGGCATCTTTCGCTTTCTCACAATTGAAATCATATCTGCATACGACAGTTGTATTTTGTGTAAAAAAATAAATAAGTTTGAAAGGGATGTTGTGTCAATATGAAAAAAGTCGTGGTTTTGCTTATATCTTTTGTCATTCTGTTTTCTTCATGCGGGAAAAAAGATAAGCCTAACCGGAAACCGCACGATAACAATAAAAGTGAAGCAGTTGAAATTATTGAAAACGATAACAATAAAAATGAAGCAGTGAAAATTATTGAACCTGAAAAAACAAGCGCAGAGGCTGAAAAACCGTCGGAGTTTGAAACTGAAGAAAACAGCGAAGAGGATGAAAAACCAACGGCTCAGGATACTGCAAATCTGCCGGATAATCTGGGTTTACCGGCGTGCATATACCTTCCTTTGAACCGCAATCTTACTATAAATCCTGAAACAGGCAGTGAAGACTCGGTTAAATGGTCTTCGTCGAATCCTGATGCCGTATCTGTCGAAAATGGAGAAATTATACCGCTGGCTGCAGGTGAATCGGTAATAACCGCAAATATTAATAATGCGGAAGGAAAGTGCAGGGTAATTATATCGGAAAATCCAAATACACTGGTGTACATAAACGATCCGGATTCTTCATATGAGGAGGGCACGGGAGACCCCACCGGTAACGGCGATTGGAATTTACCGCTGGCTGTACCTGAACATATAACGGAAATTAATAATTCCGACCTGAATGTTGCAACTTACATTTGGGAGTTTTTTATAGATGATTCATTTAACGCTGAACTCACCGTTCCGGGTTTCGGAGTGTCATATATGGTTCACTACGGCGCAAAACTGAAAGCTATGAGACAAGGCGGAAGCTTCGACCTTTTTGGGGATTATAAAGGCACTCTTGAGTTAGAAACTAAAATGGATGATGAATCTTACCTGAAGTCCTTGAAAGAATTAGCCCCGGATTTTGACATACATACCGTTAAGACATCTTTTGATTCTAAAACAATGGATGTCAGTTTTACTGTGGAAACCTATAACCTTGATGCATTTAAAGAGGCAAGATACGCATATTTACCTGAAAATACCGCTCGCATAGCTCCTCTTGTGCAAATAGCCGGAATGGCAATATCAGAAGCTGAAACACCAGTCTCCGCAGATATACAGATAATAGGCGATGAAGGGGGTGGACACGCCGCAGTCAGCAATCAGCCCGGAAATGTTCCTTTTGTAATTGAAATACATGGAGATGGAAAAGCAACATTATATCTTCCCAGGCTGCGTGCTGCACTCAACCGTGACTGGTTTAAAGGGTACCTTTCGAAAGTGCCTGTCCTGTGGCTGACGAAATAAGGGAAACCAGCTAAATGGAGAGTATAACTACATTTTGCATTTCGAAAAAGACCAACTGCCATCCGTAGAAGCTTTCTGAGCGGTAACAATTTTTATTTGAATAGCCATCCGCCATTCACATTTAATACTTCACCCGTGATATAATCTGCACCTGAAGAAGCCAAAAACAAAATTGCAGTAGCTATATCTTCAGGAGTTCCTGCCCTCCCGGAAGGAATTATTGTTTCAGGATTAAAACTCTCAGGTAGCCCGCCTTTGAAAAAATTAGTGTTGGCAATAACGCCAGGAGCTATTGCATTGACTGTGATTTTTTCCTTGCTTAATTCACGGGCTAACGCGTATGTAAGCCCAATAACCCCTGCTTTAGATGAAGCGTAAGCAATAGCGCCTTCACTACTTCCCCCTGAGAATGCAGCAATAGAGCTGATATTAATAATTCTTCCACCGGGTCTTCTCAGGTATGGAGAAACTGCAGCCGATACAAGGAATGCACCTTTCAAGTTGGTGTTTATTACTTGATCCCATAACAATTCCGACTCTTGTAAAGGCATTTTAGTTGTGACAGCAGCTGTTGTCCCTGCATTATTTACAAGTACATCAATAGTTCCAGTTCGAGCAACGATTTCCTGTATTGCTTTTTCAACACTTTGCCTGTTGCCAACATCGGTACTAATCCAATGGAGACTTCCGTATGATTGTGATGCTACACCGGCAAGTTCAGATTCTGTTCTACTCAATACAGTAACGTCATAGCTATTTTCTAAAAACTTTTTAACTGTTGATAGCCCGATCCCGCTGCTTCCTCCTGTAATAACAGCATATTTAATACTTAACATATAATAATGCCTCCCACTTTTTTCTTTACTGATTTTACCTGGTCGGATATAATAAGTAAAATATATATTTTATTGTTTTGTAATATAAAATACTTATTATTGGAGTGAGGGAAATGGAACTCCGACAGGTGCGATATTTCGTAGAAGTTGCTGAAAAATTAAATTTTACACGAGCTGCAGATAAAATTGGTATTGCTCAGCCTGCGTTAAGTCAGCAAATAAAACAACTGGAGATAGAGTTGGGTGGAAATTTATTTGTCAGAACAAAGCGAAAGGTTATGCTAACTAACGCAGGGACTTTATTTTTGGCTGAAGCAAAATTGTTGCTTGAACAAGCAGAACATGCAAAAGACATAGCAAGACAGGTATTTTCGGGATTATCCGGAAAACTTGTTATTGGGTTTGTAGAGTCTTCAACGTGGGAAATACTTCCTAAGATTTTAAGTATCTATAGTAAAAAATATCCTAACGTAAAAATCGTTCTTCGCCACCTGCATACCAATAATCAGGTAGAGGCATTAAAAAATAATACTATAGATATCGGAATCATAGGACTTCCTATAAATGATTCTGCCCTTCATATTCATACGATCAGAAAAGATCATTATTGGGTTGCGCTTCAAAAAGGACACCCTTTATCTTGTCAGAAAAAGATACATATTACGGATTTAAGTAATGAGCGCATCCGTGAGCTCGCGACGCTGAAAGTTTTAGGTTTTTATAGGAAGGAGATGAAAAGGCTGGTACTGCGCGAAAACATCTGGATTACGATATTTGGTCTGCCTTTTGGTTACATTTTTGGCACTCTGCTTCTTCGTGCCATACTTGATCAAGCAGCAACGCCAGATTTGGAAATTTTGCCGGTAGTTAACTTTTTCAATATTGCTGTGGGTTTTACTTTTATGCTTATGTTCACAATGTTTGTTAATTATACCATGGGACGAAAGTTTAAAAGCATAGATATGGTGGCATCACTAAAAAGTGTGGAATAAACGATATTGATATGTTCCCTTGAACGGCGATTTTCAAAAATTTCTGAAAACTGTTTGTATTTTTCCCACGAATCAGACGAACCTATATTTCAAAGCATATACATTATGCCTTATACTAAAAAATGATGATGGATTATAAAAAAGACAAAAAACAAATTATCAAGGTGTTATATCTGCCTTAATTGTGGGAAAACAACTTATGATAAAATAACCTCACCTGTTACTGAAATCATAGATTTGATATAATAAATCCAAGGAGGATGGATTATGAAGAAACTGGAAATCGCAGATGGAATATATATGCTTACTATGAATGTTGAGGACATTCTGTTTGAGGGAATCTGGGATATTGCGAATGGAGTAACTCTTAACTCCTATATTGTTCAGGGAGAAAAGACTGCAATAATTGATGGTGTAATTGGTTGGGATGGAATACCTGAAACCCTTTATGGGAATTTGGAAGAAACAGGTGTTGAGCTGAAAAATATTGATTATTTGATTGTTAATCATATGGAACCGGATCATTCCGGCTGGATTTCAAACTTCCGAAAAATTAAGGATGACTTTACAATAATATGTACTGATAAAGCTGCCAAGATGGTAACCTCCTTTTATGGCGAAGACAAAATAAGGATTGTGAAGGAAGGAGATACTTTAGATCTTGGAAAGGGTATGGTATTAAGCTTTCATCCGGTACCAAACGTTCACTGGCCGGACACGATGTACACCTATGAAAGAGGTACAAAAACCCTCTTCTCATGTGATATGTTCGGAGCATTTGGCAGGATGAGGGAGCATTGTTTTGACGATGAGCTTACGCCTGAAGAGATAGAGTTCTTTGAAAATGAAGGAATAAGGTATTATTCCAATGTAATGGCGACTTTTACACCCAGTTTGAGAAAGGCAATTGAGAAAGCAAAAACGCTGGAAATAAATATTATAGCGCCTGGTCATGGCCCGGTTTATAGAAAAAATCCTCAAAAAATCATAGATGATTATTTCAGGTTTTCCCGGTATGCCGAAGGGGCGGGTAAGAATGAAATCACCATATTGTGGGGATCTATGTATGGAATGACCGCGAAAGCAATTGATTACGTTGAAGACATACTTCAAAGGGAAAATGTCAAATACAATAAGCTTCAAATGCCGCTGGAAAGTGAAAGTGAAATGGTCGCAACTATTTTTAGATCCGCAGGGATAATTATTGCAGCTTCCACATATGAATACAAGCTTTTTCCGCCTGTTGCGGCAGCTTTAAATGAGCTTGGCAGAAAAAGGATTACAGGCAAGACTGCATTCAGATTTGGATCATACGGCTGGTCCGGCGGTGCGGAAAAGGAATTGAATGAAATTATCGAAAGAAATAAGATGAACTGGGAATTCGTTGAATCCGTGGAGTTTGAAGGAGCGCCAAAGAAAGAAGACCTTATTAAGGTGGAAGCCGGAGTATTAGCGCTGATAGAAAAGATGAGGGATAAGGCAGTAGAATAATTTAACGGAACCGCCATCTGATATTCTGCAATTCTCATTTTATATTAATTACCAAATTTATGGTATCATTATAAGAGAGCATATTTTACATTATTGTCTCTTATTAAGGGAGGTTAGGTATATATGTCAGATACCGTAAATCAGGTTGTGGATAAATTTTTAGAAAATAAAAGCTTAAGATATCGGTACAGAATTGATATGGTTGAAAGATTATTTAAGGGTTATTCGGAAGAAGATGTCAAGGCAAGCAAGGATAAAAAACTATTTGTCTTTTTATCTCAAGATAGTATTAAAAACTTCACTAATAAAACGATCAACAATTCGGAAGTACAGGAGGCAATTGGCGCCGCAATAAAGGAATCCGTGATGTCATATACCAGAGACAAAAATACGGTAATAAACATATATAAGGAGTTTGTCAGTTTTATCAAAGAAAAATACCAAATACATATCCCGATTATATTTCCGCCTTTTTTCTCATCAGACTTTGACAGGCAGATGTACATAGTCAAGGAATTACATGAAAAAGGACGAACTACTGCTTATTTAGGGAATAAGCTTTGGATAAGCGATAGAACTATTGATGAAGACTTAGCCAAATTAAGAAGTTACACCGGCGTATCTATTATGGGGCAGAAGATAAGAGTGCGTGGGATAGAGAGACAAAAAGGCAATATAGAATTCCAGTCAACTGTTCATCCAATTTTTCTTGCTTTGAACTTAACACAGGTTGTTGTGTTGCTGCAGGGTTTGCAGCATATGATTAAGGATGAGGCTTATAAAGAATATGCTTTAAAGCTTTCAGCAAACATCTGGAATGAGTTGTCCGATTATGCCAGAAGGAGGATTAAACAAGTGACCGGTATGCTGTCCATGGATCTTTCATGGTATGAGGAGTTGGATAGTTATAGCAGCGAAGAACTGTTTTATACTGAACGTGAGTGTTCATATGATGAAAGAGCAGGCAACGTACTGGATTTTCTTAAAAATGGAAAGAAATGCGCAATTGAATTTATAGGCAGCAATGGAGAAAGCAATATCCTGACTAATTGCATTATCGATAGATATAATCCCAATAGAGAAGAAATAGAAGTAACTTCAAATGATGAAAAACACGCAATAAGCATGAATGCTATTGTAAAAACAAAGCATGAAGCCAAACATCTATATTGATTATAAAGATGAAGCCCAGCTTCATAGCTCTTTTCTTATTCTGGTGATAGAATTGCCATAAAAGGTTTCGTGGAATACAGCCAAAAGAAAAGAGCTTTTTTTTTTGAACAACGCAAATTTTATTTTAGAGAAAGGGCGGGATGATATAAGTGAATGATGAATTAATAAGCAGCGAGACTTATATAAACAAGGTATTCGTATATGGAACATTAATGCAGGGGCTTTGGAATCATAAAAGGTATCTTGGAGGGCAGATAAACCGCATAACAGCAGGCAGAACTTATGGATTGCTTTACCATCTGCCTGAAGGATATCCGGCTTTAATAGCAGGAAAAGAGGCAATTGAAGGGGAAGTTATTCAGCCTGTTGATGAGAACCTTATGGAATCTCTGGACAGCTTAGAGGGCTATGATGAAAGAAGCAGCAATAATTTATATGTCAGACAAGTAAGGAGCATATCGACCGAAGACGGAGAAGAAGCGATCTGTTGGGTATATGTCTACACGGATGAGAAATATGCAAAAGAAAACGGGATTTTAGTATCGCATGGAAACTGGAAAAAGTTCATAGAAAAGAAAGGAGAATTTGTATGAGAGAAAAGTATTTTGCTTACGGGAGTTGTACAAATGTTGATTCATTCAAGGACACTATGAGAAAGGCAAATTGTGAAGACAAATTTCATATTTGCGGGGTTGGCATACTAGACGGCTACAGACTTGCGTTTACAAGATATTCTAAAAATTGGGAAGGAGGTGTACTAGATATAATAGAATCGCCCGGGGATTATGTTTTAGGCGTTGTTTATGATATTCCGGAAGAGGCGATATCAGCATTAAATTCAAGAGAGGGTGCCCCAAAATATTACGAGAAAATAGATAATGTTAAGGTTGAACTAGGACATGAACAGGTAGAGGTATTTACATACACTGTAGTTGAAAAGCACATGGATGAGTATAATCCGTCAAAAGAATATTTTGATGTGGTATATAAAGGCATGGAGCATCGTTTTCCTTTGGAATATATAAATAAATACCTAATCGAGCACTGTAAAAACAAAGTTGGCGAATATTGCATGAGACCTCGGCAAAACAGGCTGTATCATGACTGCGAAAGGCCGAAAACCGAGTTTATGAGACAAAATCCCGAAATGTATGAGCTTTTGAAGCAGATGACATTATTTTTCGGAGATGATAATGAAAGGGTTGAAACAGTGCAGCCAACTCCAGAGATGTTCCGATTACTGGCAAAGTGTGCAGAAATAGCAGCAAGGGGCGAATTGGATTTTGGTCATTTAATCCCGAGAGGAATTTATAACCGTCTAGCCGGCGAGTTTCAGAGGATTAGTGGTGTAAGAGTAAAACGTTTAGTGGATTAATAAACATCATATATTTGTATGTCATTTTCAAAATGGAGCACTGGAATAAATATAAAGGGCCGGGTGAAATGAGAGGAATTAAATCAGAACTGTGACTCATTCGTCAAGTAATAGCACCTACAGATTGTGTAATTATGAAGGAG
>Ga0123334_1006554_pt1 | contig 10730 bp, 9 predicted proteins | sample BiotimSIPDNA_FD_89706 | JGI IMG/M metagenome (GOLD analysis project Ga0123334, IMG submission 89706) | Anaerobic biogas reactor microbial communites from Washington, USA - Biogas_R1 time_0 SIP DNA | ecosystem: Engineered > Bioreactor > Anaerobic > Unclassified | place: Washington, USA | collected... | reverse complement strand
GACAGCCGGCGGATGATTCGCCTGGGCTTTTTGCTGGCCTTTATGGGTGCGGTCATCCTGGCGCTGCCCCTGCCCCGGGGTGCCGCGCTGGCGGCTTATGTGCTGCTGGGCCTGGGCAACGCGCCCATCTTCCCTTCGATGACGTTCTTAACCCCGCAGCGCTTTGGCCATCGCATCAGCCAGACCGCGATCGGCCTGCAGATGGCTGCCGCCTACACCGGCTCCACCCTGATTCCGCCGCTGACCGGCATCCTGGTGCGCCTGATATCCTTGCAGGTGGTGCCGCTGGTCACCCTCTTTTTTGTGGTGGCGGGGTTTTACTTCAGCCAGCGCATCGACGCGCGGATTCAAAAACACGCGGCCAGGTAAACTGGACGCGCATAAAGATGCAAACTCTGCAGGTCGTATCAATATTTGATTTGTGAGATTTCACCCTCGTCGTACACCTGGATGCCCGCGTCCAGCAGTTTCTGTGCGAACACCCCGGCCCTGTCAGTCAGTTTACCTGTGAAACTGCCGTCATAAATGGGTCCTTTGCCGCAGGAAGGGCTGCGCGCCTTTAAGACAGCGGCAGCGCAGCCGCTGATTTTATAGAGTTTGAACGCCTCCGCGGCGCCCCGGTTAAAAGCAGCGGTATGGTTTGTGCCGTCTTTGCTTAAAATGGCGTCACCCACACGCTCACAGGGCACCCGCGGCGTAGGCAAGCCACCCAATTGCTCCGGGCAGACGGGAATCAGGGTGTGCCGCGTCCCCAGGCTAATCAATTCCTCGTTTTCGCAATGCCCGCCGTCATAGCGGGTGCACAGCCCCATCAGGCAGGCGCTGACCAGAATGCGCATCAGGCAATCTCCAGCGCGATCTCCATCATCTGGGTAAAGGTCTCCTGCCGGTCAATGCTGGGCAGCCCTTCACCGGTTTTGGGGTTGTCGGAGATGGTCAGCAGCGCAAGCGCCTTTTTTCCTGCGCGCGCCGCGTTTAGGTAGAGGGCATAGGCCTCCATCTCCACACACAAAACGCCCAGGTTCTCCAGCACCTCACTGGCTGGCGGGGTGGATTCGTCATAAAAAATATCAGAGGAGAAGATGGGGCCGGCTTTCAGGTCGATGCCCAGCTTTTTCGCGGCCTCGTGCGCCTGCATCAGCAGGCAAAAGTCCGCCGTGGGGGCCAGGTTGCCCTTAAAGCCAAACTGCGCGCCGTAGTTGGAGTTGGAGTAGGCGGACAGCCCTGCCACCACATCCCGCAGCTTCAAGTCCTGGCGGATCATGCCCGCGCTGCCGACGCGGATAATCTGCTCCACCTCATAAAAATTGAACAACTCATAGGAATAAATGCCCATCGTGGGCATGCCCATGCCGGAGGCCATCACGGAGACCGGCTTGCCCTTGTACTCGCCGGTATAACCCTGAATGCCGCGCACATTGTTGACCAGGCGCGCGTTTTTCAGGAAGTTCTCGGCGATGAATTTGCTGCGCAGGGGGTCGCCCGGCATCAGCACGGTCCTCGCGAAATCACCCTTGGCGGAAGAAATATGAGCGGTAGGGATGTTTGACATGATGTCCTCCTTTATGTTTCCATGCGTTTTTTGGATTTGACGCGCAGGTTACCGGAGTATACCCCGGTCTTCACCTCGTTGATATAGGCTTCCGCGTCCGGCAGGCCGACAGCCTGGCGCGCGTCCTCGGCCGCCGCCTCGTTGTCATAGGGCAGGGTAATCATGCGCACTTCAAGCGGAGCGGGCTGTGTGCCTTCTTCCCCTTCCAAAATGGCGTACTGCACCATGGGGATGCCCAGCGCGTTGCCGACGGAGCCAATGTTGACAATCTGCCCGTGCAGCGTGCGGATGCCCTGGCGGTGCGAGTCCGCGTAGATCAGCATATCAACGCCTGGGGGCAGGAAGGGAATCAGGCTCTCCTTGGGGTCGTGCGTGCGGTGCAGCCGCTCCATCACGGGCCGCCCGTGGATTAAACGAATGTTTCGCCCGGAGAGCACGATGTTTTTTTCAAGCGGCAGGCTGGCCAGCGCCTTTAAACGCTGCTCACCCAGCTGTTTGTGGTAGTAGGCGTCGCGCTGGTAGTTGCGCTCGCCCACCCCGATATCCCAGTTGCCGCCCAGCAGCAAATCGCAGTGCTGCATCACCCAGTCATAGCACTCCCGGGAACTGGGCCCCTTGCCCACTACGTCGCCCAGGCACCAGATCAAATCGGGCTGTACGCTTTTTAGATGCGCTTGCAGCGCCATCACGGCCGGCAGGTTGCCGTGCAAATCCGCGATGAGGGCAATCTTCATTTTCGGTCTTTGGCCGCCTGCACCAGCCAGTCAAACAGGGCCTGATGCCGCTTGTCCGTCCCGGCCAGGTTTTCCGGATGCCACTGCACGCACAGGGCGGGGCGGCCATCCTCAAACTCAATGGCTTCAATGATGCCTTCTTCGCTCACAGCCGTGGCTTTCAGGCCATGGCCCAGCTGCTTGACCGCCTGGTGATGCCGGCTGGTCACAGGCATTTGTGTAGCACCTGTGACCCGGTGCAGCAAGGACTGCTCGGTGATGGACACCTGATGGGCTTCCAGGATGTCCGGCAAATTATGGTTGTTTACCTTGGGCAGTTGGGTGGGCAGGTCCTGGTACAGGTTGCCGCCCATCACCACGTTGCACACCTGCATCCCGCGGCAGATGCCCAAAAAAGGTTTGCGCACCGAAAGCGCGCGGGAGATCAGCGCCAAGTCGGCCTTGTCCCGGTCGGCCAGCGCTTCCTGGCAGCCGGGCAGCCGGGCTTCTTTATAGAAGGTGGGCTCCAGATCCGGCCCGCCGGTAAAAACAATGCCGTCCACCATGTTGATGATCTTGTCCATGAACTCATCATAATTGGGGTCATCTTCAGGGATCATGGGCAGGATAACGGGCAGGGCACCGGCGCGCAGCACGGCCTTCACATAGTCCTTGGGCATGGTGTCTGCCTGGGTTTTGGTGTCCTTATTGGTGCTCAGTCCAATGACGATCATGCAAATACCTCGACTTATTTATTCAATCCGCAAAGATTATACCATAGAAATACCATAAGAAAAGGCCAAATCATGGTCAAAAAGCAAATCTTTCATGAACGCGCGCGACTTGGGCTTGCCCTGGGGCGCGGGGTGTCATTTCAGGTAGAAAACCCCGCTTATTTACAAGTTTTTCTCATCAAGTTTTCATTTGATGAAACCAAAACGGGTATGTTATACTTGCACTGGCGAAACCGCCGTTTTCACGTGCTTTTCTGTCTGACTGGAGGACGCATGGCAAAAAAAATCAAGCAGTCCACTTCCCCTGGCAAAGGGTGGGCGGCAGCCTTTTTAACAGCGGGTGGCAGCGCGCTTTTGTATTCCCTGTTGTTTCCCCTGTACCGCGTTGGCCATTTCGCCATCGCGGGCGGCTTGGCCCTGCTTTTGGGCAGGGTGGCCTATATCATGTTCTCTGGTCTGGATACCTCGCAAACTGCGCCGTCCATGGAGGACACGCCGCTCACCGGCAACGAGGCGGTGGACAAGCTGATCGCCAGAGGTAACGACATGCTGGCGCAGATCCGTCGGGAGGATGAACTGATCCCCGACCCGCAGCTGTCCGCGCAGATTGTGCAGATGGAGCAGATCGCGGGGCGTATCTTCATGACAGTGATTGAACAGCCGGCCAAGGCGCCGCAGATCCGGCGCTTCATGGATTATTATTTGCCCACCACCCTCAAGATGCTGGCGGGCTACCGCAAGTTGACGGACCGCGGGGTGCAGGGGCGGGAGGCCCAGGCCACCAAGGAGCGCATCGAGTCGGCCATGCAGGTGGTCATCGGCGCGTTTGAAAAACAGCTGGAAACCCTGCATCGCAACGACATGCTGGATATCACCACGGATATTGACGTATTGGAAACCATGCTCAAGCAGGACAGCCTGCTGGGCAATGAATTTACCATCTCTGGACAATCAAGCAGCGGCGCGCAGGCAGGCGCGCAAGCGCAAATGAAGGAGGAAATCAAATGACGGACCATGCGGACACCAACAAACAGGCACAGGACGCGATGGATCAGCTGGACGCCGCGGTGGAAGAAACCAAGCAGGCGCTGGCGGAAGAATCCATCCCTACCCTCACGCTTTCCAGTGAGGCGGCGGACAAGCTCAAGGTCGCGGCAGTGCTGGACAAGTTTGAGCAGGCCGAGCAGCAAGCGCCCACCACACCCGATGTGCAGGCCAAACTGGCAAGCGATCTGGACAGCAAGCTCTCCCCGCAGGAGCACAAGGCGGTGGACGAGTTTTCTGCCCGCATTGATTTGTCAAACCCCCAGCACGTGATGCTCTACGGCGCGGACGCGCAAAAGAAGGTGTCCACCTTTGCGGACACCATTCTGTCCGAAGTGCGCAATATTGACGCGGGGGATGTGGGCGACAGCCTGTCCAAGCTGATTGGCGAGCTCAAATCCTTCGAGCACTCCGCCGAAAAGCCCAAAGGCCTGCGCGCCCTGTTTTCCAGCGGCAGGAAGCATTTGGCGCAGGTGCAGGCCCGCTTTGATGATGTGGCCGGCAATGTCGAGGGCATCGCCGGGACGCTGGAAAACCATCAGGTCCAGCTGCTTAAGGACGTGTCCATGTTCAACCACCTGTATGACATGAACCTGGAATACTTCCGCGAGCTCACCATGTACATCATCGCCGGTGAAAAGCGCCTGAAGGAAGTGCGGGAGAACGACATCGTGAAGCTCAAGGACATCGCTGCAAAAAGCGGGGATACCCTGGATGCCCAGAAGGCGAGCGACCTGGAGCAGGCAGCCGACCGGTTTGAGAAAAAGCTGCACGACCTGAAGCTGACGCGCCAGATTTCGCTGCAAATGGCGCCGCAGATAAGGCTCCTTCAAAACAACAACTCGCTGCTGATCGAGCGCATTCAGTCCACGCTGGTCAACACGCTGCCGCTGTGGAAAAACCAGATGGTGCTGGCCATCGGCATGGAGCACTCGCGCCAGGCCATGCAGGCGCAGCGCAGCGTGACCGATATGACCAACGATCTGCTCAAGAAAAACGCTGAGACCCTCAAGATGGGCACGGTGGAAACCGCCAAGGAAGCCGAGCGCGGCATCATTGACATTGACACGCTGGTCAAGACCAACCAATCCCTGATTGACACCATGAACGAAGTGGTGCGTATCCAGGCCGAGGGGCGCCAGAAGCGTGTGGAAGCCGAAAAAGCGCTGGTGCGCATGGAAGATGAGCTCAAACAGCGGCTCATCAACGGCTAAATCGAACACACGGTAACACATGCGCCTGCTGCTGATTAGCTTAGACAGCGCATTCTGTGAGGATGCCGAAACGCTGCTCAACCTGCCGCACTTGGGGGCGCTGGCAGGTCGCGGCGTTTTTTGCGACCATGTGCAAACCATATACCCCACGCTGACCTATCCCGTACACACCAGCCTCATAACAGGCTGCTACCCCGGCCAGCACGGCATTTTGCACAACGAGCTACACATGCCGGAACTGCCCGGCGGCCACCGGCCATGGTACTGGGATGCGCGCGACATTCAAGTGGAAACGCTGCATACGGCAGCCGCGCGCGCCGGGCGCGAGGTGGCGTCCATCCTGTGGCCGGTGACGGGGCATCACAAGGGCATCAGGTACAATTTCCCGGAGGTGCTGGCGCTGCCCGGCGAAAACCAGGTGCTGAAAATACTGCGCTATGGAAGCGCTTGGTGGCTGCTCAAGGATGAATTGCGCTATGGCCGCACGCGGCCCAACACCCAGCAGCCGCACTTAGACCGGTACGCCGCGCTGGTAACGCGCAAGCTGATGGAGCGGCAGTATTACCCCGGCAAACACCGTGGGCGATACGGCGATGTCGAGGCCTCGCCTAAGCTAAAACGCCGCCACATGCCCGACATGATGACCCTGCACCTGACTGACTTAGACACGCAGCGCCATCGTTATGGCACCCGCAGCCCCGAAGCCGGAGCCGCAATGGTGCGGCTGGATCAGCTGGTGGGTGGGCTGCTGGAAACGCTGGAAAAGCATCAGGTGTTTCATGACACCGTGATAGCCGTGGTCAGCGACCATGGGCAGGAGGATATCACCGAAACGTTCGCGCTGGATCAGTGGCTGCAGGCCAATCAGGTGCCCGCCCGCGCGCAAACATTGGGACTTGGGGCCTATATCCACTGCGAGCGCGGGCAGTGGCGCAACGTGGCCGCGCTGCTCCATCAGCACAAGGACGACCTGCGCATCGGGCACGTCTATGAACGGCCGGAGCTGCAAGCCATGGGCATGGGCGAGCATTTAGAGCTGGCCGTCGAGGCTGCCCAAGGGGTGGAAATTGTGGACACCGTGGACGACCGGCCGCACCGCGCCACGCACGGCTTTGGCCTTGGGCACAAGGGCGCGCAGTGCCTTCTGTGGCTGGCAGGCCCCGGCATCCGCACCGGCGTGCGCTTAGAGCGCGCCCGGCTGGTGGATATCGCACCCACGCTGGCGCATGCGGTGGGCTTGCATCTGCCCCAGGCGCAGGGCAGCGTGATGACCGAAGTATTTACAGCGCCCGTGCGCCCGGAGGATGTATGAGCAAACCTGCCGCCATTACGTTTTTTCATCAATCCACGTTTACCGTGGCCATTGAGCGCACGCTGCTGATCTTCAGCTACCGCGAAACCGACCTGCCGCAGCTGGAGGAAGCCTACCGCCTAAGCGAAAAGGACTTTATGGGCTTCCAGAACATCGTGGTGTTCGTGCCGCGCAATTCGCTGGTGCATCATGACCCGGTGATCTATACGTGGAAACAGTCCTTCCCCATCACGTATGTGATCTCCGAAGATGCTCGCAAGGACGCGCCCAACCGGCCCAACGTGCGCGTGATTGACAAGGTTGGCGCGCTGTCGGTAGCCGGCGTGCAGGTAAAGGCCTATGGCTCCACCGATGCGGGCATATCGCTGATGGTCAAGGCCGGCGGCATACGTATCTTCCACGCGGGGGATTTGAACCTCTGGCACTGGCGCGAGGAAAACACCCTGCGGGAAATCGCCCAGGCGGAGGAGCTTTTTTATCAGGTGGTGTCCGAAATCCCGAAAGATCCGATGGACATCTGCATGTTCCCGGTGGACCCCAACTTAGGCGGCTTTTATGACGCCGGGGCCAATCACTTCATCATGACGTTCAAGCCGCGCGTGTTTTTCCCCATGCACTGGGGCAACCGCGCCGAGATTGCGCAGGACTATGCCCGCCGCATGCGCACGCCGCACACGCAGGTATATGCCCTTACCCAGCCGCGCGAAACCGCGCTGATAGACTTTGGCGCGACACCGCTTGTCATACGCAACGCCGATAGCGAGCGGCGCGCGTCGGCGCGCGGACGCACAGCGCGCGAGCAGGTGATGAATTTAAGCGCCTATATCCCGGAGGATCCTTTCTCCGAGACCGATTTGCCGGTGGATATAAATAAATAGTGTTGTTTGTACAGCGCGCTACTGCACATGGATATGGCTGCCGGTAGCGCGTTTTTCTATGATGATTTTACTGTCGATGGCTTCCTTGAGCGCCTGCACGTGCGAGATGACGCCCACCTGCCGGTTGCCTGCCGACAGCGCTGACAGCGTCATCAGCGCGCGCGACAGCGTTTCGTCATCCAGCGTGCCAAAGCCCTCGTCGATAAACAGCGTGCCCGGCGCACCGGCACCCGTGCCAGCGCGCATTACTTCCGCAAAGCCCAGCGCCAGCGCCAGCGATGCGATGAAGGATTCGCCGCCGGACAGTGAATGCACGCTGCGCGTGCGGCCGGTGTGCGCATCGCGCACGTCCAAATCCAATCCGGTTTTGCGCGAGCCGCTGCTTTCCTCGCGCGTGACCAGCGCATAGCGCCCGTCCGACATGCCGCGCAGCTGCATATTGGCCGCCGCGATCACGCGGTGGAAGTAAAACGTCAGGATATAGTTTTCAAAGGTGATGCGCTTGGCCCCTGTGGCGCGCGGGCGGCCGTCCACCAGCAGCCACAGATCCTGTGCCACCTGCGCCTGTTGCGTGGCCTGCACCATGCGCGTGATATTGGTGTTTAGGTCGTTGAGCACTGCACGGTTGGTGGTCAGGGCGGCATGCAGCTGCAATTCCTGTTCACGCAGGGTGGTTGTTTGTGCGCTGATGGTGTCCAGCTGCTGCTGCAAGGCGTTCACATCCTGGCGCGTTTTGCCCTCGCATTGCCCGCGTAGGCGCGCGATGGTGTTTGTCAGGCTGTCCTCCTCTTTTTCGTGGGTGCGGATGTCCTGCTCGGCCTGCTGCAAGGCTTTTATGTCCATGCGCGCAGCCTTCCAGGCATCGGCATCCGCAAACTCCTGCTGCGCAAGGGCTGCAAAGAACGCCTCACGCGTCTGACCATATGTGGTTTTCTGGCTGGTCAGCGCCTGGGTGGCCTGCTCCAGCGCCGCTTGCGCGGCAGCCAACTTACTCTGGGCGTCCTGATGGGCTTTCAGCGAGTTTTTGTGTGCCTGGGTCAGTTCGGCTATGCGCTGGGTTGTATCGTCCAAGCGCTGTTGGGTGGCCTGATGCAGTTGATGCAACTGTGTTCCGTCCGGCGTTTGCCCCAGCGCTTCGCCCAGGGCTTGCAGCAGGGTATCCCGCGTTTGCAGCGCATCGCGTGCTTTTTGTGTAGCATCTTGCGCTCTCGTTTGCAGCGTATCGCGCCGCTCACGCGCATCATCCAGCGTGTGCTTATCCGGCGCGCCGTCCACATGCGCGGCCTTGTGGGGGTGCTCGGTTGCGCCGCACACCGGGCAGGGCTGCCCATCTATCAAGGTGTCAGCCAGAATGCCGGCCTGATCCATCAGATAGGCCGCCGACAGCGCCGCATACTGCTGCTCCGCGTGCTGATGGGCGTCAATGGCCGTGCGCGCAGCTTCGGATGCCTGGGCGCTGGCTTTTTGCGCATGCTCGGCGCGTGCAAAAGTGGGCAGCACGCCCTCCAGCCGCGCGGCGATGGCCTGCAATTCCGGCACGGCCTGCATGTCCGTTTCGGCCTGGGTAAAGGCGGCCTGGCACTGCTGCGCCTGCTCTGCTTGTTTTTCATGCTGCTTGTGCTTGGTTTCGGCATCGGCGCGCATGCCGGTCAGGCGCTTATGCTCCGCCTGCAGCGATACGGCAGCTGGCTCCACGGCCTGGGCGGCGCGCGCACGCGCCACTTGCCCGCGCAACTGCTGCACGGCCGGGGCGCGCTCTTTCAACGCGGCATACGCCGTTTGCGCCTGGGTCAGTTCATCCAGCGCCGCGTTCAGGGCATGCGCCTGGGTGATGTCGCGCGCGGCTTGCAGCTGCTGCTTTTCCAGTGCATGCAGCTGTTGCACCACCTGCTGCTGTGCGGCATCGTCCTGCTGTAGCTTGTCCTGTATTTTCTGCGCCAGTTCCGGCGCGCGGTCGGGGGTGTGGGCCAGCACGGCGGCCTCGGCATCACCGGGCAGCAGCGCGCGCTGGGCGATGGCCTCATAGGCCGTGCGCTGGGCGTCCCGCTCGCGGTTGGCCTGCGAGGCATGCTCCTTAACGGCCTGTGCGATGCGTTCATACAGCCCCGTGCCGAACACGCGGCGGAATATTCTGGTGCGCTCCTCGCTGGTGGCCAGCAGGATTTTGAGGAATTCGCCCTGCGCAATCATGGCCGTCTGCGCGTACTGCCCGGCGTCCATGCCCAGCAGCGCGACCACCTCGCGCGTCACCTCGGTCACGCCGCTGTACGTCTGCCCTGTGGTCAGGTTGCGCATATCGGCCTTGGGCTGCTGGGTGACGATGCCGGTGCCCCGACGCGCTGCACGCTCGTATCCCGGCGTGCGGCGTATCTCGATTTCTTGCCCAGTGTGCGCAAACCGGAAGTGCACATAGGTGTCGGTGGCCGCATCGGCATAATCGCTGCGGAAACGCGCCTCCCGCGCGCGGCCGCCGCTGCCCGAGGCCTCGCCAAACAGCGCATAGCAAATGGCGTCAAATATCATGGTCTTGCCCGAACCGGTGTCGCCGGTGATCAGAAACAGCCCCTGCGACAGCCTGGTAAAATCAATGGTTTCGGTGCCCGCATACGGGCCGAAGGCGCATACGGTCAGCTCAAGCGGTTTCATGCGCGTCCTCCTGTGCCTGGGCGATGATGCGCTTCATGATGGCCAGGTGCTCCGGCTGCGGCTCGCTGCCGTTTTGCGCCACATAAAAGTCCACAAAATGTTCCAGCGGTGATTTGCTTTCATCCAGCGTTGTGCCCGTAAATTCGCCGGTGCCGCCCTGCAGCTCCGCCATGCGATAGCCTACTAAGTTGGGATAGATCGTCAGCAGCGCGCCGCCCGGGTCGAGCGGCATGATGGGATCGGTCAGCTCCGCATAGACATAATCATCGCTGCGTTGCGCACGCAGCAGCTGCTGCAAAGGACCGCGCACGCTGCGCACATCGCGCAGCAGCTGTAACGGCAGCGTGTCCACCTGCAACGCGCCCTTCTTTGCGCCCAGCGTGACCAGCAGCGCAGCCTTGCGTTGATGCTCCTCGGACAGTGAATACTTGTATGGCGAGCCGCTGTAGCACATTTTCCCGTCCGCCATGCGCTGCGGGCTGTGCAGATGCCCCAGCGCCACATAGTCAAACGTATCAAACAAATGCGGATCCACCGCATCCACACCGCCCAAGGGCACCATCTCCGAATCGCTGCGCGTGCCGCCTGCTAAAAACTGGTGCATGACCAGCACATGGCGGGCCTGGGGATCCAACTG
>Ga0123334_1006550_pt1 | contig 10736 bp, 9 predicted proteins | sample BiotimSIPDNA_FD_89706 | JGI IMG/M metagenome (GOLD analysis project Ga0123334, IMG submission 89706) | Anaerobic biogas reactor microbial communites from Washington, USA - Biogas_R1 time_0 SIP DNA | ecosystem: Engineered > Bioreactor > Anaerobic > Unclassified | place: Washington, USA | collected... | reverse complement strand
TCGCATGAAAGAGTGACCTGGATGTCTGCCTTGTTAATGTTGTTTCTGCTCGTCCGCAGCCAGGAGAAATCCTTTTCATTACGCCAATTTTTTGTCTACATTGCTTTGTTTTATCTTTCTTACTGGTCAATGGTGATGAGCAATTCCTATTTTGCCTCTGCCTTCCTGATGGCTATCGCGCTTGGTTTATTGATTGGCTGGGCAATTGAACGGTTAATTTTCAGAAGAAACAATCGCGATTACATGCCGGATGCCTGGATGCGGAGGCTGTTGCTAATTACGATCACATGTTTTATCCTTTTTTACGTATTTGTATCCTATACTTATAAACCTGCCCAAGCTGTCTTTTATTACTTCGATACATTAATTGATAGGATCAGCCTGCTGTTTTTTAATGTAGAACCAGTCAAGTTTCCATCTACGTTTGAGTATTTTAGTACTGCCTGGCGTTCTCAAACAGTTTATCTCTTGGTAACCGCCGTTCAATGGCTGATTTCAATTGGGGGCTTTGGTACTTGGTTATGGTCCATATTTCACATTAATAAATTAAATCTAAAACAACGCCTATTATGGCAGTTTTACACGAGCTTTGGAATCCTTTTAGCATTAGGTCTTGTAGCGGATTTTGCCGGCTGGTTAAATGAAAATTTACAGATGCGCATGTTCACACCATTTTCCCTGTTCAGCAGCGCAATGATTGTGCAGGGTTTACAAATGGTTTGGCCCAGGTTACACATTGGTTTTAAACGCTTCCTGGTTCCTTTGGCAGGAACCTTAGCTGCTTTGGCCTTTTTGGGTGCACAATTCAAGATCACGAATGACCCTTTGATCGGTAATGCCTGGCTTTTTTATACTCCATCCGAAATCATTGCTTATGAATGGACAGACGCTCATATGGAAAACCAGGCTATTTGGGTGGATAGTGTCGATCATCTACAGCACGTGTTCTATTTTCATCAAGGATATACTGAAGACATGACCAATTATTATTCTAACTATTCAAGACCACTCGAATTTCCTGTTATCTTGCTTAGCGAAAGAGTTCAGCTTGAATCTGCCCGAAAAGGACTGACAGTACCTTCAACCTACAGCAAACTTCAAGTCTACGACAATGGCACAACAAAGATCTATCGCACTCGCCCGATGACACCTTATCAACGTTGAGAGAATTATTTTTAATGACCCCTTTTGCCAGTGTTATTATTATTTTATATAACGGCAAGAAATATATCTCCGATTGCCTGGATGCTATATACACATACAAAACAAACCCTATTGAAGTGATTGTAATTGATAATGCCTCGCAAGACGGAAGTAATGAGCTAGTCAAAGGCCATTTTCCAGAAGTTGTTATTGTTCAAAATCAGATGAATGTTGGCTTTGCTGAAGCCTGCAACCAGGGTGCAAGCTTGGCGAAAGGTGAGTTTCTGGTTTTTCTCAACCAGGATACCCGGGTTCAACCCGGTTGGTTGGAAGCACTGCTGGCCCCTTTGAGTCCTGACGGTTTCGTGGGGCTGACGACTTCCAAACTGTTATATATGTCAAATGCCGAAAAGATTAACATGTGCGGAAATCAAGTGCATTACAGCGGATTGTCGTTTGGCAATGGCACTTTTAGCCCTGCTAATCAATTTCAGGTACAAACTCGGGTCTCTGCTGTTTCAGGCGCTTCCTTTGCAGTCCGAAAAGAATTCTGGCAGAAACTGGGCGGCTTTGACTCCCAATATTTCATGTACTGCGAAGATACAGATCTGAGCTGGCGTGCTTGGATGGCGGGACTTAGCTCCCTTTACACCCCTGATTCGATCGTCATTCATGATGCCCCATTGAATAGTTCAGCAAACGCACTGTTTTACAGCACGCGCAACCGTTGGGTTTTACTCCTGAAAACATGGAAAGTGCTTACCTTGATTCTGCTTGCACCCGGTCTGCTATTGGCTGAAGCAGTGGAGTGGGTAACCATGTTCTTGTATGGAGAGGAAGCCGTTCGGGCGAAGGCGCGAGGAGTTGGCTGGTTGTTGCAGAATATGCGGTCAATTTTTCTCCGCAGAAAGAATGCGCAGGAACAGCGCATCAAACCTGACTGGTTTTTATTGCGCCAGTGCGTCCCTGTACTAAAACCGATCGTGATGCAAGGTGGCATAATTGGAAAGGTGTTGATCTCGGTTGCTAACGGCTTGTTCTGGTTAAATTACTGGTTTGCGGCTATCATTAGCCGTTTGTTGAATAATTAGGGAGCATTCATGAGAGTTGAACTATTTGTCAGTCATTATCGATCCATGATTGGCCTTGCCAGACACAGTCAAGCGATACAAAAGTACCTTGATCAGGCTGGCATCGATTATTCGCTTGTCTACCCCAATTTTCCTCTTGTGGTTAAAGCAGCCGATAGGGTACTGAAGCCTTATAAATTCGGCGTGCAAGATTTTTTCAATATCTACCCAATCTCAGCGAATTTTTCTAAAAATTCTGTCAAACATTTCACCACCCAAATGATGGCAGGGCTTCTGACACTTCAACCTAACCTAACTAAAGTGGTAATTAGTGTACATGATATCGTCCCATACATGATGCGTGATAATCCTGATCAGAACCAATATCTACGGTTTTACGATCGATATATTGATGCCTGGGCGATGCATAATATCTCTAAAGCGGACCGCATCATCGCCATCTCGGATTACACTGCCCAAATGTTGATTAAACACCTTAATTGTCCACAAGAGAAAATCCGTGTGGTGCATAATGGGTTGGACCATGAATTGTTTCACCCACAAATTCCTTCAGAAGATTTCAAGCACAGGTATGATCTCAGTGATAATGATCGATATCTTTTATATGTGGGTTCAGAAAACCCGCGCAAGAATCTACCTTGCTTGGTACAGGCGTTCGCCAAAGCAAGGCGCAGCCTGCCCAACCTCAAACTTATCAAGATCGGTGCGCCAGATCACCCAGGGCAATATGCCCTTCTGCAGAATCTGACGCGACAGCTACATCTTGATGAGTCCTTCATTTGGGTTGGTCAGGTGCCACATCAAGACCTGGTAAACTTCTACAACTTCGCCTATGCTTTTGCGTTTCCGTCCTTGTATGAGGGTTTTGGCTTGCCGCCCTTGGAGGCGATGGCTTGCGGGACGCCGGTTATTTGTTCCAACACTGCGTCCTTGCCTGAAGTGACAGGTGACGCTGCTTTACAGGTAGATCCTGAAGACGTAAATGGTTGGGCAGATGCAATTCTGGAAGTGATGGGGAATGAAACTTTACGAAATGATCTGAAGAACCGCGGGCTGGCACGGGCTGCAATGTTCACCTGGTCACGCAACGTCGAAAAAACAGTAGAGGTATACAAAGAAGTGGATTCATTATAAAGTGGCTGGGTGCATCATTGAATTTCATTAAGCGCATTTTTCGACGCGATTTTTCTTATATCGTTCTGCTATCCTTAATACTCTTTTTGCTGGCAGGGTTGCAAAACCCAATCATACCCTTCCAAATCTTACGGGTTGTTTTGGGCTTAGCTTTTGTCCTTTTTTTCCCTGGTTATTGTCTGATGGCTGCGGCTTACCCTGCCCGGCAAGATCTTGATGGCAAAGCGCGTCTGGCATTTTCATTTGGCCTGAGCCTGGTGATTATGCCTTCTTTAGCCTTACTTTTAGATTGGACACCGTGGGGAATCACCATGTGGTCAATACTGATCGGTACTTTGTTTGTGGATATGCTCCTGATAGGGCTGACTTTGCTGCGTCAACATTCAATATCTGAAGAAGATCGGTTTTTACCTTTGCGTAATCTGGATTTTAGAAATTCCTGGAACAATTTGGATCGCAAACTCAAAGCGGGTTATTTGGCAGTTATTTTTCTTGTGCTGGCCTTTAGTGTCGTGGCTTACACCATTATTGCTTTTCCAGCACCTGCCGAGAGGATGACAGAATTTTATATGTTGGGGGATGAAGGCCTGGCTGAGGGTTACCCTTACCAACTTGTTGTAGATCAGGCTTACATTTCATCGGTTGGCATAAACAATCGTGAAGGGAAAACCATGACCTACACCCTCAAAGCCCATGATGCTAGTGGGGTGATTGGTGAACTTGGCCCGCTCACCCTGCAGGATGATGAAAGTTCAGAATTTGATTTCTCCTTCACACCGCGCACTCTCGGAGAAGGCGTGGAGATCAATTTCTACCTCTATCAAGCGGGCGTTGCCGAACCCTACCGAAAAGTCCGTTTGATTACGGATGTGGTCACAGCAGGGGGACTTCCCTGAGTAAAGGATATTGCTTGCCTGCTTCTGTAATACCCTGGAAAAGCTTCTCAAATTGCTGGGTGATCAATAATCGACTAGAATAGTCAACATTATGGATGAACAGGAAGTAACGAAACTGCTTAAGATGGAACAACAAAATGTAGCCAGAACTGAACCCAGATCTTTACCTGTTGGCGATCAGCGACTGCTGTTTATTGTGCTGGCTATCCTGGTGTTCATCAGCTTATCTGAATATCTCAGCACCACCCTGGCGACCGTGCAGATTGGCCTGGTCGGTCACGGCTTAGCGCTAGTGGCCTTGCTGCTTTCAGCAGGTTTAATTGCGGATCCCAAGGAACAACGGATTTACCTGACTTTATCTTTTGCTCCCTTGATCCGCTTGATTAGCCTATCCCTGCCATTGCAAGGCCTCCCCGTGATTTACTGGTATCTGATTGTGGGTTTTTTGGTCTACATAGCCATCTTTTTTGTGATCCGGTACGGGCGCTTTAGCTTGAAACAGACTGGCTTGACAGCCAGGTATTGGTTCTTGCAGCTGCTGTTTGGGCTGGTTGGGATTGGGCTGGGATATTTGGAGTATTTTATATTAAAACCAGAGCCATTGGTTAAAGAGATGACCCTGGCACAACTTTGGTTCCCGGCCTTGATTTTGCTGGTCTTTACAGGCATCCTGGAAGAATTGGTGTTTCGGGGGCTTATGCAGTCCGCTTTTGCAGCTAAGATTAATCGCTGGTTGGGGATGGTGTTGATTTCAATGCTGTTCGCGGTATTGCACCTCGGATACAAGTCCCTTGTGGATGTGATCTTTGTGTTTGGCGTGGCGCTTATTTTTGGCATCTTAACTGAGTTAACTGGATCTATCCTGGGTGTCAGTCTTGCACATGGCTTGACGAACATTACCCTATTCTTAGTATTCCCCTTTATCATAGGGCAGGGACTGCAACCGTTTCCGGAGCTAAATATTTCTGGATTGAATCCTGGAAACGCGCTAGTGGCAGCGCCGATTGAAGCGAAACAAACCCCTTACACTCTCGTGAAAGAATATTCGCCCACAGCAAGCCCAACCCTCACACTGACACCGACGCCCACACCCAGGCTAGAAATTGCGAGGGTATCTGAAACGCCCACGCCTTCTGTTACGCTTACACTTACCAAAAAGAGTATTGTCGTTATTGTTGATGATAATGATCCCGGCTTTGAGCGGGATGGGGGAAAATGGTGGGAGGTTTCGCAAGCTTACGGGGGTAGTTTGTTATGGGCTTTTTCACGCTTTGATCAGCCAGATGTGTCTGTCCTTTGGAAACCGGAAATTCAATATTGTGGTCGCTATCTCTTTGAAGTTTATATCCCTGAGGATTATGGCCTGGCTCAAGCAGTTACTTATTCAGTCATCCATCGAGATGATCTCACAGAGACAGAAGTCAACCAAAGCATACACCAGGGAAAGTGGGTCTCACTGGGATCGTTCTGGTGTGATAAGGGTACTGCTTGCCAAGTCAGCGCAAACAACCTGATGGATTTTGATTATCCGACCACCTTTATTTCTTTTGATGCGCTGCGCCTGACTCTTCTTGAAGCCTGTCCTTAACCCCAAAAATGAAACCTGTTTTGCATTATTGCCATCAGCACTTTAACCTAATTTCTCTGGCAAGTTTGCTGCTGATCATTCCTTTATTAATTTTTCCTTATAACGCTTTTCCCCATCTTGCCTTAGGGCTGGCCCTGCTGTTATTGATTTGGCACTGGTCAGGGTCAGGCGGACCGAAAATACGCCTGGAGGACATTCCCCTACTCTTTTTATTGGGGATGACCTTACTGGGTTATGCAATTTCCATTGATCAAAGCTTAAGCTTGCCGCGCTTGTGGGGCATTATCCTGGGTCTGATCATTTTTTTTATTTTGAGAAATGCGCTCTCTGCTAAGTTTCAAAGCGATTGGATGGCTTTAGTGCTTGTCTTACTGGGCTTGAGTATGGCTGGGATTGGATTGCTGGGCACCGACTGGGGTCAGGTAAGGTTGTTCGATTTGCCTGGGTTGTACAAACATCTGCCAACCCTCATACGCGGCCTGCCGCACAGCAATGTCTTTCGCAATGATGATCTGATTGGTCCGCGCATGGTAGGCATCACTATGGGGATTATGGCCCCGGTCGTTTTACCGATGCTTGCCTGGCATAAGCGCCCTTGGCTGCGTGCCCTGGCTGCAATTGCATTCTTGCTTATGGCTGGCACGCTGCTGCTTACGCAATCAATTTCGGGGTTGTTAGCGCTGATTGCTGGCACGTTTATCGTGTTGCTTTTTGTCAGCCGCTGGTTTTTATTGTTGATCCCCATCGTATTGTCAGCTTTCGTTGGGCTAGTGATGACGATCGGTCCTGAAACCTTAGGTACAGTTTTATTGTCTGTGGAGGATGTGGGTGGCATAGGGGTGGTTTTACGCCTGGATATCTGGAGTCGGGCGTGGGCTATGCTGTGGGATATGCCATACACCGGGATAGGCTTGAATAGTTTTGATGCTATTATGCAGCAGTTTTACCCGGGTTACCTTTTGGGTTTTACACCCGATGCCCACAATTTGCTTTTACAGACCGCGCTTGATCTGGGATTGCCAGGGTTGATTGCTTTTTTATGGTTCTTAATTTCCTGGTTTGTTAAGGTCATTAAGGGCATTAAGAAGGAAGATTCATTAAATAATCGCCTGCTCCTGATCGGTGTCACAGCCGGTGTCGTGGCGTACCTGGGGCACGGGCTGATCGATGCCCTGATGTTGGGTTCCAAGCCTACTTTTTTGGTATGGGTTTTATTAGGGGTTGGTGCGGCACTAACGAGGTCCCAGGAGACGAAACCAAAGCCAAAGCTCTATCAATGGGTTTTGGCATGGCTTGGTGTACCGTTGATAATAGGGATCATAGCGTTGATTCGTCCCGCAAGTCTTTATATTAACCTGGGTGCACTGCAAGCGCACAAACTGCTGTCTCCCTTCCCGTCTGCACAAATCAGCACCCAGGCTGATGTTGAACCCGCAAGAATGAACCTGGAAAAAGCCATCGAAATGAACGCTAGTCTCCGCCAGGCGCATTTACTATTAGCGCGAATTGACAGCCTGCAAGGAGATTTTTCTGCAGCACAATGGCATTATAAGCTACGTGTAGCTCTGGATATGCAAGATCCGGTGACTAATTACAATCCAGCCCAACGGTTGCGACTATTCTTAAACCTCCAAATGCCTCAGGAGCCATCTGCGGAATTAGGGAAGATTTATCGTGCATGGAACATTCGTTATCCAAACCGAGCCGAGGGATATGTGCTTAACAGCATACTGGCAAGCCAATATCAGGCATATCCTCTAAAAGCCAAATCCTTATTGGAAGCTGGAATCAAAGCTGAAGCACAACCACCAGGCTTGCTTGAATATATGCTTCGGAATAATTAGTTGAAACTTGAAGAAATATTTTGATTAGAGAGAGCATTTGAATGACAATTTATTTTCCTCAGAAAAAGGATGGTGTCCAGACAAGGTTTATTGGCGGTGAAACGCTGTTGATCGATGGCGAAAAAAGTCATGTTATTAACCCGTCAGCGGCTTTCGTTTGGAATTTATGTGATGGCGCTCATACGATTGACTCAATTATTGAAGATGTTCGAAATGAATTTTAGCTAACCCCTGAGACAGATCTTTATGAGGAAATTAAGAGAATATTGGGGAACTTCGAACAAAAAAGGCTGATAATAGGCAATCATTAGAATTCGGCATTAATATTTTAGATTTGGAAATCCATGAGCGTTGCCCACCGTAATAAAAAGTTAGACATCCAAAATCACGATCCACTGACGTTTCAATTGCTGATTGAGATCTCTGCTTGTGACATCGAAAAGCCCCTACCCAAGGTAAATGTGGATTGGAAAACCCTATTATATGCCATTGAAAGCCAAGGTATCTCAGGGTTAGCTTATTACACCTTCTATCAGAATAAAGACACAGACTATCCCCCTCAGGTATTTCAAGAAAAATTGTGGGAATATCATCGCTATATTTCCCTTCAGATGGTTGATAAATATCAGAGGATAAAATCAGTGATCAGTCTTCTAAAGGAGAGGGGCATTGAGTTCTTGATTTTGAAGGGGCCAGCCACTGCAGAGGCAATATACCCGGAGCCTTCCTTACGTTATTATGTTGATTTAGATCTGTTAGCTCATCCTGGTGATCGAAATCAGGTCCTTGATGCTTTATGTGCGTTGGGTTACAAATCAGAAGCGGGGTATCTTGATCCGCTGCCAAAGCTAATCCCCACAGTTGTCAATGACCATCATACGGTCTTTTTTCATCCCGAGAGTAATTTGCCGGTTGAAGTTCATTGGGAGGACCTTCTGATCGACGATCTGGTCCCGAGGGATTTGTCTGGAATGTGGCGTAGGGCTGTGCCTATTACAATCGAAGGGATAAAGGTTAAGACGTTATGTTTAGAAGATAGCTTGTTACATCTTTGTGTCCATGCGCACCATCATCGTTTTGATAAATTATATCGGATCAGCGATCTGCTGTTCATTTTGAGGGATCATTTTGACGAAATTAATTGGAACCTCTTTTTGCAAACGGTTAGAATTGAAGAGGCACAAGTGCCAGTTTACTATAGCTTCAGATTGGTCAGTCAACTATATGGTTTGGCCCTACCAGAAGAATTGATGGACCAGCTCAAGCCTGATGGCTTTAGACGTTGGTTGCATAAGCGCTTTTATTAGCCTACATTTTTAAGGGTGAGGGACCAAGAAATTGAAATCCCGTTTTCTTATAAAAGTACGCCTTGGCTTAAGTCAACCATGTTGAACCTGATGTTGATGAGTCGCAGGCGTGAAAAATGCCATTATTTGTTGAGATTGATTTTTCCCACCAAGGAATGGATCAGGCAGCGCTATCAGATACCTGCTGACAAAAACCTGGTTCCTTATTATGTATTGAGATTCTTCTTACCACCAAAGGTGATGGAAAAAATGCTGATAGATTAATTTTTTAAAAACACTTGCTAACTTCAATAGATCCCATGTAAGGTGTCGCCCTCACCATTGCATGGGATCATAGTTTTAAGCAGCTTATTAACTCGTAATTGATTTTCTGGCAAGCTTTTTTGAACCTGATGATGGTCCTTGAAGAGACTCAGGAATTAATGGAAATGGTTCTCTATTTGGACTAATGATATGTAAATCTCTTCCGCAATAATGGCGTACGATAGTTTTGTCAAGAATTTTCTCTGCACAATAAGGACATTTTTTCATTTCTTTCCATCCCTTTCCACAAAATTGCTTGAAGAAAAATTTGTTTAACTGATGTCTATTATCAACATGGGTTTTAAAAATCGCATCTCCCTAAATGAATCGGAAGATATCCGATTTATATTGTTAGTCTCTAATTCAGTTAATACTCACCGATATATCCATGAAAGGCATTCTTACATTATTGTGACATTTCCTCGAGAAATGAGGGTGGATTCACGTCCCCCCATATAACAAAAATGACCTAAAAAGCTGGCTCCACGTCGTGGAGCTCTGATAAGCCTTTCACTATCTAGTATGCCTGCTCGAGTTGAAACCAGTTATATGTGGAGGGGCTATTGGCCATTAGTGAACTTGGGGGGTAATCATTACAACTGAATAGGTAATTCGAACTCCTGCGACCCAGCTGGTGCAGGCTACCCACCCGCCTAAATGGCGGGTTTTTTGTTTTAACCCCATAAAGGAGGTCTATGGAAATAAATAAGGTAAGGATTCTCAGCAAGTGTCAAGCATGTGATGGCAAGGCTTATCTTCCCTTCAAAGAAGACGTTGACTATAAAGGTCAGAAGTATATGCGTTATAAGCCCTGTCCAATATGCAATGGTTCAGGTGTGACCGCAAAATGGATTACCCTGGCAGAGTTCAAGCATCTCCTGGAGCAGGTCGATTGACTCCATGAGCATGTCGCAAGCACTGGTGGGTATCACTTCGCTGCTGGAGACGTGGTAGACGATGTCCAGGAAATCTGTAGCGATTGCGGTAAGGTCTTGAGTTAGTCAAAAAAACTATTTTATCCACTGAGTGCTCTTCCATTGATTTGGAAGGGCGATCTTTTTATACATGAAAGGAGTCAACATGATAAATAATACCTCTTCTGAAATGGAAACTGGCTACAGTGAAGCTAATGCAACATTTTCTGTTTGCTACCTTCACATTAGTGGTTATGAGTGCATTCTGTCCATACAGGCTGAGACAGGCACAGAAGTTTTGAAAAAGGCAGAGAGTGCAATTGCACATCTGACCGAAGCGAAATGTCTTCCCCTTCGTAAAGACATTCCAAACTTCGATCGTGGTTTTGATTGTCAGTCTGTCTGGCAATAATCACTTGACCGTTGTTTATGTATTAGCGCACCTCAATATCGAGGAGCTAATTCATGAATCGAGGAAACGACATGGAATTTTTCAATGAAGCAATCAATCTCCTG